>Ga0272446_1001871_pt1 | contig 29832 bp, 18 predicted proteins | sample YNPCB0061_FD_194587 | JGI IMG/M metagenome (GOLD analysis project Ga0272446, IMG submission 194587) | Hot spring microbial mat communities from Yellowstone National Park, WY, United States - YNP-CB-006-1 | ecosystem: Environmental > Aquatic > Thermal springs > Hot (42-90C) > Sediment | place...
CCCGGGGCGATGGAATGCCTGAAGTAGCGCTGCACCGGCTCGGGAAGTCCTTCGATCATTTCGATGCCAAACCGGCCAGAGCCCGCCGTCCCGGCCAGCGAGCGCCAGTGGCGCTGGGTCCGGCGCCGCGCCAGCAGGCTCCACCCGGTCAGTCCCCCCAGAAGGACCAGCGCGGCTCCGGCCAGGCCGGTCGCGATGCCCGCGAATGTGAATCCAGCCATACTGCTCCCTTCCCCCGCCCGGCTCACGCCCCGCGGGTGAGCCAGTCCAGCAGGGCGCGGAAGGCAGCGCCGCGGTGGCTCACTTCGAATTTCCTTTCCGCGGTCACTTCCGCGAAGGTGCAGCCGAACGGCGGATAGAAGAACAGCGGGTCATAGCCGAATCCCCCCGTACCCCGCGGAGCCGTCAGAATCTGCCCCTGGACCTCACCCCGAAAGGTGCGAATCAGTTCGCAGCCGCGCACCAAAGCGATGACGCACACATAGCGGGCCTCGCGGTTTGCGGCGTGGCGCAGTTTCTCCAACAGAAGCTGGTTGTTGCTTTCATCAGTCGCATGCGAACCGGAAAAACGGGCCGAGTAGACGCCGGGCGCTCCGCCGAGCGCGTCCACTTCGAGCCCGGAGTCTTCGGCGAACAGCAGGCCGGAGGTATGCCCGCCATAGTAGAGAGCTTTCTGGACGGCGTTCGCTTCAAAGGTTGGCCCGGTTTCCGGGCAGGGAGCAAGGGCGTCGAAACCCGGAAGGGGCTCGAGATCGATCCGCCCCGCTGCGGCGAGCCGGAATTCACGGAGCTTGCCCGCGTTGCCGGTGGCGCAATAGACCTTCATCACAGTTTGCAGGCTCGTCGCTGAATCTCGACCAACTGCGCAACCCCGGTCTTTGCCAGGCTCATCAGTTGGCTCAAGGCTGCGTCGTCGAAGGGGGAATGCTCGGCCGTGGCCTGCACCTCTACAAATCGTCCCTCCCCGGTCATGACGACATTCATGTCCACGTCCGCGCGCGAGTCCTCCTCGTAGTCGAGGTCCAGCACCGGCTCGCCGCCCACAATGCCCACGCTGGTTGCGGCCACGTAATCCCGCAGCGGCGAACGCGGCAAAAGCTTGAATTCCACCATCTGCCGGACGGCGAGGCCCAGGGCGACGAAAGCCCCCGTAATGGCGGCGGTGCGGGTTCCGCCGTCAGCCTGAATCACGTCGCAATCGAGCGTGATGGTGCGCTCCCCCAGGGCTTCGAGATCGGCGGCGGCGCGCAACGAGCGGCCGATCAGCCGCTGGATCTCCTGAGTGCGGCCCGAGGGGCGCCCCCGCGAGATCTCGCGCTGCGTTCGCTTGAGCGTCGCGCGGGGCAGCATCGAGTACTCGGCCGTGATCCAACCCTTGCCTGACCCTCGCAGAAACAACGGAACCCCGTCCTCGACGGAGGCCGCGCAGAGCACCCGCGTGTTGCCGACGCTGATCAGCGCCGACCCCTCGGCGGTCATCAGGTAGCCGGTCGTGATCTCAACCGGGCGCAACTGGTCGGGTTTTCGATTATCGCATCGCATAGGGTCAGGCGCTGAAAGACTTCATGACGAAGTACAGCAGCAGGAGGAGGAGAACCATGGCTGAAATGATCAATACCACGCAGGGTACGGCCCCCTGAGGCGGACCTGCCTTCTTCTTCTTCCCGCGTATGGGCTTGAGCTTTGCCATAGACACTCCCGGCGCCGACTTTACCTGAGCGCGGCGGCAGCTCGTTTGAAGAACTGTTCCAAAGTGGTGAGAGAGCGTTCTCCCAAGTCGCGCAACGTGATCGCCGCCACCGGCCGGCCGCGCTCTTCCAGGGCCTGCCGGGTGGCCAGGAACTGAGCCAGATGGTAGTCGGGCCGGTATCCGGCGGATGGCAATTGCTCCTGCTTCTCGGAAAGCACCACGGTGGAGAAACACCTGCCATGGCCGATGATCATTTCGTGGTACGAGTGATTCATGGCCGGGCCCTCGTAAACGTCGGCCGGCATGTTGAGGCGGGCGCGAAAGAGGCGCTCGGCGCCCTGGTTGAGCAGTTTCAGCGCCTGCCGCCCGCGCGGGTTATAGCGGGTGTCGCCAAAGAAGGTCAGCTCACCATACTCGACGCGGCCTTCCGCGCGCAACCGCTGGAGCAGGCGGGCGTACTGCTCGGGAGCCTCGACTCCCGGTTCGGGGGCGGCCGGATTCAGCGTCAAGGCTCCGCGCCAGCGGGCCTGACCCGGCAGGCCCACCAGAGCGCGCCAGGCCGGCGTCATCTCGATGCCGCCCGCATCCATAGCCTGCCTGTACAGACGGTTGGTGATGGTTTTGTACAATTCCACGCCAGGCTGGGTAACGAAGTTCATGCGCCGCAGATAGCCCAGGCCGAACACGGCATAGTGCATGAACTGCATGTAGGTGGAAAGCGGCGTTCCCGCCGGCAGTGTCAGGGCAGCCGCGGGGTAGCCGGACCGGCGCAGCAGCGCGGTCTTTCGGGCGTCCGGATCCGGCGCGCCTTTGACGGCGACCGTCAAAAAAACGCGGTCCTGCGCCGGGTCTTTGGGAGGGCGGTAATTGGCCATCTTGAGACGCTCGCCAATCACCATCTTGATGCCGGTTGCTTCGCTTTTCCCAAGACTCTCTTCGAAGTTCTGCTTGGTCCAGAGGCCGGCGCCGGCCCACGGCCTGGGCAGCAGCAGGGTTACTTTATCCCGCCCCGCTTCCCCCTGCGCGTGCAGGAAGGCCGCCAGACGCCAGGCCTCGTGCACGGCTTCGTCAGTGAGAAACGTTCCCTCGATCCAGGACCGCAGATCCACGCCGCAGAGCGAGAGAGGATACAGGCTGCCGCGCGTCAGCGGGCCGCTATGCCGCCCGGCGGTCGAGTGAGCGCCGTCCAGTTGCAGTTCCACCTGGCGGTAACCGCGCGGCCGGGCAAAAGCGTCCAGCAGCGAGCCGGGAAGAGTCATGAAGACGATATTCGGGCGGCTGTCGATCTTGCAGCGTTCGTAAAGAGCCGCGATCTTTTCCAGGTTGACCACCGGTTCATAGGAGGTCATGCCCATCGCCATCCCCACCACCAGGGTGGACCGGAGCGCGTCGGCCAGAGAAAGACCGGAACGGCGGAGCATGTCTTCGAGGATGAACTTGAGCTTGGCGGGATCGGTGGAATCAAGGGCATAAAAGCGCGGGCCGCGCTTCAGCAGACCGCAGGCCTGATACATCAATTTATCTTCGATCGACCCGCCCATGCCCGCCCAGAGCAGAAACTGGAGCGGCCTGCAATGAGCCGTCCGGATACGGGCGCGCAGTTCCTGCGTTTCGGCGGCGATGAGGTCCGGCCAGTCCGGGCGGCGTTGCGCCTGCCAGGCGAGGTTAAAAACGCCATAGGAATTCCGGATCACCCGCCCGGAAGGACCGGTTTCCATGCCGATCTCAACCAGGGGATCGGCGGCGGGATCCAGCGACTCGACTCCCTCCCGGCGCACGCGTTCGTCCAGCTCCCGCAGCCGCGCCAGCACGTCTTCTCGAACGAACCGCAGATAATGGGCCTCAGAAAGGGATTGGCAGGGATCGTGAAAAAAGGAGAGCCGCACCCTTTTAGTATATCGAGGCCGGTCAGCCGGGTTTCTATGGAAGCCGGCCCACCTCGACACCCGAAGGCAATTTCACCGACCGGTACACCCGCTGGGTGGCCTTCTGGAAATCCGCTTCCGTGGCTTCGTTGATGTTCACGAATTTTTGCGGATTCAGGTTGACCAGCGGAAACCAGGTGCTGTGCACCTGCACCATGATGCGATGCCCGCGCCGGAAGGTGTGATAGACGTCCTGCATCCGAAACTCCACCCGGGTGGGCTTGTTGGGCGTGAAGGGCTCAGGCTTCGAGAGGCTGTCGCGGAACTTGCCGCGCATCACGTCACCGCGCAGCAATTGCTGGTAACCGCCCAGCTTGGAGTCATTCTCGCCTTTGGAATCGGGATAGCGATCCGGATACACATCGATCAACTTCACCACCCAGTCCGAGTCGGTGCCGGAGGTGGAAACGGTCAGCTTGGGCGCCACCGGTCCGCCGATCGTGATGTCTTCCTCCAGCGGCTCGGTCTGATACACCAGCACGTCGGGACGCCGGCCGGCGTGACGTTGATCGGCGGTCATGTAGTCGTACGACATCCCGATCACGATCTCCTCGATGAACGGGACCGGCTTGGCGGGATCGCTCACGTATTCGTCGTAAGCGCCGGGCGAATCATCCTGGGGAGGATCGAAAGAAAGCTTGCCGCCACGCTGGAAGTACAGCATGCGCGGAGTGGCGTTTTTCGGGGGCCAGGCGTCCAGTTTGTGCCATTCGTTGAGGCCGGTCTCGAACACAAAGGCCTCAGGGTGCTGGAACTCTCCCTTGTCCTTCAGGAAATGGTTGAAGAAAGGCGCCTCGATGCTCTCGCGGAAGTACTCCGAGGTTTTCGCGTCGAAGCGCGCCGCGCCCAGCGATTCACCCGTGCCGCGGGACCAGCCGCCATGCACCCAGGGACCCATCACCAGCATGTTGACAGCGCCGGGGCTGTTGGCTTCGACGGCCTTGTAGGTCTCCAGCGCGCCAAACAGATTCTCGGCGTCGAACCATCCGCCCACGACCATCACGGCGGGCTTGATGTTCTTCAGATGCGGGCGCAGATTGCGGGCCTTCCACCAGTCGTCGTAGGTTTCGTGCTGCATCACCTCGGTCCAGAAGGCAATGTCGTTCTTGAAATACTTCTCGTTGGCATTGCGAATCGGGCCCATGCGGAGAAAGAACTCGTAACCGTCGCCGGTTCCGTGGTCGAAGGCGGGGCGGTTGTCCGCCGCCACCGGTTTCGGCCGGGGGCGGCCGAAATTGGCCATGAAGTTGAACACGTGCGGCAGCATCAGCGCGCCGTTGTGGTGCCAGTCGTCGCCCGCGAACCAGTCGGCAATGGGCGCCTGCGGAGAGACGGCCTTCAGAGCGGGGTGGGCGTCGATCATACCGGCCGCGGCGTAGAAACCGGGATACGAAATGCCCCATTGACCCACCCGCCCGTTGTGATTGGGCACATGCTTGAGGAGCCACTCGATAGTATCGTAGGTGTCCGAGCTCTCGTCGATGTCCTTCGGCCCGTTCTTTACATCCCGGTGGGGCCGCATGTTGACGAATTCCCCTTCCGACATCCAGCGGCCGCGCACATCCTGGTAGACGAAGATGTAGCCTTCCTTGCCGAGCGTCTCCGAGGGACCGAGGTTGCTCTTATAGGCATCCTCGCCGTAAGGGCCAACGCTATACGGCGTTCGCATCATGAGAATGGGATAGCGTACCGAGGTGTCCTTGGGCGCATAGACGGCCGTGAACAGGCGCACGCCGTCGCGCATGGGTATGTAGTGTTCGTGCTTGGTGTAGTGGGCCTTGACGTATTCCAGACCCTGCGCGGGAATCTGAGCGGGCAGCGCGGCCAGAAGCAGAGGCGCGATCAGAAGGGAACGAATTGGTTGCAATGGTGTCTCCCGTTTGGAGGTGAAGCTACTCATTGAAGCACTAAAGCCGGTCGCCGCGCCACCAGGGGGATCTTCGCCTCCGCGCTATACTGGCCTGCAATGGTCAGAACCATTCTCTTGTCTCTGTTCTTTGCCGCCGGCGGAACGTCCGCCCCGGCCCAGACCAAGCCGCTCCTGCTTCAGAAACCGGCCCTCAGCCGCACCCAGATCGTGTTTTCGTTTGCCGGGGATCTCTGGACCGTGCCGCGGGAAGGCGGGGAGGCACAGCGTCTGACCTCCGGAGTCGGCGTCGAGAGCGGGCCGGTCTTCTCGCCGGACGGCTCCGAGGTCGCGTTTACCGGAGAATACGATGGCAACGTGGACGTCTTCACTGTGCCCGCCTCTGGCGGCATTCCGAAGCGGCTCACCTGGCACCCGGGTCCGGATACCGTGACCGGCTGGACGCCGGACGGCAAGCGGATCCTGTTCCGGTCGCAGCGCAACAGCTACTCGCGTTTCTCGCGCCTGTTTACCATCCCGCGCGAGGGCGGCTTCCCGGCCGAACTGCCCCTGCCGGCTGCGGATCAGGGCTCGTATTCCGAGGATGGCTCGCGGATTGCCTACCTGCCTCTCTCCCCCGCATTCGCGGCCTGGAAGCGTTACCGCGGCGGCCGCACCACACCGATCTGGATCGCCGCCCTATCCGACTCCCGGATTGAGAAGATCCCTCGCGAGAACTCCAACGATTTCAATCCCATGTGGATCGGCAACCGGATCTATTTTCTATCCGACCGCGCGGGAGCCGTGACCCTGTTTTACTACGACATCCCCGGCAAGAAAGTCGTGCAGGCCCTGGCGAACAGCGGGCTGGACCTCAAGTCGGCTTCCGCCGGCCCAGGCGCCATCGTCTACGAGCAGTTTGGCGGCATCCATCTGTACGACCTCAAGTCCGGCAAGGCGCACCAGGTGCCGATTCGCGTGGAAGGCGACATGCCCGGCGTGCGTCCCACCTTTGAGCGCGTGGCGCGCTCCATCCGCGCTTTCGGTCTCTCGCCCGCCGGCGCGCGCGCGGTTTTTGAGGCCCGCGGCGAGATCTTCACCGTGCCCGCCGAAAAGGGCGACGTCCGCAACCTGACCAACTCGCCCGGCGTGGCCGATCGCGACCCGGCCTGGTCCCCCGACGGAAAGCAGGTCGCGTATTTTTCCGACGAGTCCGGAGAATACGCCTTGCACATCCGGCAGCAGAACGGCATGGGCGATGCCCGCAAGATTTCGCTGGGTTCGCCGGCCACGTTCTACTACGAACCCGTCTGGTCGCCCGACAGCAAGCGGATCGCTTACACCGATAAGGCCCTGAACCTGGCTTACGTCGAGGTGGACAAGGGCGAACCGGTCCGCGTCGATACGGACACCTACAAGAACCCGCAGCGCACCCTCGATCCCGCCTGGTCGCCCGACAGCAAGTGGCTGGCCTACACGAAGCAATTGGACAACCATCTGCGCGCGGTGTTCGTATATTCGATCGAGAGCCGTAAGAGCCATCAGATTTCCGACGGCATGAGCGATGCGCGATTTGCGGTTTTCGACAAAGATGGCAAGTACCTCTATTTCACGGCCAGCACCAACACGGGCCCTACCCAGGGATGGCTGGACATGTCCAGCGTGGGTTACCAGACGACGCGCAGCGTCTATGCCGTGGTCTTGCGCAAAGAAGACCCGTCCCCGGTGGCCCCGGAGAGCGACGAGGAGAAGGCCGAGGAGCCCCGCAGGCCGGAGGGCAAAGCGGCTGAGAAGCCCGATGAAAAGAAAGACTCCCCGCCGTTTCGCATCGATCTGGAGAATATCGGCCAGCGCGTCGTAGCCCTGCCTGTTCCACCGCGCGATTACACTTACCTGGGCGCCGGCAAGGCGGGCATTCTCTTTCTGCTGGAAAACGAGTCCCAGCGCGCCGGCGCGGCGGGTCCGCCGGGCCGGACTCTTTACAAATTCGATCTCAAGACGCGCAAGACGGAGAAGGTCCTGGACGGCGCCGGCGCCTTCGCTCTCTCGGCCAACGGGGAAAAGATGCTCTTCCGGCAGGGACAACGCTGGGCGATTGCCGGAACCGCGGCGCCTCCCAAGCCCGGCGACGGCACGCTCAAGGTGGACACAATGGAAGCGCGCGTGGATCCCAGGGCCGAGTGGAGGCAGATGTACAACGAGGTCTGGCGCATCGAACGCGACTTCTTCTACGACCCCGGCCTGCACGGACTCGACCTGAAAGCCGCGCAGAAGAAATACGAGCCCTACCTGGAGTCCATTGCTCACCGCCAGGACCTGAACTACCTGTTCTCGGAGATGCTCGGCGAACTGTCCGTTGGGCATCTTTATGTCGGTGGCGGTGACGCACCGGAGCCCAAGCGGATTCCCGGAGGCTTGCTGGGAGCCGACTACAAGATCGAGAACGGCCGCTACCGGTTCGCCCGCGTCTACAACGGCGAGAACTGGAACCCGCAGCTCAAAGCTCCGCTGACCCAGCCCGGCGTGAATGTGGCGGCCGGCGAGTACCTTCTGGCTGTCAACGGACGTGACCTGAGGGCCACCGACAACATTTACAGCTACTTCGAGGGCACGGCCGGCAAGAGTGTCGTGATCCGGGTGGGGCCGGACCCGGGCGGCGCAAACTCACGCGAAGTGACCGTCGTGCCTGTGGACAACGAATTCGGACTCCGCAACCTGGCCTGGATCGAAGATAACCGGAGAAAAGTGGATCAATTGAGCGGCGGCCGCCTGGCCTACGTCTATCTGCCCAACACCGCCGATGCGGGCTACACGAATTTCAACCGCTACTACTTCGCCCAGGTGAACAAGCAGGGCGCGGTTATCGACGAACGCTACAACGGCGGAGGCATGGCGGCCGATTACGTGATCGACGTGATGCGCCGGCAACTGATGAACTACTGGACCACTCGCGACGGCAAGGACTTCCGCACGCCGGTGGGTTCCATCATCGGTCCGAAAGCCATGATCATCAATGAGAACGCCGGCTCCGGCGGTGACGCCATGCCCTGGTATTTCCGCAAAGCCGGACTGGGCCCGCTTATCGGCAAGCGCACCTGGGGCGGCCTGGTCGGCATTTTCGGTTTCCCGGGCTTGATCGACGGCGGCAGCGTGACGGCCCCCAACCTCGCCTTCTACAATACCGAGGCGGAGTGGGACGTGGAGAACCACGGCGTGGCGCCGGACATCGAAGTCGAATTCGATCCGCATGCGTGGCGCCAGGGGCGCGACCCGCAACTCGAGAAGGCGGTGGAAGTGGTCATGGCGGCGCTCCGGAAAAACCCGCCGCCCGAGGCCCGGCGGCCGGCCTATCCGAACTACCACAAACCAGCGGCGCGTTAGTCGAGAAGGAAACTCTGGCCCCGGGTTGGAATCAGGGTTTCCACGCCGTATTCGGCTTCAATGGCGTTTTTCAGGGCGGCTGATTGCGAGGGTTCGCCGTGCACCAGGAAGATCCTCTTCAGGTGCGGAGCCAGGGGCTTCAGCCATTCGAGCAGCTCGCCCTGGTCCGCGTGGCCGCTCAACTCGTTCAGTTTGGCCACCTCCGCACGGACCCGCATGGGCTCGCCGAAAATCGGCACCTGCTGCCAATTCTCCACGAGCTTGCGTCCCAGGGTGTTGGCGGCCTGAAAGCCGGTGATCAGGATTGTGTTGCGCGGGTCTTCAATATTGTTCCGGAGGTGGTGCAGAATCCGCCCGGCTTCGCACATGCCCGAAGCCGAGACGACGACGAAAGGCCCCCGCAGGTCGTTGAGTTTCATCGAATCGGCCACGTCGCGGATGTACCGCAGGCGCTCGAATCCGAACGGATCTTCTCCGTCGAGCAGGTACTGGCGCGTCTCGGCGTCGAAACACTCCACGTGTTTCCGAAACACCGCCGTCACATCCACGGCGAGCGGGCTATCCACAAAAATCGGGATCTTGGGGATGCGGCCGGCGTTGGCGAGTTGGTGCAGCAGCAGCACCAGTTGCTGGGTGCGCCCTACGGCGAAGGCGGGCACGATGATTTTCCCGCCCCGCTCGCAGGTGCGCTGGACAATGCCGGCGAGCTTGTCGGCCACGGCGCCCTCATCCTTGTGAAAGCGGTTGCCATAAGTGCTCTCCATGATAAGGTATTCGGCTGGAGGCAGCACATCGGGGTCGCGGACAATCGGCAGTTTCGGCCGTCCCACATCGCCCGAGTAAGCCAGACGAATGCGCTTTCCGCCGTTGCGGTAATGCAGAATGATCACCGACGAACCGAGCATGTGGCCGGCGTCGTAACACTCGTACGCGAGGAAGTCGTCGAGCTTCTTGGGTGTGTAGTACGGCACCGGCTGAAGCAGCGGCAGCGTACGCTCGGCGTCCTCCATGGTGTAGAGCGGCTCGACGGGCGCCTCGTCCACGCCGTTGTCGCGCCCGGCCCGCCGGCGCCGCCGTTTGTTGACGAACTCCGCGTCCTTCTCCTGAATGTGCGCGGTGTCCCGCAACATGGCGTTGCACAGGTCGACACTGGCTGGAGTAGTGAAGATGGGTCCTTGAAAGCCGTTCTTCACCAGGGAGGGCAGATTCCCGCTGTGATCGATGTGGGCGTGGGAGAGAAGCACGGCGTGAACCCCGGCGGCGGGGACGGGCAGATGACGGTTTCTTTGTTCGGCTTCCTTGCGCCGTCCCTGGGTCAGTCCGCAATCGAGCAGGTAACGCTTGCCGTCCGCCTGGACTTCGTGCAAAGACCCGGTCACTTCGCCCGTGGCGCCCCAGAAGGTGAGCTTCATAAAAGGTCAGGATGCCACAAAGGACGGGCTAGCGGCCATGCTCGGACTTGCGCTTGATCTCGATGTTCAACCGCTTGATCTTCTGGTTGAGCGTGGAGAGAGGGACATGCAGGCAATCGGCGGCTTCGGTCTGGCTCCAGTTGCACTGTTCCAGCCGTTCGATGATCACCCGGCGCTCGAAGTCGGCGACGATCTCGAACAGAGAGGCGTCGGGCGGCAGGGCGCCTCCATCGGCGTGGCGGAGCCGGATACCGTTGGCCTGGAGCAGGTGCTCGGGCAGCACATCCACCGGCACCACCGGTTCGGATGCCAGCACCACCGCGCGCTCCACCACGTTCTCGAGTTCGCGCACGTTGCCCGGCCAGTTGTGATCCATCAGAATCTGCATCGCCTCGTTGTGGAACTTGAGCACCGACCGGTTCTGCGCGTCCAGGTACTTCTCGTTTTCCCGGCAGTACTTCGTAAAAAAGTGGTCAACGAGCAGGGGGATGTCTTCTTTGCGGTCCCTCAGGGGAGGAAGCGCAATATTGATGACATTGAGGCGGTAATACAGGTCTTCCCGGAACTTGCCCTCCTCCACCAGTTTCCGCAGGTCGGCATTGGTCGCCGCCAGAATGCGCACATCCACCTTCACCACTTCGGTGGAACCCAGCGGCATGAACTCCTTCTCCTGAATCACCCGCAGCAGCTTGGCCTGGGTTTCCGCGCCGATGGTTCCGATTTCGTCGAAAAAAATGCTCCCGTGGTTGGCGACTTCAAAGTACCCTTTGTGGGACTGGATGGCGCTGGTGAAGGCGCCCTTGACGTGGCCGAACAGCATGGACTCCAGCAGGTCGGCGGGCAGCGACCCGCTGTTCACCGCCACGAACATGTGCTCGGACCGCGGCGAATTCGCATGGATCGCCTTGGCGATCAGCTCCTTACCGGTGCCGGTCTCGCCGGTGATCAATATCGTCGAGCGGCTGGAGGCCACCTGACCCACCAGGTCCAGGACGCGCTGCATGCGCTCGCTCTTGCCCACGATATTCGGAAAGCTGTACCGCTGCTTGAGAGCCCGCTTGAGCTGGCGGTTTTCATGCTCCAGGCGGTGCTTCGAGATCATCCGTTCGATCTCGATCAGCAGCTTTTCGTTGTCCCAGGGCTTGGAAAAATAATCGTTGGCGCCCAGCTTGAGAGCGCTCACCGCAGCCTCGACCGAGCCGTAGGCCGTGATCATGAAGATGGGCGTCTCGCGGTCGCGCTCGCGGACCTCGCGCAGCACGTCCATGCCGGAGCGGTCCGGCATCATCAGGTCGAGCAGCACCAGGTCGTAGTCGCGGGTCTCCATCATGCGCAGACCCTCGGTGGCGTTCGGAGCCTGGTCGACCGCGTAGCCCTCCAGGCTGAGGAGCATCTCCAGGCTTTCGCGGATCTCGGCCTCGTCGTCGACAACCAGGACCTTGCCCTTGGTTTCGGGGATGACGGGTTCTTCCAAAACGGCGGATTCAGGCATTCACAGGTTTACGTGCAAGAGGGAACTCCAGGTGGAAACGAGTGCCCCCGCCCGGCCGGCTTACCACCCCTATGGTACCGCCATGTTCGCGGATGATGCCATAGGTGACCGAAAGTCCGAGGCCCGTGCCCTTTCGCGCGGTCTTAGTGGTGAAGAAGGGGTCGTAGATGCGGTGCAGGTTCTCTTCGTCGATGCCATGACCCGTATCGGCAACGTCCACCCGCACGCCGCCTTCTTCGGTCCAGGTGGCCACCTCCAGCACACCACCCTTGTCCATGGCGTCCCGCGCGTTCAGAAACAGGTTCAGGAAAACCTGCTGGAGCTTGTTGGGATTGCCCTGGACTGGCGCAAGCCCTTGCTCCAGCCGCAGTTCCACCCGCACCCCGGCCTTCTGAATCTGATGTTCCACCAGCGACAGCGTTTCCTGGATCACGCGGTTCAGATTCACTTCGACGAAGTCCGTGGTGGAAGTGCGCGAGAAGTTCAGCAGCGAGTTCACGATCTCGCTGGCGCGGAAAGTCTGCTTGGCGATCTTGTCCAGCAGGCGGGATTTCTGCTCGTCACCGGCCACTTGTTTGGCCAGCATCTGGGCGTAGGTGGAAATCACCGCCAGCGGCGTATTCACCTCGTGGGCCACGCCGGCGGCCAGCAACCCGATGCTGCTCAACTTGTCGGCCTGGAGCAGTTGGCGCTCGAGTTCGGCGCGGTCCGTGATGTCGTCGAACAGGATCAGCCGCCCGATCTGCTCCATCCGCTTCGACACCAGCGGGGCGATGGCGATGTTGAGCGTGATCTCGCGGGAGAGCGGGCGAGTTTCAGCCTGGCCGGAACCGTTCTTGTGGCCGTTCCCGTTTCCGCCGGCCGCCGCAACCGAATTCATCGCCGCCGGCCGGAGCACGAATTTGTATACGTGGTGGATCCCGGATTCTCCCCGGACCCGCTCGAACTGTTCGGCCAGCTCGGCGGGGAACAGTTCCTCGAGTTTGCGGCCTACGGCTCTGGCGCGCGGGATTCCGGTGAGACGCTCGATCTGGGTGTTCCAGCTCTCGACCCGGTTATCCAGGTCGGCCGCCAGAATGCCGACGCTGATCGATTCGACGATGTTCTCGCTAAACTCCTTCAGGCGCTCGTTCTCTTGCACCTTGCGCTGTAGAGAGTGGTAAAGCTGGGCGTTTTCAATGGCGATCCCGACGTACCCGGTCAGCGTCAGCAGCAGCTCCACATCGACGCTCGAGAGGAAATCCCCGTCCTCGGTGCGGCTCACCCCAAGATAGGCGATGGTTCTGCCCCGGACCGAACATGGCAAATAGTATGTCAAGTCCAGGTCCGCGATCGTCTGCCGCATCGATGCGGGCCACTGCTGGCTGACCGCGTCAAGCCGGTAACGGGTGCGTTCGAAGAAGATATACGGCTTGTTCAACTCCTGGGTCAGGAAACTCAGGTCTAACGGATGGTCAGGAGTGATCGGGCGCCCTTTGCGGTCCCGAAGCCCGACCGCCATGTTCAACGCAAAACGCGGAGGTTCGCCTTCCCTGCCCTCCTCGGCCAGGAAAAATGCCAGGTGCCGGATCGAAAGCGTGCGCATGAGCCGGTCGGCAACCGAGGCCAGCATCGCTTGCAGGTCTGTCTCCGAACTGAGTTCGCGCGCAAACTCGACCAGCGTCCGGCGGTAATCGTAGCGGTCCCGGTAAAAGTACCTGTCCAGGCGTTCCTGTATCCAGTTGCGCACAGGATCGAACAGGAAAGCCGTCAGCAGCATCACGCTGATCAATCCGGCATTGCCCAGATCCTTGAAGTTGGTAGCCACCAGCCTGGCCAGCGACAGCACAATCCCGTAAAAAGCGGCCAGCACGCACAGGGTTGCCAGCGTGTACGCATAGCCGCGCCGGAACAGGATGTCGACGTCCATCAGCCGGTAGCGCACAATCGCGTAGGCCAAGGTGAGCGGAATCAGCGCCAGCGAGAGCACCGTGAACTTCATGTACTGGCCGGGCACCACACCCAGCGAATACGGCAGCACGTAGCAAACGGCAAAGGGCAGAATTCCGCAGAAGGTCCCGTTGCGCAGCCATTTCAACTGCTGGCGGACGATGGGGTCTTCCGCGGCGCGGTACTCGAAGGCCAGGGCCACCCCGCCGCCCAGATACAACAGCGTCCAGTAGGGGAGCCAGATGCGGTCCAGCAGCCACCGCAACTCCGCCAGGGGCATGGAAAACCGAAGCGTGCCGGAAGTAACCCCCAGGAAGAACAACAGCAAAAGGGTCGCGGGCACGTACAGCAACGCCTGCCGCCATCGCGCCGCAATCCACCGGCGCTGGTCCGGAAACGTCAGGCAGAAATGCAGAAAGATGGTCGGAGCGAAAAGTCCTGCGGTCAGGTTGCCGAAGTAAATGACTTTGTCGAAGTTATTCAGTTTGCCGGTGTAGTGAAATGCCGAAGCGACAAAAGACACCAGGCACAAGATGTAGAAATGGCGCGCCTTCGGAGCGCTGCCTCGCCGGAAATAGACGAACAATCCGATGACCAGATACGCGGCGGCAACGAAATACTGCCCGACCACAGCCTGGTCGCGCGGTGTCTCGCCTACAATCACGGTGGCTTTGACATCCACACCGGCCCGGTGGATCAGGTAGTCCGCCTTTTTCCAGGCTCCCACCCCGACCAACACCTGGGTGACTTCAATGGCCTTGGCAATCGGGGCGTTCTCGATCTTGAGGAGAATATCCCCGGCCCGCAGCCCGGCCTTCTCGCCGGGGCTGTCTTTCGAAACATGGAGCGCTTCGACGCCGGTCTGGCGGTCTACCCAGATGACACCGTCGTCGGGCAACTGGAAGCGGAACTGTTGCTGGAGATTGATGCCCGCAGACACCACCGCGGCGAGGGTGACTATGGTCAGCACCGCGGTCGAGACCTGGAATTTCAACTCCTGCAACATAAACAACCGAGTCCTTGGCCCCAAGGCCATACACCGGGGTCCGTACTCCTGCCGTTCAGCACGTTTACTGCCAGCCACAGGAGATCACGCCATTCACAGATTACCCTCTTTTTCATGCATTTAGCAAAGCGTTCCGAGAACCCCTCCGGTTTTTGGGAGAGCTATGCTATGGGGAAGTGTATCGGTAACTGGACATCCGCAATTGTGGGTAGTGCGGACTCCGGTTGATTAACGCGAGCGCAACCAGGCTTCCGTCCCCTCCCAGGAGAGCAGTCCCTCCACCGCGCCCGCCTGCTGGACACTCAGCGCGCCGGCGGCGCAGGCTATGCGGGCGGCCCCGGCGAGCGGCAGACCGCGCTGAAGAGCCGCCAGAAAGCCCCCCACGAAGCAATCCCCGGCGCCGGTCGTGTCCACTACCGGGACCTCAAAGGCGGGGACGTGCAGTCTTTGATCCGGAGCGACGATCAGGCAGCCCTGCGCCCCGAGCTTCAGAACCACGGTGCGCGCACCCGCCTCGAGCAACCGCTGGGCCGCTTCCGACGGCTCGGACAGGCCAGTGAGCATGCGGGCCTCCTCCCGATTTGCGAACAGAAGATCGGTAAACCGCAGGCTGGGCGCCAGGTCCTCCATCCACCGGCCCGCGTTATCCCACTGCGTGTCGAGCGATGTAGTAAGGCCGCGGCGGCGGGCCTGTTCGAGCAATTCGGGAATCCGCGGGCGCAGGCGGGGCACTGCGAACGGAGTGCCCACGTGGATGTGCCGGAAGCCGCCCGGCAGTTCCGCGCCGTGGGAAAACCCTTCGGCGCTGGCGCCCAGGCGATGGAGCAGCGCGCGCTCACCGGCGGCGTTGACCAGCGCCACGGTCGTTGCTGTCGGCGCATCGGTGTATTCCAGCGAGCGCACATCCACGCCCGCGGTTTCAAGACGCGCCCGGATATAGTCTCCAAAGGCATCCCGCCCGATGGGGGCCAGTAATCGCACCGGCACGCCCAGCTTGCCCAGCGCATAGGCGGTGCTGGCGCCGTTGCCTCCCAGCCGCTGCTCGATCGATTCTACGTGGAGACTGGCGCCGAAGGGCAGGGACTCCGGCACAACCCGGACGATGATGTCGAGGACGGCGTTGCCGTAGCAGACGACACTCACGAGGATCCGGCAAGCGCTCCAAGGAAAGCCCGGTCCAGCGGCCAGCGGCCAATCACCCGCCGGTTCTGGCGGCTGAAAACGCCCGCGGTGAGCACGCCGCTGAGGTCTTTGGGATTGGGCTTCTGCTTCTCGCTGGCGATAATCGCCTTTAGCACCGAGGTGATGCCTTCGAATTGGCCCTGAAGCGTTTCGGCGTCGCGCTCCGAGCGGCATGCCACGTCCATGGTCGCTTCCAGCCGTTCGCCTTGCGCGCCTACGGCCAGCGTAACGCTCTCGGCGCCTTGCAGGGCTTTGACGAAGAGCTGGGTCCCCAGCGGGAAGTCCTCGGCTTTCTGTAAAGCCGAAGCGGTCAGGTACAGCCAGACCGGCTGGCTGGGAACGGGTACGCCGGGAGCGGAGCGGAGCCGTTGTAAGTGGGTCACGGCCCAGGCATCCTCGCTGACAGCCAGCGCCATCAGATCCGAGCGCACCGGAAAGAATGAGATGTTGCGCTGCGGTGTGCTGCCCTGCATGCGGCACAGCGTGTTGCGGCAAACTCCCCCGTGGGCGGCGGCGTAGGTTCTGAGATTCTTCCAGTCGAACCGCCCGCGGAGCAGCAGGAACACCGCCTTGGGGTGGAAGGAGACCAGCGCCGTATCCAGGTCCTGGCGGTAATCGAACCCGGTCTCCTCTACGAAGCTACGGTATTCCGGCTCGACATCCACCTTCGAGCCGGACAACAGAGCCAGAACGCCGCTCTCGCGCATGGCCCGAAAATCCAGGTAGAGAACCGCCGAGCTCTCCGGGGGCAGCCGGCGCATCAGCCCGGCAAGAGTGAGAGCCGAACGGGAGCGGAGCCAACTGGCGGTCCAGATCGCCAGCCCGCAAAGCAGCGCGACGGCGGCAATCAGAATCCAGGCGCGGCTCCTATCCTTCATCAAACAGCAGTATCACACAGCCGCCACGGCTCCGGCCATGCGCGCCTCTTTCCACAGTTCGACGAAAGGCCGCAACCCGCGCATCATATCCCGGAATCCGGCAAGCTCGAGCGACTGAGCGCCGTCGCTGACGGCTTTCTCCGGGTACGGGTGGACCTCGACCATCAACCCGTCGGCGCCGATCGCCACCGCCGCCCGCGCCAGCGGCGGGACCAGGCTCCGCTTGCCGGTCGCGTGACTCGGATCCACCACAACCGGCAGGTGGGTCAGTTCATTCAGTAACGGCACCGCCGCGATGTCGCAGGTGTTGCGGGTAGCCGTTTCGAATGTGCGGATGCCGCGTTCGCAGAGAATGACGTTCGGGTTGCCGTGGGCCACCAGGTATTCGGCCGACATCAGCAACTCCCGGATCGTCGAGCTCATGCCCCGTTTCAGCAGCACCGCGCGCCCGCAGCGGCCCAGCGACTTGAGTAACGCAAAATTCTGCATGTTGCGCGCGCCCACCTGCATGATATCGGCGTACTCGGCTACCAGGTCCACATCGCGGTCGCTCATGACCTCGGTGACGATGGACAGCCCGGTGGCCTGTTTGGCTTTTCGCAGCAACTGCAAGCCTTCCAGTTCCAGACCCTGGAAGTCGTAGGGGGACGTGCGCGGCTTGAAGGCGCCGCCCCGCAACACCTTGGCGCCGGCCGCCGCCACCGTCTCGGCCGTCTCCATGATCTGGCGTTCGGATTCGACCGAGCAGGGGCCGGCCATCACGATGAACTCGTCCCCGCCAATCTCGACGCCGTTGATCCGGATCCGGGAATGCTCGGGCTTGAATTCGCGGCTGACGAACTTGTACGGCGCCGAGATCCTGACAGCTCTCTCAACTCCCGGAGTGGCCTCCAGTGAATCCAGGCAGGCGGTAACATCGCCAATTCCCACGACCCCGATCACCACCCGCTCCTCCCCTTCGATGGAGTGTACTTTATAGCCGAACTCCCGAATGCGTTCACAAACGTGCTCAATCTCTTCCCGGGTGGCGTTCGGCCGCATCGAAACGATCATGGTTGTCTCCCCAAAAATAAAAAACCCACTCTTTCGAGTGGGTTGGTTTTCTTAACTCGGTGCCGTTCAGACCAACGCCACTCTATCCCCCGGGGCTAAAGCCCCGGTAGCTAAACCGGAACGAGTAGGCGTAGTAGAAGCGCATCCTAAGAAAACCAAGTATACACCTTGCTCAGGTGTTCGCGCAATGCGTCCGGGTCCGAAAAAGTACTATACTCCTGGAATCGGGTGATGGGAATGACAGGGAAGACATGGTTCGTAGCGGCCACGGCCTGCGTTCTGGGAGCAATAGCCGGCTTTGGACTGGCCTCCCACCGGGCCAGCCGTCCGGACCGGGTGGTGGCCGCCTATCACCGGTTGTTTCACAAATACGGCGACAGCACTTACCAAAACACCCGCTGGCTGGGCGTGCGGGCGCAAAAATGCCCTCTCGACATGTGGGTGTTCCAAGAGATCCTGTATGAAACCAGACCCGACGTGCTGGTCGAGATGGGCACGTTCCAGGGAGGCAGCGCTCTCTATTTTGCGTCCGTCTTCGATCTTCTGGGACACGGCCGCGTGGTGACCGTCGACATCGAAGACCAGCCCGAAAAGCCGCGCCACGAGCGAATCACCTACCTGCTTGGCTCCTCCACGTCGGATGAAATCGCCCAAAAGGTCGCCGGCCTGATCAAATCGGGCGAAAGAGTCATGGTGGTTCTGGATTCCGACCACCACCGCGATCACGTGCTGCGCGAAATGCGCCGGTACGCCAGCCTGGTCTCGCCGGGTTGTTACCTGATCGTTGAAGACACGCACTTCAACGGGCATCCTATCCTGCCGAAGTTCGGGCCCGGTCCGATGGAGGCCGTCCAGGAGTTCCTGAAGGAGCGCACGGACTTTATCCCCGACCGGTCGCGGGAGAAGTTTCTGATGACGTTTAATCCTTCCGGCTACCTGAAAAGGGTGCGCTGAAGCGCCTCAGCCTTTGTGCAGGTCGCGGTCGAGTTCTTCCAGGATCTCTTTGCCGCGTTCGCCTTCCAGATCGCGCTCGAGCCTTCGGAGAGCCAGCCCGACCACATCGCGGTGGTGCAGCCGCGATCCGAGACCGGACTGGGACAGGCGCAGCCAGAGTTCGTGAAGGCGGTCCAGGTCCTCCGGCCAGAGACGGGGCGGATGCGGTCCCAGGTTGACGTAGATCGAGGGGCGTCCCTCGGCAATGACCTCGAGCGAGAAAGGTTCTCTCGGTTCCGGCAGTTTCTCCCACGCCAGGCCGATTCTGCGGGCCAGCTCCTCGGAATCCATGCGCGGGGAAACGCCCGTCACCAGGCGGGAGGCCTTCAGCCGCGCCGCCGTCTGCACCATGGCGTCGAAGGGATCCACGCCCGGCACCACCAGCAACTCCACCGGCTTGCCTTCCTTCTCCGCCAGGGTGACCACCCGGGAGAACAATTCCCGCTCATAGTCGGTGAAGAGCTGGTTCTCGCCCAGTTCGTATTCACCCGCGCCGGCGGAGATGGGGCGCACCGTCATCACCACAATATCGTGCCGCCGCAGGTTGGTTTTCTCCAGCACGGTGCGCAGGTGGTACATGTGGTTGTAATCGCGCACGGCCACCACCACGCATCCCGGACGGGCGTGAATCGTCTCGGCGCTGATCTCGGGCCGCATGTCGAGATTGAATTCTTCCAGGACTCGCTGCTCCTGGCGCTTCCTCGCATTCACGCGCTCGGACACCGTGAAGATAACGAACAGCACAATCGTGAATCCGACGCCGTAAATAGTGGCTACCTGCTTGGAAAACAAATTGGCGATGGCTACCAGGAACAGGACGGAGGTGGTCAGGATCAGGCCCAGGGGAACCTCGCGGCCGAAGATATGCGGGTTTAGCGGGGTCTTGTACTCCTGGTCGTGGCGGCGGTACCGCAGCACCAGGACGCCGATGGCCTTCATCAGGAAGCTCCAGACCACGCCGAAGGCGTAGGCCTCGCCGAGCAGATACACATCACCCCGGCTGCCCGCAATCGTGAGCACCTGGAGCAGCGTAATCAGGTTGATGATCCTGTGGGTGGTGCCGAAACGGCGGTGCGGTTTGCGGAACCAGTCCACCAGGACGCCGTCCTCGGCGACCCGGTTCAATACGCCGTTGGCTCCGATCATGGAGGTATTCACCGCTCCGGACAGGATCAGCACGCCCACCACGACGACAAACATCTGAAATCCGAGCCTGAGCAACTCGGGCCCGGCCAGATGCATGGCCAGGCCGCCCAGCAGATTGTCGACGTAGTGGCTGCGCATTCCATCGGGAATGATCATCCCGGCGAACAGCGTGATTACGCCGGTCGAAAAGACCGCATAGGTGCAAACCAGATTGGCCGTAGCGCGCAGGTTCTTCATTTTCGGATAGGCGATCTCCCGGTACACCTGCGCGAGAGTTTCAAACCCGCTCATCGAGAGCAGCGAGTGACCAAAGGCGATGATGATGGCGACGAAAGGAATCTGGGGCCAGATGGTGCCCTGAAACCAGCCCAGGGCATCCGCGCTGAATTTCAGGTTGGCGGGCGCCGGCGCGGGGGGCAGATGCCGCGTCTCGGGCTGGAGCAGAATGGTGAGAGGGCACCAAATCAGGAAGATCACCACCATCACCGTGGTGATCTGCATGATCCGCAGGGCCTTGCCACTGGACTCATGGATTCCCTTCACGTTGGCCCACCAGAAATAGCCCGTGACGATGATCCCGAAGCCGGCGGCAAAGTAGTTCGGATTCAACCGCAGCTCGGAGTGAACCATCTCGCTGATGTGGTTCAGCAGCCGCCCAAGGTACTGCCCCGCGCTGACTACGCTGATCGGTCCGGTCAGAATGTAGTCGAATACCAGAGCGGACACCGAAAGGCGGGCGGCAAACGGCCCCATGGCGTCCCGGACGACCACATACACGCCGCCCCGGACGAACATGCTGCAACTCTCCAGGTAGACGGAGCGGACCGCGAAACTGAAGAGCATAACGCCCAGGATGAACCATGGGGCGCTCTTACCAATGGCCTGCTCGGCGATGCCGCCGGCATAGAAGGCCGACGAAGCCAGGTCGCTGAGCACAATCGCGGCTGCCCGCCAGAGCGAGATAAAGGACAATGCGACGGAGGTGGCAACGACAATCTTCGCGGTCGCCGGGCGGTCGAAGGCCTGAGGCATCTGTCCCATTCTAAGCTGGCGCGGGAGGATCCCCGAATGCCTCCCGCACGACCTCGCCGGCCACCTGCTCTCCGCGGGGGGATTCGAGGTCACGCTCCAGCCGGCGCAGAGCCACCCCGACTACGTCCCGGTGACGGAGTCTTCCCGAAGGCTCCCGCCGGGATAATCGCAGCCAGAGGCGGTGCAATCGTTCCACATCCTCGGGCCAGAGGCGGGGCGGGTGCGGTCCCAGGTTGAAGTAGAGGCTCTCCTCCTGGCCGGGTATGACAATTTCCAATGAAAGCGCCGGCCGGGGCTCAGCCAGCCGTTCCCAACAATCCCCCACCAGCTTACCCTGTTCGGCCGGGGTGAGTTTCGGCGACAGGCCCATGACAATCCGGGACGAGCCGAGCCGCTGGGCCGTGCGCACCACCGCGTCGTACGGATCGGCGCCGGGAACCACCAGCAGTTCAACGTGTTTGCCAGCCTTTTCCGCCAGCGCCACGACGCGCGTAAACAGCCTGGTCTCCGGCGCGGCAAATACCTGCCCGGCTTCGAGATCGTGCTCGCCGGATCCGGCAGGGGTGACGTCGCGCACCGTCAGCACGACGATGTCCATCCGCCGCGGGTCTGTCTTATCCAGCACCTTCTGCAACTGGTCCATCCGGTTCGGATTGCGAACCGCGACCAGAACGTTGCCGGGGCGCACGCGCAGAGTGCCGGCGGACACCTCCTCGGGAATCTCCAGCCGGAACTTTTCCAGTTCCGGAGGGTGCAACAAGCGCTGTTTACGATTGTGCCGGTCGGAAACCTCGAAGAGAAGAAAAAACACCACCGTGAACGAGAGGCCCGAAATCGTCGCCACCTTCTTGGTGGCCAGGTTGACGGCAGCCAGGGCTAGCAGCGCCACAGTGATCAGGCCCAGGCCCACGGGAATCTCGGCGCCCTTCCAGTGAAAGTTCAGCGGCACCTTCCAGGCCCGGCCGGCCGGCTGTTTGAAGCGCAGCACCAGTACCGAGAGACTCTTCATGGCGAAGCTCCAGACCACTCCGAATGCGTAGGCTTCGCCCAGCAGGTAGACATCGCCCCGGCTGATCAGGATGGCCGCCATTTGCAGCATTACCACCGTGTTAATCAGCCGGTGGCTGGTGCCGAATTTCCGGTGCGGGTGGCGGAACCAGTCCGGCAGCACTCCGTCTTCGGCCACGCGGTTGAGCACGCCGTTGGATCCGATCAGGGAGGTATTCACCGCGCCGGAAAGCAACAGGGTCCCCACCAACACGACGAATCCATGGAACAGCAGGCGCAGGGAAACCGGCCCGGTGAGATACATCGAAAGGCCGCCGATGAGGTTGTCCAGGAAGCGCGGCCGGTCCGAATCGGGAATGATCATCACCGCGAAGAACGACACCAGCGAGGTGAAAAGCATGCTGTAGACGAAAATCACAAAACCGGCGCGCTCCAGGTTCTTCAGCTTCGGGTGCGCGATCTCCCGGTTCACCTGTGCCAGCGTCTCTTCCCCGCTCATCGCCAGCAGCGAATGCCCGAGTCCAACCAGGATCGCGACCACGGAAACCGAAGCCAGCCTGCTGCCATGCAGCCATCCCAGACTCTCGGGAGTGAATTTCAAATTCTCCGGAACTGGCAGGGGGACGGGCGAAAAGCCGCGCTGGAAGATGGTGATCACGCACCACACGATCAGAACCACCACCATGACAGTGGTCACCTGCATGATGCGCAGCGCTTTCTCGCTCGATTCGTGAAGTCCGATGATGTTCTTCCGCCAGAAGTACAGGGTAACCGCCAGCGCAAAGGCGGCCGCGAAGTGCTGGGGATGCACGCGCAAACCGGGGAAGTGGAAGTGCTCGGCGGCTTCGTTGATCAGGCCGCCAAAATAAAGCCCCGCGCTGACCCCGCTGATGGGCCCGGTAAGCACGTAGTCGAACATCAGGGCCGAGACGGAGAACTTGGCCAGCGTGCCTCCCAACGCCTCGTGCACAACCTTGTACACGCCGCCGCGGACGAACATGCTGCAACTCTCGATATAAATGGCCCGTACGGCGTAAGAGAACAGCATGATCGACAGGATGAACCAGGGCGCCGACTTGCCGACCGCGGTCTCGGCGATGCCGCCGGCATAGTATGCCGAGGAAGCCAGGTCGCTGAGCACAATGGCGGCGGCCCGCCAGAAGGAGATGAAAGACAACATGACGGTTGTCGCCACCACGACTGTCGTGGTGCGAGAACCAGACTCAGTTTGCACGGAAGGTCTCCTTTCGCCCTTTGGGAGGCCACCGCCCGGCGGCGTCCAAAGAGGCGCTTTCAAATTCGCCTGCGAGGTTAGCTGACGGGCTAGGGCTTGAAAGTACCCCGTCCTAATGTAGGACTACGCCCCAAATTTGGGTCCCCCGCCTCACATTCGAGTTCGGCAGAACAATCGTAGCACAGAGGCAATAGTATGTTTGCCGGCAACGGGCTATTGACAAGACCGCCTTGCGGCGCAAAAATGCGAATAGGAAGCTTGGAAACGCCAGGCTTCCTGAGCATTCGCTGTCAGGCCGGTCGCAAGGCCGGCAGGAGGTGGTTATAGAACCGTTCTCAGAAATGGGGCGGTCACACCTCGGTGAGCGGACAGGCAGGCAGGAATCGGCGAACGGCCGGAGTTTAAGCGTCCAAGCCGGGCGCAGCGCTCTTGCGCAAAACAGATGGCCGGCAACGCGGTTTCCGAGTTCGTGAATCGTGGTGGGACCGCCCCTTTCGTTTGCCTGACAGCCAGGCGCACCCCTTGAACGGTTTCCAGGCAGAATGTCCATTTTCGTTCTCCGCCGAACCGTTGTGGTAGAGTGGATAGGTCTTTCCGTATGACAGCCGGCAAACCCAGGGAAATCGTCAGTGCTCACAGTCCCGACTCCGACGACGCCTTCATGTTTTATGGACTGGCGACAAAGAAAATCCGTTCGCCGCGTCTCTCGTTCAGGCACGTTTTGGAAGACATCGAGACCTTGAATCGAAAGGCCACCGAGGGCTGCTACGACCTGACGGCAATCTCCTACCATGCATACCCGTACGTTTCAGACAAATATGTCCTGATGGCGTACGGATCGAGCGTCGGCGACGGCTACGGACCGATCGTGGTCTCCACGAAACAGATTGAACCCGAAGAATTGAAAGGCAAGAAGGTCGCGGTGCCCGGACGGCTCACCACCGCCTACCTGGCCCTGAAGCTGTTCCAGCCGGATATTCGGGAACTGGTGGTGCCCTTCGACAAGGTCCTCGACGCCGTGCGCGAGCGCTCCGCGGATGCGGGCGTGGTGATTCACGAAGGCCAGCTTACCTACGACCAGGGTGGTTTCTTGCGGGTTGTGGATCTGGGCCGCTGGTGGAAGTCCGAGCACGGCCTTCCGCTGCCCCTGGGCGCTAACGCGCTGTTGCGCTCGCTGCCCTCCGCAGTGCAATCCGAATGCTGCCGCATGATGCGCGAGAGCATTCAGTACGCGCTGGATAACCACGAGGAGGCGCTCAGCTACGCCATGCAGTTCGCGCGGGACATGGATCCCCGGTTGGCCGAGAAGTTCGTCGGCATGTACGTAAACCACTACACGGTGGATTGTGGAAAGCTGATTCCCGCAGCGGCGCAGAAACTGTGGGACCTGGGCTTCGAAGCCGGCCTGATATCCAAGCGCATCACCGCCGAATTCATCCGTTAGTCGCGCTCCGCCCGCCTCCAGAGTGTTAACGTGAAATTAGTATGTCTACTGTTCGCTACCTGGCTGTACTATCCGCGGCGTTGATTGGCCTCGCCCAGGCCCAGACCGTCAAAGAAGTGCGCGAGATGGGGAAGGGCGGCAGCAACGCACTGCCGCGCCTTCAGGAAGCGCTCAAGAGCCCCGACCCCGAGGTGCGCGCCGAAGCGGTGAAGCAGATTACTGAAATCGGCACCCAGCGGAGCCTCGACCCGCTCATCGCGGCCACCCGGGACAACGACCCGGACGTGCAAATCAGCGCGGTGGACGGCCTGGTGAACTTCTACCTTCCCGGCTATGTCAGGACGGGCATCGGGGGGACCATCCGCAGGTTCGGCTCCAGCATCAAGAGCCGGTTTACCGACACCAACGATCAGGTGATCGATCCGTACATCACGGTGCGCCCGGAAGTCATCGAGGCCATCGGCAAACTGGCGCGGGGCGGCGCCAACATGGAATCACGCGCCAACGCCGCGCGGGCCCTTGGAATTCTGCGCGGCTCGGCGGCGATTCCCGACCTGCTGGAGGCCATCCGGTCCAAAGACACCACCGTGATCTACGAATCGCTGGTGGCCCTCCGCAAGATTCGCGACCAGTCCGTCGCGCCGAAGATCAGTTTTCTGCTGCGCGATCTCGATGAGAAAGTGCAGATCGCGGCCATCGAAACCACCGGACTGCTCCAGAACAAGGCGGCGCTGCCCGACCTGCTCAACGTGCTCGACCGCACCCGCAACAAGAAGGTGCGCCGCGCGGCCCTGACCGCCATCGCCATGCTTCCCGATGAGAGTAGCCGGAGCATCTACTCCCGTTACCTCACCGACAAAGACGAGGCGCTGCGGGGCGCCGCGGCCGAGGGTTTCGCCCGCCTCAAGAACAAGGCCGATCTGCCGCTGCTCGAAAAGGCGTTCCAGGACGAGCAGAAGCTCTCCCCCCGGCTCTCGATGGCCTTTGCGCTGGTGATGCTGGGCAAGACCGAGATGTCCGAGTTCAGCCCGCTGCAACTCCTGGTGAACAGTCTGAACTCCAGCGCGCGGGGCGGCGAAGCGGTTGCGTTCCTGATCGAACTGGCGCGGGATCCGGCCATTCGCCAATCGCTTTATCCGGCCATGGAAAAAGGCACGAAGGCTGAGAAGATTCAGCTATCGCGGGTGATGGCGCGCAGCGGAGACAAAGACTCGCTGGCAATCCTGGAGATTCTGAGCCGGGATCGGGACAGCGAAGTGGCTCAGGAAGCGCTGCGGGCCTTGCAGAATCTGAAGACCCGCTTGCATCAGTAAATCTACTTCGCTTTCCTTTGCTTCTGCTGGCCGACGCGGACCTTGAAGTGGGCGACCTTGGATTCCTGATACGCCTTGTGGTCGTGGCGGGCGACTGCGTCCGCCAGGTAGGCATCCACGTTCGCGTCCTTCGGCAGCATGGCCATTAAGGTGAAGTTCTCATTGCAGACCGGGCAGAAGGGCCGGAAGCGCTTTACGTTGGGGATTCCCATACTTTTTCAGTGTAGCAAACCGGGCGCCGGAGCCTTTAGTCCCCTGCGGTTCCGGAAGCCTGCTGCCTGGCCCATTCGGCCTCGAGCTCCCCGGCGCTGGCCTGAAGACGCTCGAACTGGCCGGCGTACTTGCGCGCCCAGTCGTCGATTCGCGGGTTGTCCGCGCCCAGCGCTTCGCGGAAAAACTCCCGGGCCTCCAGCCGCTGATGATCGAGAATACGCAGGGTCGCCAGGTTGAGCAGCGGCGGGACCGCGTTGGGGTGGTCGGCGCCGAAGCAGGCGTCCGCGATCACCAGCGCGCGGGTGAACAGGCGCCCGGCCTCGGTGAATGCGTTCTCCGCCATGTAGGTAAGCGCCAGATTGTTGAGTGGCAGGATCAGGTCCGGATGGCCCGCTCCCTTGACCGCTGTGGTAATTTGCAGGGCGCGCTCCAACAACGGCCGGGCCTGACGGGGTTTTCGCTGTCTGCGATACAGCTCGCCCAGATTACTCGCCGCTGCGGCGGTGTCCGGGTGATCCGGCCCGAGGGCCTTTTCCGTGATCTCAAGCGCGGTGGTCAGAATGGCGTCCGCCACGGCCAGTTTGTCCTGCATCAGATAGACCAGGCCCAGGTTTCCCAGGGTGCGGCCGGCATCGGCATGCTCGCTGCCGAAGGCCGCCTCCAAAATCCCCAACGCGCGTTTAAGCGCCTGCTCAGCTTCCTCGAAGCGCTGTTGAGCCCGGTACAGATCGCCCAGGTTGTTCAGAATCTTGGCCGAGAGGGGATGCCGGTCTCCGACCGCCGCATCCACCCGGCTCAAAGCGTCCTTCAGCAGCCTCTCGGCCTCGGCGTCGTGACCCTGGTTGCGTTCGAGCAGTCCCAGATTGTTTACCACGGTAGCCGCGTCCGGACTGCTTTCGCCGCGGGTGCGCCCCCAGATTTCGAGGGCCCGCTGGTAGAGGGGACGCGCCTCGCCGTACCGGCCCGCGACGCGGCAGATTTCACCGAGATTGTTCAGCGGCAGCGCCAGGTGTTCATCCCAGGCGCCCAGCGCCGCTTCCATGCTCTCCAGAGCGCGGCGAAACAGCGGCTCGGCATCGCTGTAACGCCCCTCGGTGAAGTACAGCAGCGCCAGGTTGTTCTCCGCCAGGGCCTGGTCCGGACCCGGCGAGCGGTCCGCGATCGCTTTGGCGCGCAACAGGAGCTCCTCGGCCTGCGGAAGCCGGCCCATCGCGCAGTAAAAACTGCCGAGGTTGACGCAAGCCATGCCAACGGCCGGATGGCCGGGGCCAAGGCAGCTTTCCCACATCTCCAGCGCGCGTCGCTGGAGCGGCTCGAACTCCGAGTACCGGGCGCGATGGAACAGGTACAAGGCGGTCTGATTGAGCAGTTGCGCGGCCTCCGGAGACTCCAGCCCGAGACGTTCCACGTGAGCGGCGCAGGCGCGGGCGTGGGCCAGCAGGCGCTCGCAATACGGCCACATCGGAAAGTCGGGAACGGGGAACGCGCGGTTCAGCGCCCGTACGGCCCGCTCCACCCACAACCGCTCCGCCTCGGGCGGCAAGGATCGAAGCACCGCGTCCTGCACCAGGCGCTGGACGTTATAGGTGCGGGTGGCGCGGTCCCGCCGGATCAGCGAAAACTCGGCCAGCGGTTCCAGCATCTCGTCGAGCGCCACCGGATCGGAAGCCACCCGGGCCAGGGCCTCTCTCACGGCTGGGCCGAGCTCAGGTGCGCCACGGGCGGGCAGCTCCAGTGGAATTTTCTCAGCAGCGAGAAAAGCGCTGAAGCGCAGCAGATCGGCGGCCGCAGGCGCGGTTCTCTCAATCTCGGAAAAGTTCGGGGTCCAGGCTTCGGAGGCGGGGCGCGCATAGCGCTCCGGTATGGCTCCTTCCAGCAGGCGCGAGCCGCGCACGCCATAGCTCGCCAGATAATCCTCGAAGCTGGTGTCGAGTTTGCGGACGTAGGCCGCCGCCTGCTCGAGGGCCAGCGGCACGCACTCCAGTTCCATGGCCAGCCGCCGCGCCGCTTCGGCTTCGGCAGCCGAAAACTCCACCCGGCGCGCGCGCCTGCGTAACAACTCGATCGCATCCTCGGGCTTGAGCGCTTCCAGGACGATGGGCTCCCAGACACCGAGCTCTTCCAGCGAAGGATTCCGCGAAGTGAGCAGAATGTGACCCTTTGGATTGCGCGGGAGGAAGTCGCGCGCTGCCGCCGGCGCGGCAAGGTGATCGAGCACCAGCAACCAACCACTGTTGCGCTCCAGCCAGCGAGCGGCGGCGGCCGCAATCAGGCCCTGCTCCGGCGCCGCCTTCTCCGGCAAATCGAGCGCCCCGGCGATTGCGGCGTATCCGGAAACCAGAGCGTCGCGCGTCCCGGCTCCGGCCCACAGTACCGCGCGGTAGTGTTCCCGCTCGCGGAAGGCGAATTCGACAGCCAGTTCGGTCTTCCCGATTCCTCCCGGCCCGGTCACAGCCTGCACGGACAAACCGGAATCGAATCCGCCACGCAGACGGTCCAGAGCCTCCTGACGGCCCGTGAAGAACGGATTCCGGCCATACGGCACACAAAAAGCCCCGGGGACAGGTGGCGGTGCGGGAAGCGGATGCGCGGCCGGCGACCGGCCCAGCCGCTCGCAGAGCTTGCGCCAGGCAGGCTCGGAGCTGAGGTCGTAGTACTGCGAAGGCCGCAGCACAATCGGAATGTGCGCGGCATCCTCGCGGCGAAACACGACGGGGACGAACCTGGTGTTCACCGTGGCTGCTTCGTAAAGCTGCTGGGTGATGATCACGCCTTCCCAGTTCGCGCCCAGCCCCTCCTTGCCTTCGAAGCGCCGGCAGTAAGTCTCGGTCGCGACCACCAGCACGAACTGCGCTTCCATGATCTGGTTGACCATCCAGCGGGGCCATCCTTCGGGTGGAGCCTCCTGAAACTGGTCGATCCGGCAATCCAGCCCCTGAGCGGCCAGTTTCCGGGCGAGATCGGCGACTCGGGCCTCATGCTCGGGTGAGTCGTGGCTGTAGCTGATGAACACAACCGGGCGTGCCGCAGTGGAGGGAGACATCTCGGGGTCCATTCTACACGAGGGTCGCGAGAGCCGCTTCGAGATCGGGATGTTCGAAGTGGAATCCCGCCGACTCGGCTGCGCGTGGCAGGACCCGCTGGCTGGCTAGCAAAATCTCCGCCATCTCTCCGAACACCAGCTTCAAGGCGAAGCCCGGCGCCGGCAGCAAAGCCGGGCGGTGAAGGGCTGCGCCCAGCGCCCGGGCGAACCGGGAGTTCCTCACCGGGTTGGGCGACGTGCCATTCACGGCTCCGGCGAGCGGACGATCGACGGCGAAGCGGATCAGGCGCACCAGGTCATCCAGGTGTATCCACGACATCCACTGCCGCCCGGAGCCGAGCGGACCGCCAAGGCCCGCTTTGAACGGCCCCAGCATCGAGGCCAGGGCGCCTCCACCCCGTCCCAGCACAACTCCGAACCGGATTCTGACAACGCGCACGCCCAGCGACCCGGCCAACTCCGCCTGGGCTTCCCACTCCCGGCAGACTTCAGCGAGGAAGCCCTGGCCGGGAGGCGAGGTCTCGGTAAGGATCTCGTCGCCGCGCGAGCCGTAAATGCCGATCGCCGAGGCGCAGATCAACACCGGGGGCCGGTCCGAAACCGTGGACATGG
>Ga0272446_1001873_pt1 | contig 29815 bp, 29 predicted proteins | sample YNPCB0061_FD_194587 | JGI IMG/M metagenome (GOLD analysis project Ga0272446, IMG submission 194587) | Hot spring microbial mat communities from Yellowstone National Park, WY, United States - YNP-CB-006-1 | ecosystem: Environmental > Aquatic > Thermal springs > Hot (42-90C) > Sediment | place...
TCAAAAAACAAAAAAATTAAAAAAATAATCGAAAAAACAAAAAAAGCATATCAAATTTATAAAATCCAACAAAAAAAAGACTTTATCTACAAACAACTTGAAAAAATCAAAACGCTTTATCAGTTAAACAAATTCGAGCAAGTAATGACCTTGGCGGAGGAACTACTTGACATAGACCCCCAAAACAAAGACACGCTGTACTATTATAAAAAAGCCAAAAAAAAAGCGGAAAAACTCACTGAAAAAGAGATACTCAAGCAAATGAAAAAAAACCGTGAGGAAGTAAATAATCAACGTAAAAAAGAGCCAGCAGAGGTGATTAAAATATAAATCCCCAATTGATCATCAAATCTGCTTAAGCGCGTACTGCTTTCTTCCAACTCTGGTAAAATACTTTTTATTCTTTAAATTCAAAATTATCGTAATAGGTTTTACTTTACGCCTTTTTAAAACCTCCGCGATAATCTGATCTTCCGATAAAAATTCCTTTTCCTTAAGAATATCCGCAATTACTTCTGCCACAGTACCATGACTATAACCCCACTCCTTCAAGGCATAAATACCACGCCCAATCAAAACAAAATCATTATGTCTAATCAGCTCATTATGGACAGCCTGCATATTTAAAGACTTCCTGTCAAAATTTGCCGCAACAATCGCATTACCAATTTCAACAAAATGCATTGGCTGTTTTTTATTCCTCAAAACATAAAATATCTTATCACGCAATGTTCTAGGATTGATATGCCGCCAGTCTATAAGGCCTACGCTATCACCAACAAGCTTAAATTCCTTATTAACCTTAAACAAAGAATTGTAAAAAGCAGGATCGTTAATGCCTGGCATGGAAAGCAATTTAGAAACCTCCCTCGCAAGAACCTCTACTTTTTCAACTTGCCCCTTCTTTTTAAGATAATTAACACTTTTTACGGCAACTTCATCAATCAAAACGTCACTAAATTGCACTAGCCTAAGATAAGGTCTGTATTTAATAGTATTAGGAATCCTTTTAAAACGCTTATCTAGACTTAAGATAAATTGAATTTCAGCAAAAGTAGCTGAAACATCTTGTAATAGCAACTTGGAAATCAAGCCTTCCTCATCAATCAAGCCTCCATGCTCCCTAATCAGAACATCTGCCATATTGTTGATAGTAATAACATCATAATTATCAACATTTCTCTTCAACTTCTGTAAAGCATTTTTTTCAATTTGCCTTACACGCTCCCTTGTCACATTAAATTCCTGGCCAATCTCCTCAAGAGTCAAACGCCGCTCAGTGTTTAAACAAAATCTTCTCTCAATCACAAATCGTTCCTTATCAGACAATAACATCAGCAATTGTTCAACTCTGTCCTTTAATTGATTCAAAACAACTGCCAATTGTTGCTCTTGCATCGCTGAGATCATATTTAAAAACTAAACAAATAATTTCTTGCATTATAACAAAGCTTTACATAAATAAAAGCGATTTTCAAATTTGCGCTTATTCAAGCACATAACCTAGGCATGGCACCGTTCTAATGTACTTACAACTCCTACCACGTTCCAACTTTTTCCTTAAATTACTTATATGCACATCAACTGTATTTGTAAGTAAATCCGCATTTCTGTCCCAAACATTCTCCAAAATCTCATTTCTGGTGAGAACCTTCCCTTTATTTAAAATAAGAAAATGCAAAAGTAAAAACTCTTTATTCCTTAAATAAATAACATCATCACCTACTTTTACCTGATGACTAACAAGATCAAGTTCAAGGTCTCTTACAACATAACTTCGCACTTCAATCTTTTCTTTAATATCAAAAATAGCAAACTTCATCTCTGAAGCCATGTGTCTAAAAGCAAATGGCTTTACAAAAAAATCTTTGATCTTTTTCAAAAGTTTCAAATCATCTAAATGCTTATGATAATCATTGGATAGTACCATGATCGGCATACCCTGTTTTACTTTTTCAACGCATGAAATTATATTCTCCAGCATTGCTTGATTATCATAAATAACATAAAGACCATCATTTTCTCGTAACGCAAGCTCAAGCTCTTCTTTTGTGACAGTAGCGGGCAAAGTATTACTAAAAACACTTTCATAAGCTAAACCCTTTTTTATGAAATTAGCCTGTTGCTGGTTTGCCGATATAATTAATGTTTTCATAAGTTAATTGTTAAGAAATAAAGGCTTATTAATATTTCCATCTATAAATTAAGTCAAACCACAAAAAGCCTATTAAAAAAAATTAGCTTTATTTAAGCCATAAACTCGCATAAAATTGTGTTGTTGCGTATTCAACAACAGATGATCACCGAAAAAGAAATAGTAGCCTGGATGAAGAAAAACGAAATCACGCCGTTTAGGGCTAAACAAGTCATGCACGCCGTATTTAAAGAAGGAAAAATTAATTTTTTTGAAATGCGCAACCTCCCGGGCGCAGTCATAGAAAAACTTACTAAAAACATCAATATCCTTTGCCTTAGTGTAGAAAAAATCATAAAATCAAGCGATTCCCGAACGGAAAAAATACTTTTTCGCCTCCAAGACAACAACAAAATTGAAACGGTTTTAATGCGCTTCAAGGATGGTAGAAACTCAGTCTGCGTTTCTTCACAATGCGGCTGCCGCTTAGGCTGTAAATTTTGCGCCACAGGGGCTTTTGGTTTTAACCGCGATTTAACAGCGGAAGAAATAGCCGATCAAGCCTTATTTTGCAATTCTATCCTCTGGAAAGAAAAAAAACGGATAAGCAATATTATATACATGGGAATGGGAGAACCTTTTTTAAATTACGACAATGTGCTTGCCTCGCTAAAGTTACTAAATGACAAAAAACTGTTAAATATTGGAGCAAGAAGCATAACAATTTCTACATCTGGTATATGTGATGGCATAGAGAAATTAGCCACGGAAAAACTTCAGGTTAATCTCGCAATCAGCCTACACGCGTCAAATCAATCAATCAGAGAAAAAATAATGCCAGTCGCAAAAATATTTCCCTTGAATGCACTTATGTCCGCTGTAAAAAAATACATCGCTAAAACTAACAGAAGAGTTACATATGAATACATAATGCTCAATGGAATAAACGACAGAATTAATCATGCAAAAGAACTAACCACTCTTTTAAAAGGTCAACTTTGCCATATCAACCTTATCCAGTATAATGAAACAGGATTATTAGGATTCAACGGTAGCGCCAAAAATAATATTAAAACCTTCGCGGAAATCTTAAGAAAATCTGGATTACCTGTTACAATACGCGTAAGTATGGGCCAAGATATAAACGCGGCCTGCGGACAACTCGCAAATAAAGTGTAAATATTCTTAACAACATTTTTATGGAAGATCAAAAACAACAAATTCAAGTTAAAATCGAGCCTGATAAAGAACACGGTATTTTCACCAACGCAGTTTCAGTTCACGTTAACCAAAATGAAGTAGTCGTTGATTTTGGCTATATACTACCAAACAGCAAACCAATGACCATTAAAGTCGTGAATCGCGTCAATATGACTCATCAGACCGCGGAATCTTTTCTTAAAGTTCTATCAAACGCGATGCTTGACTGGCGCAACAAGCAAAAAGAAGCAAAAAAATAAACCTAGCGCATGAAAGCCCTCATCCAGAAAGTCACAACTGCCGCGGTAAAAGTTAAAGGCCGGAAGATTTCTAGTATCAAACGAGGATTACTAATATTCTTAGGAATTGGTAAAAATGATAGTGAAAAAGATATTGCGACAATTGTGGATAAAATAGTAAATCTTAGAATCTTTGAGAATAAAGAGGGCAAACTAGATCTTTCGGTTAAAGATGTTAAGGGCGAAATCCTGCTTGTGTCACAAGTTACACTTTACGCTGATTGCTCGCGGGGCAGACGTCCCGATTTTATGATGGCAGCTCCCGCGCCTTACGCCAAAAAAATTTACGAAAAAACACTGACCTCTTTCAATGCGCAAGGAGTAAAAACTGCTGGTGGCATTTTCCAAGCCATCATGCAAATATCACTGATCAATGACGGTCCAATGACAATAATGCTTGAAACAAACAATTAACCCATAATCACTTAACTGCCATGTCTAATGTCACGATGGAAAAGATTGTATCACTATGTAAACGAAGGGGATTTATTTTTCCCGGTTCTGAAATATACGGAGGTCTTGCCAACACCTGGGATTATGGACCATACGGCGTGGAATTAAAAAATAACGTGAAAAAATACTGGTGGAAAAAGTTTGTGCAAAATCGCCAAGACATCGTTGGCATAGATGCCTCAATACTAATGAACCCGCGCGTATGGGAAGCATCTGGCCACGTCGCATCATTTTCCGATCCTTTGATGGATTGCAAAAACTGCCATGAACGCGTGCGCGGCGACAAACTGATAGAAAGTAAACTAGGCATAGATGCGGCAGTGGGAAAATCTTTAAAAGAAATCGGAGAAATAATTAAAAAAGAACAAATTCCGTGTCCAAAATGCGGCAAAAACGATTTTACGGAAGCACGTTCATTTAATCTCATGTTTAAAACGCACCAAGGAGTAATTGAAGAATCAAGCGCTCTGGTTTATCTAAGACCTGAAACGGCTCAAGGAATTTTTGTCAATTTTAAAAACATACTAGCAACAACAAGAAAAAAAATACCGTTTGGCATTGCTCAAATTGGCAAAGCGTTCCGAAACGAGATCACCCCGGGCAATTTCACTTTTCGCACAAGGGAATTTGAACAAATGGAGATAGAATATTTCATCAAAACCGGCACTGCTGTGACAATGTTTGAAAAGCTGAAACAAGAAAGCTGGCAATTTTATACTGAACTTGGTATTAAAGCTGACAAATTAAGATTCCGCGAACATGATCCAAAAGAGCTTTCCCATTATTCAAAAATGACCGTTGACATAGAATATGAGTTTCCATTCGGATGGGGCGAACTAATGGGTCTAGCTCATCGTGGCACATACGACCTAACCCAACACTCTAAATTTTCTGGAGAAGAACTTAGTTATTTTGATCCTGAAACCAATGAAAAATTCGTGCCCGAAGTTATTGAACCTTCATTTGGACTTGACAGAAGCGTGCTAACATTTCTTATTGACGCATATGATGAAGATGAAATTAGCGGCGAAAAACGAGTTGTTATGCGCTTTCATCCAGTTTTAGCGCCAATTAAAGTAGCCGTATTACCATTAGTAAGAAACAAAACAATCATCACAGCGAAAGCAAAAGAAATCTACAATTTGCTGAAAAAGGATTTTTATTTGGACTATGACGAATCAGGCTCAATCGGCAAAAGATACAGGCGCCAAGACGAAATCGGCACGCCTTATTGCGTCACGATCGATTTTGATACCGTTGAAAAAGATAACGCCGTAACTGTCAGAAACCGTGACACTACAAAGCAAGAAAGAGTAAACATAAACAATTTATCCTCATTTTTGGAACAAAAAATAGCTAATTAACCAATTTGATTTCATAAATTTAGGGCTTTTAAAAGAGAAAAGTTGCTTGTTTATCTTTGCGTGATTTGATATAATTTAAAGAATAATCAAACACAATGGATCAACAAGAACTTATTCAAAATACGCAGAATTTGTTAGTGGCAATAAAAGATTACATCTTGCAAAACCCACTGTTGATCCTGCTATACCTTGTGGCAAGCATCATAACCTTGAAATTGCTAATAGCACTGATGCGCTTTTTTTACGCGACATTTTTTTATTCAAGACACCTGGTTTATCTGAAAATTACCATGCCAAGGGAAGATTCAACAAAAGACAAAGAAAAGGCGGAAGAAAAAGACTTTAGAGAGAAAATTGCCGTCATGCAACAATTTTTCAGAAACATAAACGAACTTGGTGAACTAAGCTTGGAAAATCTAATCCATACCAGAATTTTTCGTGATGACATTGTAAGTTTTGAATTGGTTGCGCAACACAAAGTAATAGAATTTTACGTAATAACGCCAAAAAAATACCAAGAAATGATTGAAAAACAGATCACTTCATATTATCCAAACGCAGACATACAATCAGTCAAACCATATGTCATCAAACCAAAAGGAAATAAACTAAAAATATATTACGCTTACCAAAAAAACGCTTTTTTTTACCCCATCAAAACCTTCAAAACACTGGAAAACGATCCTCTCAACGACATGACAAACATCTTCAGCAAGCTTGATGAAGATGAGATAGCATCTATCCAAATTATTGTAAGACCAACGCGAGACACAAAATGGCAAAAAAAGACTGAACAAGCCGGCGTAACGATGTTTTCCGGCAAAAAACCAACCGGTTTCAAAATCCCTGGTTTAGGTTTTCTTGGAGACATTATAGTAGGAATCTTTTTTGGATATGACAAAATACAAAAAAATCGCCAATCAACCGAAAATGCTTCAGGACCTTACGGAGCAGGAGGATATGTCAGGATGCTACAAACAAGAGAGGAAATCGCCAAAAAAATTGGCGAAAAAGCAGGTGAAGTTGGATTTAACACAATCATTAGAATTATCGGTTCAGCAAAAACAAAACAGCGCTCAGAGCAAATTACTAACAACATTGCCCTCGGGTTTAACCTTTTCAAAGACGCGCAAATGAACTGGCTACAAACCAGAAGAGTCATTTTTATTGACACAATCAATAACATCATCATGAAATTTAATTTCAAGAAAAGATTGCTTGATACAAGATTCTTGTTTTTTGGAGAGAAAAAATGTCTGCTAACTTCAGAAGAACTCGCATCTCTATACCACTTGCCATCCAGCCGTTACAACTACACTCCCGTTATCAATTGGCTTAGCTACAAAGTGCTTCCCGCTCCGGTAAACCTGCCTCAAGAAGGGATACTACTAGGCAATAACGTCTACCGCGGCATTACAACCCCTATTCACATGTTAAAAGAAGATCGCACACGGCATCATTATTGTATTGGTAAATCTGGCTCTGGTAAATCAGCATTTTTAAGCTGGATGGCAAGACAAGATATCAAAAATGGCGAAGGCCTTTGCGTTGTAGATCCACATGGCGATTTAATCGAGGAGTTAGTACAATTTATACCAAAAGAAAGAGCCAAAGATGTCATTATCTTTAACCCGGCAGACACAGAAAGACCAATGGGCCTCAATATTCTGGAAGCAAACACTCCTGAAGAAATGGATCTAGCGTCAAGCCAAGCGACTGAAATCTTCATCAAACTTTTTGGTGACGAGATTTTCGGCCCACGCATTCAGCACTATTTCCGTAACTCCTGCCTAACACTGATGGAAGACAAAGAAGAAGGCGCGACCTTAATTGACGTCCCCAGAATATTCGTGGATGACGAATTTATGAAATACAAAGTAAGTAAAGTGAAAAACCCCGTTGTAAGATCTTTCTGGGAGCATGAATATGCGCATACAGGCGAAAGAGAAAGACAAGAGATGATACCATACTTCAGCGCTAAATTTGGCCCATTTATTACTAATTCCATCATGAGAAACACCATAGGCCAAACAAAATCCGCCTTTAATTTTCGCAAATGCATGGACGAACAAAAGATACTGCTAATCAATCTTTCCAAGGGCAAGATTGGTGATCTTAACACTCAACTCCTTGGACTAGTAATAGTTGCGCGTCTTCAAATGGCGGCCATGAGTAGAGTGGACATACCGGAATCAGAAAGAAAAGATTTTTATCTTTATGTGGACGAGTTCCAAAATTTCGCAACCGATAGTTTCTGCTCAATTCTTTCCGAAGCCAGAAAATACCACCTTGCACTTATAATGGCTCATCAATACATCAAACAGCTAGAAAGGAAACAAGACACATCAATTCGAGACGCCGTCTTTGGCAACGTCGGAACAATGATGTCATTTAAAGTTGGAGCAGACGACGCTGAATATATGGCCAAAGAATATTCACCCGTGCTAACCGAACAAGACGTGCTTGGCATATCAAACTATAAAGCCTACATCAAATTGAGCATCAAAAATACCACTTCCAGACCATTCTCAATGGAAACTATTTACGATCTTAGCGGACAAAACAAAAAAATTGGCGACATAGTAACACAATATTCAAGAATGAAATATGGACGCAAAAAAGAATTCGTTGACCAAGAAATTGCCGCGCGAATAGGCATTGATCTTGCTTAGCAATGACAGAAAACAAGCTTTACAACAGCAACCTCAAAACAATCGTCACTATCCTCCTTTTTACTTTCCTTGGAACAACGATAGTTTTTGCCATAACAATCAAAAAAAACAGTCAAGATAACCTTGAAGCTAACAACAAAATCAACTCATTAATAAATGAAGTGGGGGAATTAAAAGAAATGAATAATAACCTCTTTAACGAATATTTAAGAGAAAAACAACAGCTCAAAATCATACAAGACAATCTCCAAAAAATTGACAGCGCAATCAATGAAAAGCTAGCAGAAAAAGAAACAGCGCTAACAAAAATAAATTCTATCAACAAACAACTATTGCAAGAACTCCAATCTAAAGAGTTGTCAATTGCGGAATTAGCTCAAAAAAATAAAGCGCTTAAAGAAGAGGCAGAAAATATCAAATATTCACCAGATATTGATGATATTGCCATAATAGGCCAAAACGAAGGACTTACGGATACAATAATGATTGTGTCAATCAATCCGCTCACAAAAAAAATCGCCGTAGTTAGCATACCACGCGACCTCTATCAAAACGGTAGAAAAATCAACGAAATCTATAAAATGTACGGTATAAACAAGCTAAAAGATACATTAACAGACATAACTGGAATCAATATAGATAAATACATTATTGTTGATTTCAAAGCATTTGTTGCGCTTATTGATAATCTTGGCGGAATAGACATTGACGTAAAAAAAAGTTTCACAGACAACCAATACCCCGATCCAAATGGTAAATTTGTAGAAATATCATTTACCGCGGGACAACAACACATGGACGGAATAACCGCCCTAAAATATGTAAGATCCAGAAAATCAACCAGCGATTTTGACAGAAGTGAAAGACAACAACAAGTTTTACAGAGCCTACGCCAAAAAATAACAGCATTAGACCTCGTTGGTAACTTCAACACAATTCTAAGCATTTATAATAACATCAAAGACAATATTACAACAGACTTGAACCTCTTTGAGATACTTGCTTTATACGACACCTCAAAAAACTATGATATCAAAATCAACAATGTCATCAGCAACAGAAATTTTCTCTACACTTCAGTCAACAGCGCAGGACAATACATCCTACTACCAATTAACGGCAACTACGCTAAAATCAAAAAATATATATCCAACCTAGTAAATAGCTAATTACCACCAAACCTTTTTCCATTTAAGTTTAAAAGCCAACAAATTAGCCAATACTGGTATAAAAGGAGATATAATAAGAATCGCCAGCAAACTTCCCCATGAAGGGATAAAAACAAAAAAAGACAATAATAAAGCAACAATAAAACTCATTTGATCAAGAGGAAACAAAGCGCCGCCGCTTTTAATGCCAATTCTTCTTTTAACAAAACTCTTTAACAAATCACCGATTCCTTCACCCAATCCCATTAAAAAACCCAAAATCAAAGAATTCTCAAAAGTATAACGATATAAATAAAGATATTCTCGCCACGGGATTATGTCGTGTACAAATAATTGAATCAAAGCCACCATCATACCAACCATTATTCCCGCCAATATACCTCGCACAGTTTTTGTATAACCAAAAATCGACTGCCCCCCCAATTTTTTATTAAGATCAACAGGGAAAGCAAGCCTAGGCCACCAATCAAACTTTGCAAATATAACCGGCGCCGCGTTAGCGCAATAAGCTGGCAAAAAAAAGAACAAAGCCCTAATTATTGTAAAGAACATCTGATCTTTTGAAAAAGAAAATAATTAGTCAAAACCATATAAACCGTAAAAAATACTATCACTGTGTCAAAAAAATTAACTCCTGTCAAAATCCACAAGAGAAAAACAAGATAAATCACATATTTAGTCCGTAGAACAGGAAAAAAACGAATTTTATTCAATCTACAATAAATAACCATTGCCAACATCAAGAAATAGTTCACAATATACAAAGCTCCCCAAAAACTGCCAACCAGCTGATAATATAAAAAAGTCATAAAAACAATCAAAAAACTTAATTGGTCGCACGCCAAATCAGTTAACTCTCCACTTACCGAAACACTACCCTTAATTCTAGCTAAAGGACCATCAATACCATCAAAAAAAACATTCAATAACAGAAAAAAGAACGCAAGCCAAGGGTTAAACTTGAAAAAAAAGATAAACGGTACAACCATAATCAACCCAACAAAACTCAAATGCCACGCCGTAACCCCATACCTAGCTAATAATTGAACAATCGGCTTAAAAAGGCCATCTCTCCATTTTCTCCACTTGGCGAAAAATTCATCCTCTTCTTCGGCAAATATACTAAAACCAACGTCCTTACTCATTTGATTATATTTATTGGTAGCAGGGGGCGGAATCGAACCGCCGACCTCGGGCTTATGAGTCCCACGCTCTAACCAACTGAGCTACCCTGCCGCACCCTGCAATTCTATGAAGAATATAAATAAAAAACAAGCCTTGCTTAAAAAAAGCTAAATTTGGTTGCGGGGGGTGGATTCGAACCACCGACCTCCGGGTTATGAGCCCGACGAGCTGCCTCTGCTCTACCCCGCGTCACTTTATGCTCTTACACATTACCTTTACCTGCCATCTAAGTCAAAGAAAAACTTCCACCACTTCATCGGATTTGATAAATTAGAACCAACGCTCTCGGCCTCAATCTGCTCTGCTCCACCAATGACACCACTCGCTTTAACACTTTCAGAAGGAATAATAATGACTTCTTCCCCAGGATTTACCAAGCCAAGATTCTGTTTTGCCATTTTTTCAATATAAGCATCAGAACTATAATAATCAAATTCCTCACTTTTTTTCCTGTTTTCCTCTTCTATTTTAGCGTTTTCCTCTTCAAAACTCTTTATATGCTGGTCAATCTGATAACTCTTGTAAACAGAAACAGTTAATGTGTAAAGAAGGTATGATACAAGAAAAAATTCTAGTATTATGACCATTTTTGTAAAATTGGAGGTATGGTGGAATTTAAAACGCATCATCTTTTAAAAAAGCAAAAAAAATATACAATACATATCCCCATTAAGCAATTTAACCTTTCGTTTTAACAGAAAATGACAGTAAAATGAAGTCGTGAATAAAATTTTTACAAAAAGACTAAAAATTCACTTCATTGGTATCGGCGGTAGCGGCATGAGTGGGCTGGCCCGCATCTATCATCAAGATGGCATGATCATCAGCGGGAGCGATCAATACGAATCACATACAACATATCAACTCATCCAAGAAGGAATAAAAATACACATCGGCCATCATTCAAATTTACTTCCCGTTGATACAAATCTTGTCATATATTCATCTGCAATTCCAAAGGATAACCCCGAAAGAATAAGAGCTTCCCAACTTGGAATAAAACAAATATCATACCCCGAAGCAGTCGGCTCACTAACTAAAAAATACTCCACCATTAGCGTTTGTGGTACTCATGGTAAAACAACCACTAGCGGCATGTTAGCCGCGGCTTTTTTAGCATGTGCTCAGGATCCAACTGTCTTAATTGGCTCTAGCACAGAAGAACTTGGGCACAAAAATGCAAGATATGGCCGAGGACGACATCTCATTCTTGAATCATGCGAACATTTTAGAAATTTTCTTCACTACAAGCCAAAAAACATTATAGTTACTAACATCGAGCTTGATCACCTTGATTACTACAAAGACTCTCACGATTACATCAACGCATTCGTGGAATTTTTCAATAAATTGCCAGCAAACGGCCTAATCGTAGCCAATGGAGACGATCCTGGCGTGCGGAAGGCCATTTCACGAATCAACAAAAAAACCGTCTTTTATGGGGGGAAAAAACATAATCACTATCAAATCATCAATCATGATCTTTATTATAAAGGTAAAAAAATATTTAGCTTGAAACTTGCCATACCAGGCGTACATAACATATCCAATGCCGCTGGAGTTTTTGCGATGTGCCATGAATTAAAGATGAACCTCACCCATGTTGGCAATGCGCTTTTAAACTTCAAAGGCGCCGCACGAAGATTCCAAATCAAAGGATATTACGACCAAACGCTGGTGATTGACGACTACGCTCATCACCCCACTGAAATAGCCTCTACAATTAATGCGGTAAGAGAAAAATACGGGCAGTCAAAAAAAATACTTTGCGTTTTCCAACCGCACCAATTCAGCCGGACTCGGTTTTTTCTTGAAGATTTTCCCACTGCCTTCACAAATTCAAACAGCATCATCATCAGCGATATCATGCGCGTCCGCGACAACGAACAGGACGTTGCCAGCATTTCTGCCCCAAAACTTGTAGACAAAATCTCCACCAAACATCCATCCGTAATTTATGGAGGAGATTTGGATAACACATTAAAGATTATAAAAACCCAAGCCAAAAGCTTTGACATTATTTTAATACTTGGAGCAGGGGATATCTGGAAAATAGCGGACACTTTGACAAAAACAACAAATCATTCTTAGATTCTTTTCCAGGTGGTTCCATTAGGTCCATCCTCTAACATTATTCCTTTTTCAAGCAAGATCGCGCGAAATTGATCCGCTTTAGTCCAATCTTTATTCATTCTGGCAACATTGCGCATTTCAATTAAACGCAAAATTTCAGCGTCCAAGGATTCACTCTTGGTAGGTTTAAGAAGGCCCAAAACAACATCAATCCGATTAAGATAATTAATAATATTTTCCTTTGCGTCAGCTGAAAGAATATTATTATCAATCATCCTATTAACTTCTTTGACAAAATCAAACATCACGGCAAGAGCGGCCGGCGTTTCAAAATCATCGCTCATTGCCTCGCAAAAAGCACGCTCAGACAAACTCACCAAATCTCCAACTTGATGATCTTTGACACTCGCTTTCTCGCTTGGAATGTAATCAGATAGCCGTCGCATAAAATCATGCAATCTCATTAAAGCATTTTTTGACTGTTTTAAAACGAGATCAGAAAATTCAATTGGCGAGCGATAGTGAGTTTGTAAAAACATAAACCTTACCACTTGGGGATCATAACTCTTAAAGATATCGCGAAGAGTAAAAAAATTGCCAAGTGACTTAGACATTTTCTCGTTATTTACTTGAATAAAACCATTATGCAACCAATACTTAACAAATGGTCCACCGCTAAAAGCTTCACTTTGAGCTATCTCACATTCATGATGCGGAAAAATTAGGTCCGCGCCTCCACCGTGAATATCAAAACTACTGCCAAGATATTTTGAACTCATGGCACTGCATTCTATATGCCAACCGGGCCTTCCTTTACCCCAAGGACTATCCCATTGCGGCTCATCTTCCTTAGCAAACTTCCATAAAACAAAATCCTGTGGATTTCTTTTGTCCTCATTCAGGACAACACGCGCGCCACTTTTCAACTCATCAATCTTCTGTTTTGATAACTTTCCATATTCAGCGAATTTTCTTACGTCATAATAAACACCATCCTTCAGCACGTAAGTGAATCCTTTTTGCTCAAGTCCTGCGATGATAGATATCATTTCTGAAATATGATCAGTTGCCCTTGGCTCAACATCAGGAGGCATTATTCCCAAAGCCTGATAATCGCGCTTATATTCAGGAATTAATCTTTCAGCTAACTCAGCGACACTAATCTTCATCATCGCGGCCCTATTAATCATTTTATCGTCAATATCAGTAAAATTCATCACAAATCTGACCTTATAACCACTGTAAATCAAAAACCTTCTTATAACATCAAATGAAACAGCGGACCTTCCATGCCCAAGATGCCCAAAATCGTAAACAGTTGGACCACAAACATACATACCGACATTCTTGCTTCTCAAAGGAACAAAATCCTCTTTTTTACCACTCATTGTATTAAAAACTTTCATAAGAGTTGAAAAAAATAATTGACGCAAAAAATTAAGACCGATTTACCTATATCAAGCAAAATCAAAACAATCACAGGAGAAAAATCAATTACTCCCGCTCTAAATACCGATCCCCTGAATGGCGCTAATAACGGCTCTGTGATATTATAAAGAAACAACTTTAATCTAAGCGCCCCAGGCAAACGGACCCACGCAAGCACTATCCTCGCCAATATCGCAAAACTAATTAAATCAATCAATATTCCTAAAAATGAAACCAAAAAATACTGCATCATAAACAATTAGACAATAGTCATTCTAACAGTAAAAAAAACGCGCGCCAACTTCAAATTAAACGAGATGATGCCTTTTTCTACCCATTCCAATTCTTATAATACCTGCAATCAAAGCCGTAAAACCAATCAGCCAAATTGTTTCTGGACCATTTTTGCTCATTTCAGGAGGAAAGTTGCTTTCAATAGATGCCCCATGCAAATCACCATTAGAAGCCAGAGGAGCTTTTGGCAAATCCGCCACAGCCGCTGACACTTCAAGAGAAAACGGTATAGCGCTAACCACTTGGCCTTTATTGACACTTTCTACACCCTCATCGTCAACCGCCGTGACCGCGAAATAATATTCCTTACCATTTTGAAGATTAGGAATGTACCATGTCGTCGCCGCAGTTTTCGTGTCAACTTTTGATTCAAGATTAGCAGGATCAAGTCCATAATAAATCCTGTAATGATTGACATTCTTATCATCATTGGCCGCCTCCCAAACAAGAGTTACCTTTTTATCCGTCCCATATGCTATCAAACCAAACACTTCAGAAGGGGGGCTATTTTCAGAAGCTGCTTGCGTTTGTTGCGTTAACTGTTCTGAAGATTGAGTTTCTTGCGTAATAGGTTCTACGACATCACCGCCCTCCGCGGTCACATTGACCATAGCCTTATCCTTATAAGTCGCCTCATTATTCAATTCATCAACCAATACTACATCAACAGGATACGCGCCTGGACTTTCAGGAGCTGTCAATTTAGCAGTATAAGTACCAGGTTCAGAATTAGATTCAGTTAAAGCTACAATATCAGAATTAAAAATCAAAGCCGCATCCGACAAATTCTCTTCGGTCAAAACCTTAACGTTTAAAACAGTCCCAGGTTTAATTCCCGTCTTTGGATCTAAAATAATATCATCAACCTCCGGAGGTTTAGTATCTATGGAAACATCAACCGTGTCAGAAGTTCCTAAAACATCACCGTTTTGATTTAGAGCCACTGAATAAATTTTATGTACGCCATCGCTCAAAGGATTAGTCTGAAATGAATAATTTCCTGATGCATCAACCTGCACAGCCCCTATTTCTTGACCATTGTCATATATCTTAACAGTATTCCCAATACCAGCCACGCCGCTTACCGTCTGGACATTATCACTATAACTTCCAGCTGCTGGCATAACAATCGACGGCTTATTTTGCATTGATTGCGACTCTACCGAAGTTACGCCCTGATTTCCAACATCAAGAGAAATTTCCCCCTTAATATTGGTATTATTTATATCAGTTGCAACCAATTTATATTTTCCAGCCGTAGTAAAACGCAAACCTAAACTAAAAAGATGCGTGCCAAGATCATCAGCCTTAAAAGTGTAATCTTCAGGCAGACTCACATTAGCATCGCTATCACTATCAACTGAAAAATGCACTGTTCCCGTATAATTCTCAACTGTCAGATTATTGGAATCCTTGGCCGTTAATCTAAAACTAATATTATCTCCGGGTTTAATATTAACAGGAAAATCTCCAAGATTAAAATGATGCAAAGGACCCGCGTCAGCAGCCGCCACAGATTTTATCAACCCATGAAGATTTCCACCAACATCAGCAAGGGAATCTCCATTTAAAAAAGCAACTTGAGCTCTAGATGTCAAGACAGTACCAGCAGTCGTATCCACAGCAGAAAAGACAGACACACCAGCTTGAGAGGAAGAGACTTTAAACATCGCCGTGCCATTAACATCTGTTGATTGCTTTGATCCGGCAGATAAAATAACATCAGTAGCCCTGCTTGAAATCAGATTAATTTGATGTCCTTCAAAAGGATTGTCATATTGATCTCTAACACTGACGCTTACATAAACAGTGTCTTCTCCATCTGCCTTGGCAACCGAATTACTAACAGATATTATAGACTTATCCAGCGAAACCTCATCAGGAAACACGGTAAAAAAAGATTGTTTACCTTCAATTAAATCATCTTTCATCATCGCCGAAACTCCATAAGTTCCAGCGCGGCGCGTGTGATAGTCATATAAATCAATTTTAGCGACACCATTTAAATCAGTAACCGCATTAATTCGCACTTTTGAACCATCAGGCTTTGTCACAACAAACACAATTTGAGAATTAGGAAAAGTTTTAGAACTCCGCAAAACCGTACCGTATCCTGCAATCGTATCAACACCATAGGCCTGTAATGAAGGATAATACCCCGCCATTACTGTCCAAGATTGCATTATAAAAGTCGCGACAAAAACAATAGATGTTACAAACAATTTAAATATTCCGTGTCTCATTATTATTGTAGAAAGAATATTTTTTATCTATACATTATACTAATAAACAAGCAATTTGTAAATCTTAAGCTCTATGATAAAATTAATACATGCGACAAAACACTCATATTTGGTTTAATGGCAAAATCTGCACTTTAAACAATGCTCAAATAAGTGTTTTAAGCCACTCCTTACATTATGGCACAGGGGTGTTTGAAGGCATCCGCTGTTATAAAACTACAAACGGATCTGCAATTTTCCGGCTTGATGACCACATTGATAGACTTTTTTATTCTGCTTCCTGCGTTAGAATCAAAATGCCCTACACAAAAAAACAATTTAAAGACGCCATCAAGACGGTTATCCTAAAAAACAAAATAACCGATGGTTACATCAGACCAATCATATTCTACGGCACAAAACATTTGAGCATCAATCCGGAAGGCTGCCGAGTTAATTGCGTAATCGCAGCATGGCCTTGGAAAGCATATTTAGGAACAAAACCAATCAAAACAATCATCTCATCATTTAGACGTATTCATCCACAATCCACATACATTGACGCCAAGATTTGTGGCCATTATGTAAATTCAATGTTGGCCACTTTACAAGCCAGAGAAGCCGGTTGTAGCGAAGCAATCATGCTCGATTATAAAGGCTATGTTGCCGAAGGATCAGGCGAAAACATCTTTATCGTAAAGAAAGGTCAACTTTACACACCATCAGCAGGAAACATACTCAGAGGCATCACCAGAGCTTCCATTCTGGAAATTGCCCAAAAAATTGGAATTAAATGCATTGAAAAGAAAATCACCGTAAAAGAACTTCTAACAGCAAACGAGGCATTTTTTACGGGCACTGCGGCGGAAATAGCTCCCATTGGCATAATTAATGGCAAAACAATCGGTAACGGCGAAACAGGGCCAATTACCAAACTCCTCGCAGGTCATTACAAAAAAATTGTTCACGGCCAATCAAAAACATTCCCTCACTGGCTTACGCAAATACAATAAAAAAATCAAATCAAAATCATTGCGTCTCCATAGCTGAAAAAACGATATTTTTCAGTAACAGCTTCACGATAAGCTCTCATAACTGTGTCCCTGCCAACAAAAGCGCTGACAAGCATAATCAACGTACTTTTTGGCAAATGAAAATTTGTGATAATACCATCAACACATTTCCATTTGTATCCTGGATAAATGAAAATAGAGGTTTCTCCGCTCATCTTTTTAAAACCATTCTTTTCCTCAAAAGCGCTTTCCAAGACACGTACTGAAGTGGTTCCAACCGCTATGATCCGATTATTGCGCGCTCTAGCCTCATTTAAAACCTTAGCCGTTCGCGCGCCAAGACTAAACCATTCACTGTGCATAGTATGTTGCCGAATATCATCTGATTTCACAGGAGTAAATGTTCCTGGTCCAACATGCAAAGTAACCTCAACTATCTTAACTCCCTGATTAGCTATCTTCTTCAAGATCCGGCGAGTAAAGTGCAAACCAGCAGTTGGAGCCGCGACACTGCCGTTTTTTTTTGCATAAACAGTCTGATAATCAGTTTTGGCATGATCTTGTTTGCCTGAAATATAAGGGGGAAGGGGAGTTAACCCCACCTTTTCTAATTCAAAAGCTAATTTTCGGCCTAACAAATTAAACTTAATTATGCGCTGACCAAATTCGTCAATAGAATCTACGTAAAAAAACAATCGTTCATTGACAAAGATCTTATTACCACATCTTAACAACTTACCCGGCTTTCCCAATACCAGCCATTTAGAACCATTAAGATGCCGAATAAGCAAAATTTCCGCATTCTTATGATAAGCAGAAAGTCTAATACGTGCCGGTATTACTCGCGAATTATTCAATACCAAAACATCACCATTTCTTAGTAAACGGGGTAAATCAAAAAAGTTTAAATGTTTTATAGAGCCTTTTGACCTATCAACATGCATCAATCTGCACTTATCCCTTGGTCTTGCCGGAACTTGCGCAATAAGCTCATCAGGCAAATCATAATCAAACAACGACAATTTCATTCCTTCATTTTTGAATTATCAACTTTTTCCGCATTAACACTTTGTTTCGCGTCATTATCTTCTTTTCCTAACCAACTTAAAGTAGCCGTGCTAAATCCGCTGATCGTTCTTTGATCTTCCGCACCTTTTCCAACAAACTTCATCGCGATCAATGTCACATCATCATCCTGCTTATGATTTTCAACAAACCTTGAATAATCCATCGCAACATGATGAACTATCCCATCAGAGCTATATTGAGGAGCGTAAATTTCAACAGCATGAACTAGCCTAGCTAACCCATACATCTCGCCCGCCATATTTCTACCTTCGGTCAAACCATCTGAATACATTATCACCACATCATCTTTTTCAAGTGGTAAATCTAATTCATGAACCAGCTTGCTGTTATCAGGTACCATACCCAAAGCTATACCACCCGTCTTCCTAATTTCACAACTTCCAGTACTAGCTCTGTATACTACAACATGTTCATGACCTGCCCCTACAAAAGTCATTTTACTTTCCACATGATTCCACCTAAACATCAACATCGTCATAAACATGGTAGATTTAATCCTGTTTTTCAACTGTCTATTCACATTTACAACCACATCATAAGCAGTAGTGTAAAACTCGGTCAATGTCCTAATCAGAGTATTAACCATAGTCATAACAATAGCGGCAGGAACTCCATGCCCGGTAACATCACCGACATAAATGAAAGTATTGTCACCAACAGTAATAAAATCAAAGACATCACCGCCAAGCTCAACCGCGGGGCGCGTTTTGGCATCAATATCCAGTCCAGGGACAAAAGGATTCTGTGGAGGCAAAATTGCCTTTTGGATAGAACTAGCAACTTCAAGCTCATTCAACATCCTCTTCCTTTCTTTGATGTCATGAGTAACTTTCTCAAAACTCTTAGTTACTTCATTGAAAAAATGAGCTAAAAGCCCAATTTCATCCGTCCTCCTTGTATAAATTCTTCTATACTTTCTACCTGCCAAAAGCGACTTCATCTCATTCAATACGATTTGCAAAGGTCTCACTATTTCAAACCAATAAAGACCAATCCAAAACAAAAGAAAAAAAAGCAAAAAACCAGCGACATAAACTAGCGGCACGCTTATCCAATTATTCACATAAAGACCATAAAGACCAAAACCAATCAACACAGACAAAACCAAGTAATAAACAAAAACCCTACCTAAAATGCTTTGCCCTATTCTCATGTAGTTTTATTAATAGCTTCTGTAAAAGCTTTCAAATCATCATATAATTTGACCATCTCATTGATTCCAATCACCTGAAGCACGTCTTTTACATGTGCGGACGCATTAACAATAACAAGAATTTTTTCCTTCTTAAGCAATCGATAATAGATAGTAATAATGTACCCGATACCTTCGCTATTGATAAAATTCAAATTTGCAAAATCATAAATCAAGTAAGTGGTTTCAAGATTTTCAACCAACTCATCAATCTGTTGCCTAATTAATTCCAAACCAAGCTTATCAAGATCACCATCAAAGCTTACTATCGTATAATCACTATTTTTACGCACATCAATCTTAATAATTAGATTTGAAACATTTGGATCTTGCATACTTTAATTATAAGTAAAATTATATTCAATCAAGAGCTTGCGACCAAATTGCGCCTATATTCCAACATTGAATTGATTAGTTCAATTTCTTCGTCAAGATTTAAAATCTTAAAAGCCTCTTTAAGACGCATCAACATAGCTTCACCCAACAACTCTAATCTTTCCGGCAAATTGGCAGTAATCACTAAATTAAGACCAGCATTACGGATCAAAACCTTTTCAATCTCCGAAGCGATAATTTTTTTCATACCTAAACTAAGATTATCCAATGCACGCTTTACCCTACCGAAGAATAAGTTATTTTTGAATAAAAGTAAATCAGCCAAAACCGCGGCAGCATAGTTGTGTCCAGACTTCACCAACCCCAAAGCGGCATAAAAACGCGTTTCGTCATCGCCATCAGCTAAAGAATTTTTCATCATAGATAAAATATGAACTTGCCTAACATTCCAAAATTCAGAGTAAACCGCCCGGCGACATTCCAAGGCATAATTGCGGATCATCCTTTTCATAGCCACTTGAGCCGCGCGGTCATGCCTCGCAATATGCAAAATCGTACTAATTGCCTTCGCCTTTACAAAATAATCAGCGCTATTAATAAATGGTTTAATATAATCAACAACTAACTTATCTCCATATCTAGCCAAAATATCCATACATTCTTCCTGAATTAAAGAGTCCGAAGAATTCCGCAATAATTCAACCACTCCAGCGACATTATCTTCTTCAAGCGCGCTTAGAGACCGCAACAAACCCATCTTAAATTCAACATCATTAGAATGACTATAAAGAAATTTCATTTTTTCAATCAAACGATGCCTCGTTACATAAATAGCTCTATTGGGACTTTTTAGAAACTGCAATTCGCCTATAACCTTCGCTACCGCATTACGTACAGAACTACATTTTGAATCCAACATTTTTTCAATATCGGGCAGAACCTCAACACCGCCAATACGCCCTAAAGCACGCAGAATTCTCACAATTGTTTCATTATCCTCCTCATTCCTTAATGCGCACAATAAAGCATCAATTCCATGAACATGCCCCCTCTGCTCAAGTAAATCAATCGCATGCATTTTTGAAATTTTTTTTTCCACAACTTTAAGATTTTTCATTACAAGATTAGAATAACTGCGCTGTAGAAAAAAACTCATCAACAATGTAAAAACAGTTAAAAGCAAAAATAGTAAATTAATTGCTATTAACGCGTCCTTTCCAACAAAAAAGAACTCCGTAAAAAGTAAAAAAACAGTAGCCGTAATAGTTGCTAACGGTGCCAAGACACCTTCAAAAAACTCCCTCAAAGTTTTTTGAGTACCATGAGGAAAAGCATAATATGATGATTCAAAAGCGTTATCACTAATTACGCTTGAAACCTCAAAATTATTTTTTGCCATTACAGTCGTAAAATAACCAAAACCAAACACAAGAGAAACAGCGCTCATAAGCGTAAAAAGACTGTGGAAAATCAAACCGCCTACCGTGCCAAGAAACCTCAAAATCCTACTAGCAAGCAATAGCTGAACTAAAAAAGCAGAAATGAAAAAGAAAATATGAAGCCTCCCGAGACCATGAACAAGATTAACTGCGTGAACGGCCTGAGTACCAGAATCAAGCACCCCTTCATCAACAACTTTAGTAAACTGAAACTCAATTAACTGCACAATAAACCATTGAATAAAAAAAACACAAGTCATAACCTGTAAAAATGGAATCCTCGCAATATTGATAAAACTCTTTTTTATACCAACCCAATTCATGCTCTTAACTTTTGGCAAGATCTTCATTGCATATAACGAATTATAAAAACCAACAGTTCGCGGATACAAAAAAAACATGACCATGAGAAATAACAACATTAGAAACGCCCAAAGGAAAAAAACATTGCGCGCATTCGCTCCCAAAACAGATCCTGCTAACACAATACCTCCAATAATGCCAGCGATCGTTTCAGCCGATTCAATAAGCGGAAAAGCACGGCTAGCTTCAACTGGTGAAAAAAAATCCTCAATATAACTTGAAAGAAACACATTAATTTGCTGAATAAAAAACCCATTAGCAAATAATAAAAGCGGGAAAAAAATCATATCATTATTGAATGACACGCCTGCGCCCACAAAAAGAACTATTGAGCAAAAAGCGGCAATAAATATAATTTTTCGCGACTCAAATAAATCAGCAATAAAAGAAAAAAACATCGTGCCGCTTATCATCAACGCGGCTTGCACCATATACAAAAAAGGCAAATAAACAATTGAATATCTTGCCACAAATAAAGCAACCAAAGTGGTCCACCCTATTACAATAGCAACCTGTTTAATAAATTTTAAACTCCAAGCATAAAATACCCTGCCTAATTCAGATTTATACACATTAAATAACTTCTCAAATAAGTGTAAAATCACCATAACAAACAATAATTAAACCAAGCTCAATCATCATTAAATCTTTAAACTATACAATAAAACTAAATTAAAGTCAAGTTTTAATCATCGCGCTACCCAAAATAAACTCAACCATAACATCACTACCAAAACGTCTAACTTTCAAAAATTGACCCTTTAGCGCATTATTCATTGATCTCACATGTAAATTTCCCACAGTATCAATACCTTCACTGCCCAAAAGCAGCGGCGCTATAAAATATATCAACTTATCGGCAAGATTTTCTTTTAACAATTTTGCCGCAAACCTGCCACCTGCCTCAACCAAAACACTACCAATGCCATCAGCATATAATTTGGCCATCAGTGCATTTAAACCTTTATTTTGATCAAAGCGAACAACATCAATTCCTCTTAATTTAAATTCGGCGATTTTTTCAGGCGAAGATTCCATCCCGGTAAAGACAATAACATTGGTATCTCTATAAACCTTTGCGTTAACATTGCTGTCCAAAGTCCAATCTATCACTATCCTCTTTGGATCCCTTCCTTTCACCATCCGCACTGAAAGTTCTGGATTATCACTATTAACAGTCACCGCCGTAGTCAAAACAGCGTCATATAATTTTCTTAATTTATGAACCTCACGTCTAGATTTTTCATTAGATATCCACCTTGAACTGCCATCGGCTGCCGCTATTTTCCCATCAAGACTAATCGCGTGCTTGATTGTAATATAGGGAAGTGAAGTCCTAATAGATTTACAATAAAACTCATTCAATCGATCATATTGAATGCCTAATGGCTTAATTACAACATTGATCTGGGCTCGCTTCAGAATTTCAAGTCCTTTTCCGTTCACTTTGGGATTTGGATCAATAGCCCCAACCACAACCTTACTAATGCCCGACTCAATAATCCGATCAGTACAAGGTGGTGTTTGCTTATCCCTGTGACAACATGGTTCCAAGGTAACATATAAAGTTGAACCTTTAGTAACAGCTAAAGATAAACCATCAAGAGCCACGATTTCAGCATGATCACGCTTTGACTTAATATGGCAACCTTCACCAACAATACGACCATCTTTAACTAAAACAGCTCCAACAATAGGGTTTACTCCAGTTAAACCCCGACCCTTAATAGCCAATGCTAGCGCCCTCCTCATATAAAAATCATCCAATTTAGTCATCTATTATAAATCAAACAATAAATGACCCATCTTCTTTTTTTTGACACTTAAATATTGCTTGTTATTAAGATTAGGTTTTATTTCTATGGGCACCCGTTCCACAATATCAATGCCGTACCCCTCCAGCCCAATAATTTTACGAGGATTGTTGGTCATTAACCTAACTTTTTTCACGCCAAGATCAGCCAAAACTTGTGCGCCAAGACCATATTCTCTCAGATCATCTTTAAAACCAAGTTTATTATTGGCTTCAACAGTATCATAACCAATATCTTGCAGATGATAAGCTCTAATTTTATTTAACAATCCAATCCCACGACCTTCCTGCCTCAAATACAACAAGACACCATTACCCTCCTTAGCAATCATCTGTAAAGCCGCATCAAGCTGCGCACCACAATCGCACCTTTCAGAACCAAAAACCTCACCCGTAAGACATTCAGAATGGACTCGCACTAATAAGGACTGCCCGCTTTGTAAATTCCCCATAACAAGCGCTATCAATTCAGTGCCATCAATCTTGCTCTTATAACCAAATATAACAAAATCACCATATTTTGTAGGCAAATGTGCTTTAGCTTCTAATTTAACCAACATCTCCTTTTTAAGCCGATATGAAATCAAATCTTTGATTGAAATTATCTTTAGCCCCCATTTATCCGCAAATTTCTTCAAATCATTCAACCTAGCCATACTCCCATCATCATTCATGATTTCACAAATCACACCAGCGGACGACAAACCTGCTAACCGTGCCAAATCAACCGCGGCTTCAGTATGTCCTGCTCTTACTAAAACCCCACCATCTCGCGCCACAAGCGGGAAAACATGTCCAGGCCGCGTAAAATCATTATATTTAGCCTTGCCTGAAGCAAGAGCATTGACCGTCTTAGCTCTATCCGCAGCGGAAATACCAGTTGAAATCCCGTGTTTATAATCAATGGACACCGTAAAGTTAGTGCCAACTTTTTCCGTATTTTTCATAACCATTGGCAAAAGCTCCAATTTTTCAGCTATATCGGAGCTTATAGGCGCACAAATCAAGCCCCTACCGTAAGAAGCCATAAAATTAATCGCAGCAGCATCCGCTTTAGAAGCGGCCATCACCAAATCTCCCTCGTTCTCCCGATCAGCGTCATCAACCACAATCACCATTTTACCTGCCTTTATTTCACTGATCGCGACCTCAATCGAACACAACCTCTTCATCCTGCATTAAAGAGAAAATCTGGCAAACCTCACCACCCTAATATTTTCACCCATTTTTGTGATAGCTTCTTTTAACACCTGTTCAACAAGCAGGTCTGGATTTTTAATAAAAGGCTGCTTCAGCAAAGAAACTTCTTCCCTAAATTTTTTTTCTTTTCCTTCCAAAATCTTATCCCACATCTGCTCTTTTTTGCCCTCGTGCTTCAACTGCGCCCGCCAAATCTCTCTCTCTTTTTCAATTAGCTCGTGGGGCACATCTTCCGGCGCGATCGTAATAGGATTCGTTGCCGCAATTTGCATTGCAATATCTTTCGCAATAGCCTGAAAAGACTCATTCCTAGCAACAAAATCCGTTTCGCAACCAAGCTGTAACAAAACCCCCAATCTGTTGTTATTATGAATATAAGAACACACCAAACCCTGAGAAGTCGTCCTTTCGCTCCTCTCAACAGCCTTTGCTTCACCTCGTTTGCGCAAATAATCTAAGGCTTTCGTCATATCTCCACCGGTTTCTTCCAAAGCCTTCTTGCACGCCATCATTGAAACACCTGTGGTTTCCCTAAGCTCCTTGACTTTTTCAAGTAACGTTGCCATTTTAAACATGTTAAAAAATAATTATCCTAAACAGACTGAGAAGGCGGCTGATTAGATTGCTCACTATTTTGCCCCTTTTCAATTGACAAAGACGCATCAACATTTTTAACAGAAACATCATTATCAGCATTTGCCACTGATTGCTCAGTAGCCTGCCCAGTTATAACTTCTTGCGTTACTTTCACAAACATACTTAAGGGAATAACAGTAGCCAAATCGCCTAAAATTGGTATTTTCCACCAATTACCAATAAAAGCCTGATACATCGAAAACAACCCAAGAATAAACAAAGCAAATTGCAACAAGCCAGCAAAAAGAGGCCCAACAAAAGGCACAAGATAAACAAATATGCAAAAGAAAAAAAACAAAAAAATTAATAACCCCTGCCTGCCATGCAACTTGATATAATCACTATCAGGCTTAATTACTAAAGCAACCAAGGCAACCAAAGGCACATACGAAATACCTGCCCATAATTTTTCTTCCATTGTAACGGGCTTTTGATTTTCAGCTTTTTTAAATAAATCAATAAAACCAGTCTGCTTCAATTTATCCACTCCCTGCATCACACCTCCCGCCACCTGTTCAGCAACTTGTTTAGCCTGCTCCGAGGACACCTGCAAATTCTGAACATCAAAAGACTTGATATCGGGCTGACCTTGCGACTGATTCACTTCAGTCTGGGAAGTATTTACAGATACTTGCTTATTTAACGACGGCGAATTCTCAATTGTATTTTCAGACATTCACACAGAATTAAATATTACTTTCTGCCTTCCAGCATCGCTTCTTTCACAGCATTAATCAAATAAGAAAGCGCCTTAACCGCGTCATCATTGCCAGGTATCGGATAGGCAACGCCATCTGGATCAGCGTTACTATCAACAATCGCCACAACAGGTATTTTCATTTTGTTCGCCTCCTTAATGGCAATTCTATCACGGACCGCGTCAGCCACAAAAATCACATCAGGAAGTTTTTCCAGTGAACTAACGCCACCCAAAGCAGTTTCCAGCTTATCAATGGTTTTCCGCAAGTTAGAAGCCTCTTTCTTTGTATATTTTTCAAAACCTCCCGTTTTCTCTTGTTCTTTTAAGCTCTTGTAATAGCGTATTCGTTGCCTCATCGTCACCCAATTTGTCAACAAACCACCCATCCATTTATGCACAACATATGGCATTTTAACCGCATTTGCCGCGTCTACAATCATCTGCGCCGCTTGTGGTTTAGTGCTCACCATAAGCACTGTTTTACCATTTGCCACATTCATCTTCAAAAAATCCAGTGCTTTTAAAAGACATTCCTGTGTTTTTTGCAAATCAAAAATATGAACTCCATTCTTTGAGCCATATATATATTTTCTCATCTTCGGATTCCACTTTTGCGTCTTGTGTCCAAAGTGGACTGCTGCCTCCAGCATTTCTTTAAGATCGTATTTTGGCATATATCCTTGGGGTTAATCTGCCATTATCAACTTGTGCATAGCCCTGCAGACAATTAAAATTCAGGGAGGATAACACAATCAAAAGACAGACTTAAAATAAAAACATTGCAAATTTAATACAAGGTATGCCTCAAAGCAAGCAATTTATGAAAAAAATCTTTAAATTACGCAAGCAAATAGATGCGGTAGACCTTAAAATTTTAAAGCTAATCGCGCTAAGAAGAAAACTGGCTCGCGAAATTGGCAAAACAAAAAAAACTTATAAATTACCAATACAAGACAAGAAACGAGAACTATTCATCATAAAATCCAGAGCAAAAATAACCAAAAAACTCAAACTACCTCAAAAATTAACATCAGAGCTATTTAAGATCATTATGTCAGATTCCAAACTCGTGCAAAACCGCACGGCCAACTTTGAGGCCAACTTTGACAAGAAGAGTTAAAATTGATAAAATATACAGATAAAAAAGTAAATTCGGAAAATGGAACAAGAACAAGCCAAACAATCTACATCCATTGGGGAGACACAACCAATCAGAATCACCATTACCCTCCCGACTAACGCCTACTTCATTTCGGGCATTCGTGATTTCACGTTGGGACTGATACGCAACATGACAGAATTTTCAGAACAATGGGCCTTCCGTTTTCAATCAGTAGTTGACGAATTATGTAACAACGCAATTGAGCATGGCTCAGCTCCCGGAAAAGACATTAAAATTACTTTCATTAACAATCCCCACGAAAGCATAGAAATAATAGTTGAAGACACTGGAACGGGCAAAGTTAAATTAAGCGCCAAAGAACTGCAAGCGATCGTTAATGAACGCAGAAACCCAGGATATGTTCATATTGGCATCAGAGGAAGAGGACTATCAAAAATAGTAGCTGAATGGACAGACGAACTTGTCTTTACTGATCTTCCCGGCGGTGGCATCCAAGCAAGAATCAAAAAATACCTTCAAGATCCAAGATTAAAAAATGAAATGTCTCAATACCTAGAAAGTCCAACCCATCTAGTCCTTCAATAATTAATTAAAAAAATAATAAACAACACCATGACACAAGCAAACATCATCGTAGAAGACATACCAGCAACAGTACAGGGGATTTCCGCAAAACTTATCCGAATCCAGGGGCAATTGGACGAAAGCAATGTTGATGAAAAAGCCAAAATTATCTACCAAGTAATTGAACAAAACCCCAAAAACCTCTATTTGCTCTTTGACTTTGAACAACTTGAATACATGAATAGTAAATCTATCGGCTACCTGACCGATTGGTATGGAAAAATAGCGGAAGGACAAGGTAAAATCGTAATCGCAAAACCAAAAAGCAACATTTTAGACATTTTGCAGGTTGTTGGCCTTACACAGCTAATCAATTGTTATCAAACGCTGGATGAAGCAAAATTCTCGCTGCTTCAAGACGTTGTAGAAAAAAACAACACTCTGGCCCCAAATGTGACTTCTTCTGTCCAACAGGCTTAACAAAAGGACAAAATGGGCCAATCGTTAACTCTATATTTAATATCAGGAGTACTGGCGCTCATACCAGCAATCATCTGGTTGAGCATCATCTTCAAAAACACCCAAAAAAGGGGAATGCTGGTGATTTTATTTGCGGCCAGCACCTTTTCAGTCGTGCCAATTTTGCTTTTACAATACCTACTGAACCTTTTCCCACAGTTTGACATCATTCAATTTCTGCAAGCTAAAATTCAAGACCAAAACATAAATTATCTGCTATTGTTCATATCAGTCGGCATCGTGGAAGAGATAATCAAACAAGTCATTATTAGATTGATTGATCACCGCTACCTGCTTATTAAGACCATTAACGACTCAATCACATTAAGTCTAGTATCAGCACTTGGCTTCTCATTCGCGGAAAATATTTTTTATATATATAGCATCTATACGCAACTAGGCATAGAACAACTATTCGTCGCATACTTATTTCGCTCAATTTTTACCACCTGCGCGCATTTAATCTTCTCAGGCTACTTCGGCTACTATTACGGCATTGCAAAATTCGCTCTCAATATAGTTGAACAAGAAAAAATGATCGGAGCAAAAAAACGTTTTACTGGCTGGATCGCCAGAACTTTTGATCTTTCAACTTTTGAAGCATATAAACAACTAACAATACTTAAAGGAGCCACAATAGCAATTATCATGCACGCCGTTTTTGATTTCATTCTTCAACTTAATCAAATCTTGCCAGTCATAATTTTTGTCATCGTAGGATTTTTAATTTTATTATCATTATTACAAAAAAAAAGCGGACAACTCATATTAATTAGCGACATCAATAATGGACAAACATCCACCATGGCAAAAAAAGACGAAGATGTAGTGCTTGAACTACTGGGAATGTGGTTTAAAGAAAAAAAATACGTCGATGTAATACATATTTGCCAAAGATTACTAGAAAGAGATCCAGGAAACAGAGTAGTTCAAATATTTAAAGCAAAATCAATCGACAAACTTAAAAAAAACGACGCTTACAGCCTAATCCTCAAAAACCTTTTCCCAACAAAAAACAATAATAAATCACTTGCCGCCATCATAAAAGAACAAAATTCAATAGAAAATAAACTGCCAAAACCCACTTCCCAACCTTTAACAAACAGCAACCAATTCACTCAACAACAAGAAAAACAAAATTCCCAAGCAGACCAATCTTACTACAAGCTAAAGCTTTAAAATACTCCCTTTAAACTAGAAGTACAACCTGCTACGTAGTTTCACGAATCTCAAGTGCACCCCTATCAAGAAGAGGGATGTAGAATAGGTATGATTATTAAATATCTAACCCTACATCCCTATGAAACTATACCACCCAACAAAAGGATTGAAAGG
>Ga0272446_1001874_pt1 | contig 29796 bp, 26 predicted proteins | sample YNPCB0061_FD_194587 | JGI IMG/M metagenome (GOLD analysis project Ga0272446, IMG submission 194587) | Hot spring microbial mat communities from Yellowstone National Park, WY, United States - YNP-CB-006-1 | ecosystem: Environmental > Aquatic > Thermal springs > Hot (42-90C) > Sediment | place...
AGCTCCTGGTGCCGACCGCCGACAACGTGCGCGAGCCGCAGAACCGCCGCGTCGAGATCGTCCTCCGCTGATCCGACCGAGCGCGACGCCATCACGGGAAGGGCCGCCGAAAGGCGGCCCTTTCTGCGTTGCGGGAGCCGCCGTGCTCGTCCAGAGTCCGCAGGCGATTCGCGCATCCCATGCTCCCCCCATGCCCCCCCGCCGCCCCTCTCGACCCCTGCTGCCCCTCGCCGCGCTCGCCTTCGCAGGGGCCGTCGCCGCCACGCCCGCCGCCGCCCAGTTCACGCAGGGCCCCTACATCGCCGGCGGGATCGGGCTGAACCTCGTGCCGGACACCGACCTGAACCTCGATCAGGCGGCGATCCTCGGGCTCGGCCGCGCCGGGTATGGCAGCGCCGGATCGGTCGGCTTCGATCCCGGCTTCGCGGGCGTGCTCAGCCTCGGCTGGGGGTTCGGCAACGGCCTGCGCGCCGAGATCGAGGGCTCCTGGCGCGTCAACGAGGTGGACAGCATCGCCGGCGCGGCCGGCAGCGCCAGGGGCGGGGCCTTCGGCGGGCGGCAGGAGTCCTGGGGGCTCATGGGCAATCTCCTGCTGGACCTCGCGGTGATCGGCCCGGTCGTCCCCTATGTCGGCATCGGCGCCGGCTACCTCGCCACCGACTGGAACGGCGTGCGCGGCGTCTCGGCCAATGGCGCGCTGCGCATGACGATCGACGACGCCGACGGCCGCTTCGCCTACCAGGGCATCGCGGGCCTGTCCTTCCCGCTCTCCTTCGCGGCGGGGCTCGAGGTCACGGCGGAATACCGCTTCCTCGGCACGCTGCAGCCGCGGCTGCAGGTGCGCTACGACAACCCGGCCACCGGCGCCACCGTGGCGCGCGGCACGGTCGAGCCGGATGGCTACAACCACTCGCTGCTGCTCGGCCTCCGCTACGCCTTCCGCGCCGCCCCCGCCGCGTCGCCGCCCCCGGCGGCCGCGCCTCCGGCGGCGCGGAGCTTCATCGTCTTCTTCGACTGGAACCGCGCCGACCTGACCGAGCGCGCGCGCCAGATCATCGCCGAGGCGGTCCAGCACGCGCGCAGCCAGCGCAGCACGCGCATCGAGGTCGCGGGCCACGCCGACCGCTCCGGCACCGTGCCCTACAACCAGGCGCTCTCCCGACGGCGCGCCGAGACGGTGGCGGCGGAGCTGGTGCGCCTCGGCATCCCGGCGGAGGAGATCGCGATCACCGCCTTCGGCGAGACCCGGCCCCTGGTGGCCACCGCCGACAATGTGCGCGAGCCGCAGAACCGCCGGGTCGAGATCCTCGCGCGCTGACGCGCGGGCGGCGCGGCCGGAGGCCATGCGGCATCCCCGTCCCAAAGGCAAGGGGCGGCCGTCGGCCGCCCCTTCCCCTCAGGCCTCCAGGGTTGCGCCGCCCCTCGCCGGCGCGTCCCGTCTCAGCGCCGCGCCGCGGTCCGCGTCGGGCGCGCGGGCCGCTCGCTCGCCGTGGCGCCGGCAGGGCATTCGGCGGCGGTGAAGGTCTGCGGGATGTTGCGCTCGGCGGCGAACTGGGCGAGCTGCGGTCCAGGCGTTGCGAGCGCCTGGCGGAACAGCGGCTCGACGTCGCGGCAGAAGAAGGAGCCGGCGCGGATCGCGTCCTCGGAATGCTCGTTGGCGAGGTTGGAGTTGTAGGCGTCGAGCCGCGAGCGCATCTGGCCGCCATAGGCGCGCTGGAAATAGGCCGTGGCGGCGCGCTCGGCCGCGCTGAGTTCGGCCCCGAAGCGGCGGACGAAGGTGTTGTAGCTCTCGCCCTGCCGGCAGTTCAGCGCACTGACCATGAGGTAGGTCCGCAGCGCGCGGACATCGAAGGCGCTGCGCTCCTCGGGCCGCATGCAGGCATTGGCCAGCGCGGGACCGGCGATCAGGAGGCCGCCGAGGGCGGCAAGGAGGGTGCGGGACGGTGTCATGGGCGCAAGGCGCTCCCTTCTGGATCCGATGGGGCGACGGCGGCGGGGCCCGACTCCGGGCGCGCGGAACCGCCGCGGCTCCTGGGCCTGCTCCATAGCGAGCCGCACGCCGCGTTGGAACAGGTTTCTTGTTTCGATCCCCGCCCGGACCAATGGCTTATCGCGCGGCGTGCAGATGCGGCCGCAGGATCACCCGGCGCGGCAGGCAAGGCCCCTCCTCCGCCGCCGCGTCAGGCGCGCGAGATCGGCCAGCCGCCGGTCCAGGAAGTCGAGCGTGGGCCCGAGGTCCTCGGAGTCGTCGCGCAGCCAATAGGCCAGCGTCGCGCCGTAGATGGCGGCGAGGCTTGCCCGCCGCGTGTACCAGGAGAAGTCCGCCGAGCGGTCGCCCGCCGCGTACCACATGGCGCTCGCGGTGCGTGCGACGGTGCGGAGGGCGAGCGGCGCGTTCCAGGGCAGGCTGAGGATGGCGAGCGCCTGGCGCACCGCCGGCTTGTGCGGGGTCGCCTGGCGCAGGCGCGTCGCGATGAGGGTGCGGATGCGGTCGGGGATGCGCAGGCCGGAGAGGTCGCCCGCGGCCTCGACCATCTCGCGGTCGGCGAGGTCGAGCCAGGCCTCGATGGCCGAAGGCACGCCGCGCGGGAAGAGGAAGGCAGCGTCTTCCTCGGGCATGCCCGCCGCGGCAAGCCCCTGCGCGATCGTCCGCGAGGTCCAGCCGGAGAGCGGCACCAGCGGCAGGATGGCGCGGATCGCGGCGTCGCGCGCGGGCCGCTCGGCCTCGGAAAGCGGGCTCATGCCTCCTCCTTCGCCGCAGCACGGGCAGCCGCGCGGGCCAGTTCCTCGTTGAAGCCGAAGAGCGCGAGATCCTCCATCCGCATGGGATAGAGGATGCCGTCGAGGTGGTCGGCCTCGTGCTGCATGACCCGGGCGACGAGACCCGACGCCTCCCCCTCGATGGGCGTGCCCGCCATGTCGAGGCCCCGGAAGCGGAGCCGCACGGCGCGGCGCACGGCCCCGCGCAGGCCGGGGATGGACAGGCAGCCCTCCCAGGCGGTCTCGGTCTCCTCCCCCACCTGTTCGACCTCCGGGTTGATCAGGGCCGAGACCCCGCCCGCCCCGGTGCGCCAGACGAAGAGCCGCAGCGAGACATGGACCTGCGGCGCGGCAAGGCCGATGCCGCCCGCATCCTCCATCGTCTCGGCCATGTCGGCGATCAGGCGGCGGATCTCGGGGGCGGTCGGATCGTCCACCGGCTCGGCCGGGGTCAGGAGGACGGGGTGGCCCATGCGGGCGATCTTCAGGATGGCCATCGGGGGTCCGCGTGCTCCGCGACATGCTGCGCCGGCACACATATAGGGCGCGGCGCCCGCATGGGAGGGCTTCCGGCGCGCGGCCATTCCATGCTAGAGGCTCCGCCGAAGCGGGCCGGGGGACCGGCCGCGCCGCTTTTCGTGCTTTCCGACAACCCTTTTCGCGCAGGAGGTTGCGCCGCGTGCAAGTCGTCGTTCGGGACAACAACATCGACCAGGCGCTGAAGGCGCTCAAGAAGAAGCTGCAGCGCGAAGGCATCTTCCGCGAAATGAAGCTGCGCCGGCACTACGAGAAGCCCTCCGAGCGCCGCGCGCGCGAGGCCGCCGAGGCCATCCGCCGCGCCCGCAAGGTGGAGCGCAAGCGCCTCGAGCGCGAGGGCTTCTGAGCCCTCCCCGCCCCGCATCCCGGGGCGGAACCCCTCCCCGCGGGGGAGGTGAAACCGCGGCGCGGGGATGACCCGCCGGCCGCGGTTCTGTTTTCTCATGCGGCGGCGCGAGGCCACGCGCTTCAGCACCTCCGGCGCCGCCAGGCAGAGCACCACCCGCGCGCCGAGCGAGGTCGCGACCACCGCCGGATCACCGGCGCCCGAGCGCCCTCCCCTTGAGCGCCTCCGCGAGCGCCAGATACCCCAGCACGAGCGCGGCCACCGCGCCGAGCAGCGGCGGGGGAAGCGGCGCGAAGCCGAAGGTCGCGGCGAAGGGGCCGAGCGCCAGGAACAGCGCCAGCGCCAACGCCCCGAGCGAGGTCGCGACGAGCACCGGATGCGGAGGCCGCGCCCGCCAGACGCGGCCCGGCGTGCGGATCAGGAAGATCACCAGGATCTGCGTCGCCACGCTCTCGACGAACCACGCGGTGCGGAACGCCTCCGGTCCCGACTCGAAGACGAGACGCAGGAGCGCGAAGGTCGCGAGGTCGAAGACGGAGGAGAGCACGCCCATCACCAGCGTGAACCGCAGCACCTGCCGCATGTCCCAGCCATGCGGCGCGGCGATCTCCGCATCCTCCACGCGGTCGAAGGGAATGCCGGTCTCCGAGACGTCGTAGAGGAGGTTGTTCAGCAGCACTTGCGCCGGCAGCAGCGGCAGGAAGGGGATCGCGAGCGAGGCGACGGCCATCGAGAGCATGTTGCCGAAATTGGAACTGGTCCCCATGCGGACGTATTTCATGACATTCGCATAGGTCCGCCGGCCCTCCTCCACGCCATCCGCGAGGACCATCAGGTCGGGATCGAGCAGGATCAGGTCGGCGGCCGCGCGCGCCACCTCGGTCGCGCCCTCCACCGAAAGCCCGGCATCGGCGGCGCGAATTGCCGGCGCGTCATTGATGCCGTCGCCCATGAAGCCGACAGTGTGGCCCCGCGCCTTCAGCGCCACGATCACCCTGCGCTTCTGGTCCGGCGCGAGCCGGGCATAGAGGTCCACTTCCGTCACGCGGAGCCTGAGCGCCGCCTCGTCGAGGCCCGCGATCTCCTCGCCGGTCAGGACCTCCCCGTCGCGAAGCCCGACCTCCCGCGCCAGGTGCCGCACCACCGGCGCCGCGTCGCCCGACAGCACCTTCACCCGCACGCCGAGCCTCGCCATGCGCGCGACCGCCCCGGCCGCATCGGCGCGCGGCGGGTCGGCGAAGGCGAGGAAACCCTCGAAGTGAAGGTCGCGCTCATCCTCCGGCGCGTGCGGCATCTCCCCGTCCCCGAGCAGCCGCGTCCCGACGGCGAGCAGCCGGAGCCCCTCGGCGGCGCGCGCCTCGGCTTCCGCCATCAACCCGCCGGCATCCAGGCAGCGCGGCAGCACCGTCTCCGGGGCGCCCTTCACGATGAGCAGCCGCGCGCCATCCGGCGCGCGCGCCACGATGCCGCTGCGCCGGCGCTCGAAATCGAAGGGGATCTCCGCCTCGCGGACCCAGCCCGCGGGCAGCGGCCGCGCCGCGAGGATCGCCGCGTCCAGGCCGGAGGGCGTGCCCGCGACGAGCCCCGCATTCACCGCAGCAAGGTCGAGCAGCCGCGCCTCCGCCCCGCCGAAGCAGCCGGCGAAGGTGATGCGGGCGGCGGTCAGCGTGCCGGTCTTGTCGGTGCAGAGCACGTCCATCGCGCCGAGGTCGTGGATCGCCGCCAGCCGCTTCACCACGACGCGCTTCTGCGCCATGCGCAGCGCGCCGCGCGAGAGGGTGACGGTGGTGACCATCGGCAGCAGCTCCGGCGTCAGCCCGACCGCCAGCGCGAGCGCGAAGAGAAAGCTCTCCAGCGCCGGCCGCGCGAAGAGCAGATGCGCGAGCAGCACGAACAGCACCAGGAAGGCGGTGAGGCGCAGGATCAGCCGGCCGAGGCCGGCGAGCCCACGCTCGAAGGAGGTGGGCGGGCGGCGCTGCGCCAGCGCGGCCGCGATGGCGCCGAGCCGGGTCGCGCCACCGGTCTCGACGACGAGCAGCGTGGCGCTGCCCGACACCAGCGCGGTTCCGGCGAACAGCGCACCTGCCTCGCCCACGGCGCCGGGGCGCTTGGGCACGGGATAGGGCTCGCCGGTCAGGGAGGCCTCGTTCGCCTGCGGCGCCTCCCCGGCGAGGAGCAGCCCGTCCGCGGGGACGAGGCTTCCGGCGACGAGCCGCACCACATCGCCGCGCACCAGCTCGTCCACGGGAAGCCTGACGAACACGCCGTCCCGAAGCACCTCGACGCGCACCGCAACCTCCGCCTGGAGCCGCTCCACGGCTGCCTCGGCCTTGGCCTCCTGCGCCACGTCGAGCGCGACGGAGAGGGAGACGACGGCGAGGATGATCGCGAAGCCCGGGATGTCGCCCGTGAAGCCGGTGGCGAGCGCGGCGACGAGGAGGATCGCGGTGAGCGGTTCGGCCAGCCGCCGCGCGATGCGCAGCGGCAGCCCCGTGCGGCGGCCGTCGGCCGGGCGGTTCGGGCCGTCGCGGCGCAGCCGGGCCGCGGCCTCCGCCGCGCTCAGCCCGGCCGCGCCGCCGACGCGCCGGGCCACGATGTCGGGGGGATCGGTCCAGAAGCTCCGCACGGGTGGAGCCTACACCCGCAGCCCAACCGGCTGGAACCGTCCGATCGGCCCCGCCCGTGCGGCGAACGCGGTCGGCTGGCGCGGCTACCTCTGCAGCGCCTGCACGATCTCCTGCGTGACCTTCTTCGCGTCCCCGAACAGCATCATGGTGTTCGGGCGGTAGAACAGCTCGTTCTCCACCCCCGCATAGCCCGAGGCCATGCCGCGCTTGACGAAGAAGACCGTCTTGGCCCGCTCCACGTCGAGGATCGGCATGCCATAGATGGGCGAGGACTTGTCGGTCTTGGCCGCGGGGTTGGTCACGTCGTTGGCGCCGATGACGAAGGCGACGTCGGCATCCGCGAACTCCGGGTTGATCTCCTCGAGTTCGAAGACCTCGTCATAAGGGACGTTGGCCTCGGCCAGCAGGACGTTCATGTGGCCGGGCATGCGACCGGCGACGGGGTGGATCGCGTACTTGATCTCGACCCCCTCCTTCTTCAGCAGGTCGGCCATCTCCCGCAGCACCTGCTGGGCCTGCGCCACCGCCATGCCGTAGCCCGGCACGATGATGATCTTCTGCGCGTTCTTCATCATGTAGGCGGCATCCTCCGGGGAGCCGGCCTTGACCGGCGGGCGGTCGCCGGCGGCGCCGGCCGCGGCCGCGCCGCCCTCCGAACCGAAGCCGCCCAGCAGCACGTTGACGATGCTGCGGTTCATCCCCTTGCACATGATGTAGGAGAGGATCGCGCCCGAGGCGCCGACCAGCGCGCCGGTGATGATGAGCAGCAGGTTGCCGATGGTGAAGCCGATGCCCGCGGCCGCCCAGCCCGAGTAGCTGTTCAGCATGGACACCACCACCGGCATGTCCGCCCCGCCGATCGGGATGATGAGCAGGAAGCCGAGCGCGAAGGAGAGGATGGCGATCAGCCAGAAAATGAAGCCCGAGCCGGTGGCGACGAAGAGGATCACCAGGAGCAGCAGCAGCAGGCCGAGGCCGAGGTTCAGCCAGTGCTGCCCGGCGAAGGTGATGGGCGCGCCCGACATCTTCCCCGCGAGCTTGGCGAAGGCGATGACCGAACCCGAGAAGGTGATCGCGCCGATGGCAAGCCCGAGCGACATCTCGACCAGCGAGGCCGCCTTGATGTTGCCGCGCGTGCCGATGCCGAAGGATTCGGGGGCGTAGAAGGCGGCCGCCGCGACGAAGACCGCCGCCATGCCGACCAGGCTGTGGAAGGCCGCGACGAGCTGGGGCAGCGCCGTCATCTGGATGCGCTGGGCGACGATGGTGCCGATGCTCCCGCCGACGGCAAGGCCGAGCACGACCAGCGTGATGCCGCCCGCGCCCATGCCGGGCTTGAAGAGTGTGGCGACGATCGCAAGCCCCATGCCGATCATGCCATAGAGGTTGCCCCGCCGGCTGGTCTCGGGATGCGACAGCCCCTTGAGCGCCAGGATGAAGAGGACCGAGGCGACGAGATAGGCGAGCGTGGAGAGGGTGGTGCCCATCGCCTCAGCCCCCCTTCTTCTTGAACATGGACAGCATCCGTCGCGTCACCAGGAAGCCGCCGAAGATGTTCACCGCGGCGAGCGTGACCGCGAGGAAGCCGAACATCCGCGCGACGAACCCCTCCGCCGTGCCGGTGGCGAGGATCGCACCCACGACGATCACCGAGGAGATGGCGTTGGTGACGCCCATCAGCGGCGAATGCAGCGCCGGCGTGACCGACCAGACCACATGGTAGCCGACGAAGCAGGCGAGGAGGAAGATGGTGAGCAGGTAGAGGAAGGGCTCGGCCGCCGCGGCGAGCGGGGCCGCGGCCTCGATCGCCTGGCGGGCCTGTTCGACGAGTTCGAGCGCGCGGCTGGCGCTGCCCTGCGCCTGGCCGGCGAGGTCGAGCGCGCGCTGCGCCGCCTCCTGCGCCTGGTTGGCGAGATCCGTTGCGTTCATCGTCCCCTGCCCCTTACGCCGCCGGCTTCATCAGAGGATGCACCACCGCCCCGCCGCGCGTGAGCGTGACACCCTTCACGATCTCGTCCTCCTCGGGCAGCCTTGGCGCCTTCGCCTCCTTGTCCCAGAAGGTCGTGAGGAAGGTGAGGAGGTTGCGCGCATAGAGCGCCGAGGCCGCCGCCGGCAGACGCCCCGGCCAGTTGGTGTAGCCGAGGATCTTCACCCCGTTCTCCGTCACCACCACCTCGCCCGGCTTCGTCAGCGCGCAGTTGCCCCCGGCATCGGCGGCGATGTCCACGATCACCGAGCCCGGCCTCATCGCCGCGACCATCGCCTCGGTCACCAGCGTCGGTGCCTTGCGCCCCTGCACGAGCGCGGTGCAGATGACGACATCCTGCTTGGCGATGTGGGCGCCCACCACCTCGGCCTGCTTGGCGTAGAAGGCGGCCGAGAGCTGCCGCGCATAGCCGCCCTCGGTCTGCGCCGCCCGGCTCTCCTCGTCCTCGTAGCCGACGAAACTCGCGCCGAGGGACTTGATCTCCTCCTTCGCCGCCGGCCGCACATCGGTGGCCGAGACCCGCCCGCCCAGGCGGCGGGCGGTGGCGATGGCCTGCAGCCCGGCCACGCCTGCGCCCATGACGAAGACATTGGCCGCCGGCACCGTCCCGGCCGCCGTCATCATCATCGGGAAGGCCTTGTCATAGGCCGCCGCCGCCTCGATCACCGCGCGATAGCCGGCGAGATTGGCCTGGGAGGAGAGCACGTCCATGGACTGGGCGCGGGTGATGCGCGGCAGCAGCTCCATGGCGCAGGCGTCGATCCCGGCCGCCGCATAGGCCGCCGCGGCCTCGGCATCGGCGCCGAGCGTGCCGATCAGCAGCGCGCCGCGCGGGATGGCGGCGAGTTCCGCCGGCTCCGGCGCCCGCACCTTGAGCACGATGCCGGCCCCGGCCAGCGCCGCCGCCGCATCGGGCGCGATCTCGGCCCCCGCCTCGGCATAGGCGGCATCGGTGATGCCGGAGGCGAGGCCCGCGCCCCGCTCCACCGCCACCTCGAGGCCCAGGCCCAGGTATTTCTTGACCGTCTCGGGCGTCGCCGCGACGCGGGTTTCCCCGCCCCGCCGCTCCTTCAGCACCGCCACACGCATCCGGGTGATCCCCCCTCGCGCCACAGGACCGGGCGCACCTAGCCGCATCGCGCCGGGGTGTCCAGCGCCGGGCCGCCTCCGGCGGCCGCGGGGCGGGACCACCTTCCGGCCGGCTCAAGCAGGGGATGGCCGCCGGATTTTCAAGCCCCGGCCGCGTGCGGGTCCGGCAGGCCGGCTTCGGCCAGCGCCCTGCGCTGCCGCTCGGCCAGCGCCGCGGCGTCGAAGCCCTGGATCAGCTCCTGGAACAGGTCGTGCCAGTTGAGCTTCGCCCCGAGGCGGAGGAACACCGAGCCGAGGCCGATCGCCGCGCGATCCATCAGCGGGAACTCCCGCGGCACGCGCACGCCCCCCGTGCGCTTGAGGCCCGCATGGACCTGCTCGGCGATCTTGCGGCCGTACTGCGGGTCGTCGTTGACCTGGATCGGGCGCACCCGGTCGTCGAGCAGCGGTTCGTAGAGGAAGCGGGCCCAGATGTTGAGCACCTCCATCGTCTCCCGCTTGAGGTTGCGGAAGCCCCAGATCCGGTAGGCCTCGGCGGCCTTGTCGAGGTCGTCGTCGCGGATCGCCTCGAACAGCATGATGACACCGCCGATGAAGGCGGGCGGGAAGATCCGCACCACGCCGAAATCGAGGAGGTTGATCCCCCACCCCCCGTTCTCCGGCGCATCCGCCCGCACCTGGTAGTTGCCGAGATGCGGGTCGCCATGGATCACGCCGTAGCGGTAGAGCGGCACGTACCAGGCGCGGAACAGGGCGCGGGCATAGGCGGCGCGCTCCTCCTCGGGCGGGTTCTCGTCGATGCGGGTCTGGATGGCCCGGCCGTCGAGCCAGGTCATGGTCAGCAGGCGCCTCGTGCAGTAGCCCTCGATCGGCTCGGGCACGCGCACGCCGGGCACGCCCTCGAGCATGCGGCGATAGAGCCGCTGCTGCGCGGCCTCGCGCAGGTAGTCGAGCTCCTCGCGCAGCCGCTCGGACAGTTCGAGATAGGCCTCCTCGTTCTCGAGCGCGCTGTCCATGCGCCGGTAGATGGCCATGGCGAGCTTGAGCTGGCGGAGGTCGGCCTCGACCACGCTCGCCATGTCCGGATACTGCAGCTTGCAGGCGACGCGCCGGCCATCGGGCAGCACCGCCCGGTGCACCTGGCCGAGCGAGGCGGCGGCGGCGGCCTCGCGCTCGAAGGAGGCGAATTTCGATTCCCAGTCGGGGCCGAGTTCGCTCGCCATGCGGCGGCGCACGAAGGGCCAGCCCATGGGCGGCGCATTGGCCTGCAGGGTGGCGAGTTCCTTCGCGTATTCGGGCGGCAGCGCATTCGGCACTGTCGAGAGGAACTGCGCCACCTTCATCATCGGGCCCTTGAGCCCGCCGAGCACGGCCTTGAGGTCCTCGGCGTGGGCCGCCTGGTCGCCCTTCAGGCCCAAGAGCCGCTTGCCGGCATAGCGCGCGGCGATGCCGCCGACGGCGCCGGAGGTGCGGAGCATCCGCCGCGCCTCCCCGAAGAGCGTCGCGCCCTCCTTCTCAGCCATCGGCGTGCTCGAGCTCGTCGATGAAGCCGGAGATGACGTCGAGACCCCGGGTCCAGAAGGCCGGGTCGGCCGCGTTCAGCCCGAAGGGGGCGAGAAGCTCCCTGTGCCGCAGCGTCCCGCCCGCGCGCAGCATGTCGAGATACTTGGCCTCGAAGTCCGGCACCCGGCCATCGCGATAGACGCCATAGAGCGCGTTCACGAGGCAATCCCCGAAGGCGTAGGCGTAGACGTAGAAGGGGGAGTGCACGAAGTGGGGGATGTAGGCCCAGTAGACGCCGTAGTCGGGGGTCAACTCGAAGGCCGGGCCGAGGCTCTCGGCCTGCACCTGCATCCAGAGTTCGGCGATGCGCTCATGGGCGATCTCGCCCTTGCGGCGCTCGTCGTGCAGCAGCGTCTCGAAGCGGTAGAAGGCGATCTGGCGGACCACCGTGTTCAGCATGTCCTCGACCTTGCCGGCGAGCAGCGCGCGGCGGCGGCGCGGATCCGTCTCGGCATCCAGCACCGCGCGGAAGGTCAGCATCTCCCCGAAGACCGAGGCGGTCTCGGCCAGGGTGAGCGGCGTCGAGGACATCAGATAGCCCTGCCCGGCGGCCAGGATCTGGTGCACCCCGTGGCCGAGTTCGTGGGCGAGCGTCATCACGTCGCGCGCGCGGCCGTGGTAGTTCAGCAGCAGGTAGGGATGCGCCGAGGGGACGGTCGGGTGGGCGAAGGCGCCCGAGGCCTTGCCCGGCCGCAACGCGGCGTCCACCCACGGGCGGTCGAAGAAGCGCCGTCCGATCGCGGCCAGTTCCGGGCTGAAGGCGGCATAGGCGGCGAGCACGCGCTCCACTGCCTCGGCCCAGGGGATCTGGCGGTCGTCCTCCTCCGGCAGCGGCGCGTTGCGGTCGAAGTGCTGCAGCTTCGGCAGGCCGAGCCACTTCGCCTTCAGCGCGTAGTAGCGGTGCGAGAGGCGCGCGTAGTTCGATCTCACCGCCGCGACGAGGGCGTCCACCACCTCGTCCTCGACCATGTTGGCGCGGTTGCGGTAGGAGCCCGGGCGCGGATAGCGGCGCCAGCCGTCCTCGATCTCCTTGTCCTTCGCAAGGACGTTGGTGATCAGCGCGAAGAGGCGCACCCGCTCCCCGAAGGCGGCGGAGATGCCGGCCGCGGCGGCCGCGCGCCTCGCCCGGTCGCGGTCGGAGAGGAGGTTCAGCGCGGCGGAGACGGTCAGCGCCTCCTCGCCCACCGGCACCTTCATGTTGGCGATGGTCTCGTCGAACAGCCGCACCCAGGCCGACCGTCCGGTCACCTCCTTCTCGTGCAGGAGCTTCTCCGCCTCGTCCGAGAGCTGGTGCGGGCGGAAGACGCGGAGATCCCTGAGCCAGGGCCGCCAGCGCCGCAGCGCGGCCGAGGCGCCGGCCTTCTGCTCGATCTGATGGTCCTCGAGGCGGTTGATCTCGAGCGTGAAGAAGAGCAGGTGCGAGGAGATCGCCGTCACCCTCTCCTGCATCGTCTGGTAGAAGCGGCCATTGGCCGGGTCCTGCGCGTCGCCGGCGAAGACGAGGCCGGCGTAGGAGGAGATGCGGCCGAGCCCCTCCCAGATCCGCTCGTATTCCGCGATGGCCTGGGCGAGCGCGTCGCCCGGGAGGGCGGCCAGCCGCCCGGCCAGCCGCTGTTCGAAGGCGCGGGCATCCGCCTCGGCGCGGTCGAGATCGGCCGCGAGGCGCGGATCCTCGGGGCCGGCGTAGAGGTCGGAGAGATCCCAGACGGGCAGCGCCGCCGGGGCGGCGGCGGCGTCGAGAGGGGCGCGGGCGGGGGTCTGGAGATGCGTCAGGGTCACGCTGCCCATATAGGCCAATCGCGGGCTTGGCCAAGCATGCGGCGACCGCCTACATCGGAAAGGCCAGGGAGGGGATGGAGGCGGAATGCCCTATGCGCCGGGAGGCTGGCCGACGCTGCCGGCCATGATGCTGTCGCGCGCGGCCGAATGGGCCGACCGGCCGCTGTTCCGCCACTGGCAGGCGGGCGCGTGGCGGACGCTCCGCTGGGGCGATTTCGCCCGTGAGGTGGCCGCCCTGGCAGCCTTCCTGCGCGCCCGGGGTGTGGCGCCGGGCGACCGTGTCCTGCTGGTCAGCGAGAATCGGCCGGAGTTCCCGATCGCCGACACCGCGATCATGGCCATCGGCGCCATCACCGTCCCCACCTACACGACCAACCTCGCGGCGGATCATGCGCACATCCTCGGCGACTGCGGGGCGCGGGCGGCGATCGTCTCCGCCCGCCGCCTCGCCGAGCGGGTGCTGGAAGGGGCCGCGCTCGCGGGCGGGCTCGATCTGCTTTTCTGCATGGAGGACCCACCCGAGGCGGCGGGGCTCGCCGTGCATGGCTGGGCGGAGGCGCTCGGCACGCAGGGCGATGTCGCCCTGCTCCGCGCCGAGGCCGAGACGGCCGCACCGGACAGCCTCGCCTGCCTGATCTACACCTCCGGCACCGGCGGGGCGCCCAAGGGGGTGATGCTTCCGCACCGCGCGCTGCTCGCCAACCGCGCCGGCGTGCTGCCGCTCGCGCGCCGGCTCGACCTCGCGGGCAAGCCGTATCTCTCCTTCCTGCCGCTGTCGCATTCCTACGAGCACACGGTCGGCGGCTTCCTGCTGCCCTCGATCGGGATGGAGATCGTCTATTCCCGCGGCGCCGACCGGCTGATGCAGGAACTCCTCGAGATCCGGCCCGCCGTGATCACCGCCGTGCCGCGGCTGTTCGAGGTGCTGCGCGGGCGCATCCTCGCCGGGCTCGAGAAGGAGGGCGCGCTCAAGCGCCGGCTCTTCGCGCGCTCCGTGGCCCTCGGGCTGCGCCGGCTGGACGGGCCGCCGCTCGGGCCGCTCGAGCGTCTGCAGGATGCCGTGCTCGACCCGCTGGTGCGGGCGAAGATGCGCGCGCGCTTCGGCGGCCGGCTGCAGGCCATGGTCTCGGGCGGCGCCCGGCTCGATCCGGATCTGTCGGGCTTCTTCCTGGCGCTCGGCCTGCCGGTGCTGCAGGGCTACGGCCAGACCGAGGCGGGGCCGGTCATCAGCGTCAACCTTCCCTGGGCCAACCGCCGCCACACCGTCGGCCCGCCGCTCGAAGGCGTCGAGTGCCGCATCGCCGCCGATGGCGAGGTGCTGATCCGCGGCGACCTCGTGATGGCCGGCTACTGGAACAATGCCGAGGCGACGGCGGAGGCGCTGCGGACCCTCCCCGGAGAAAGCCGCCCCTGGCTGCACACCGGTGATGTCGGCGTGCTCGAGGATGGCTATCTCCGCATCACCGACCGCAAGCGCGACTTCATCAAGACCCTCGGGGGCGACATGATCAGCCCCGCCAAGGTCGAGGCGCTGCTCATGGCCGAGCCCGAGGTCCACCAGGCGCTGGTCGCGGGCGAGGGCCGGCCCGCCCTGGCCGCGCTCATCGTCCCGGCCGAGGGCATGGCCGATCGGGTCGGCGCCGCCGTGCAGCGGGTGAACGCCCGGTTGCCGACGATCGAGAGGATCCGCCACTGGACGCTGACCGAGCCCTTCACCATCGAGAACGGCCTGCTCACGCCGACCATGAAGGTCAGGCGGCGCGCCGCGATCGAGGCGCGGCGCGAGGCGATCGAGCGGATGTGGGCCTGAGCCGCCGCAGGGGCGGCCCCTCCCCCGCCGCGCCCTACATGCCGAGGGCGCGGCGGTAGAGGTCGAGCAGCGTCTCCTGCTCCTCCACCTCGGCGGGTTCCTGCCGGCGGATGCGCAGGAGCTGGCGGATCACCTTGACGTCGAAACCGGCGGACTTGGCCTCCGCCATGATGTCCTTGATGTCGGAGGAGAGCGCCCGCTTCTCCTCCTCGAGCCGCTCGATCCGTTCGATGATCGAGCGCAGCCGGTCGGCGGCGATGCCGCCCACCTCGGTGTCTTCGCTCTTCGGCCCCGCCTGTGCCATCGCCCTGCCCGCCGCCTGAAGGGCGGCGGGTTTAGCCTTCGCACGCCGCGCCATCAATCCGGGCCCCTCAATGGCCCGGATGGGCGGCGGCGAACTTCGCCTTCTGCTCGGGGCTGGCCTCGGTCTGGTGCTTCGCCTGCCACTCGCGATAGGGCATGCCGTAGATGATCTCGCGCGCCGCCGCCGTCTCGAGGGCAAGCCCCGCCTCGCCCGCGGCCTCCTGGTACCAGCGGGAGAGGCAGTTGCGGCAGAATCCCGCAAGGTTCATCAGGTCGATGTTCTGCACGTCGGTGCGCTCGCGCAGATGCTGGACGAGCTTGCGGAAGGCGGCGGCCTCGATGCGGTCGCGGAGGGCGGGATCGAGGCCGGCGGCGGCGCCAAGGGCAAGCTCGGCTTCGGGCTGGGGTGCGGGCATGGGCGGTCACTCCCTCTCTCTCTCTCCGGCGCCTAGATGGCCCATCGCGGGGGGCTTCGCCATACTCCGGCGCGAGATTGGGGGGGGGAGTTCGCGACCATGACCTTCACCGACGCCGCGGCGCGGGACGCGCTGCGCCGCCTGTTCGCCGCCGCGGTGGCCGCGGCCGACCCGCGCGCCGTGCTGGCGCGCCACCTGCCCGAGCCGCCGCGCGGGCGGGTGCTGGTGCTCGGCGCGGGCAAGTCGGCCGCGGTCATGGCCGCGGCGGTGGAGGCGGCGTGGCCGGAGGTGCCGCTCTCGGGCCTCGTCGTCACGCGCTACGGGCATGGCCATCCGACGCGGCGGATCGAGGTCGTGGAGGCGGCGCATCCCGTTCCGGACGAGGCCGGGGCGGCGGCGGCGCGGCGGATGCTCGACCTCGCGGCCGGGGCGGGGGCGGAGGATCTGGTGCTGGTCCTGGTCTCGGGCGGGGGGTCCGCGCTGACCACGCTGCCCGCCCCGGGCCTCACCCTCGCCGACCTCATCGCCGTCAACCGCGCCCTTCTCGCCTCCGGCGCCACGATCCAGGAGATGAACTGCCTCCGCCGCCACCTCTCGGCCTTCGCGGGCGGGCGGCTGGCGGCGGCGGCGCATCCGGCGCGCCTCGTCACGCTCGCCATCTCCGACGTGCCGGGGGATGACCCGAGCGTGATCGCCTCCGGCCCCACCGTGCCCGATCCTTCCACCTTCGCCGAGGCGCGCGAGGTGGTGAGGCGCCATGGCCTCGTGCTGCCGGCGGCGGTCGTGGCGCATCTCGAGCGGGCCGAGGAGGAGACGCCGAAGCCGGGCGATCCGCGCCTCGGGGAGCCCGACTACCGCCTCATCGCCACACCGCGCCTCGCCCTCGAGGCGGCGGCGGCGGAGGCCCGCGCGATCGGCCTCGCGCCCCTGATCCTCGGCGACGCGATCGAGGGCGAGGCACGGGAGGTCGGCACGGTGCTTGCCGGCATCGCGCTCTCGGCGCTGAGGCACGGCCACCCCCTGCCCGGCCCCTGCGTCCTGCTCTCGGGCGGGGAGACGACGGTGACGCTCCGCGCCGCAGAGCCGGGCCGGGGCGGGCGGAACGGGGAATGCCTGCTCGGCTGCGCCCTCGCCCTCGGCGGCGCGGCGGGCATCTGGGCGCTGATGGCCGACACCGACGGCATCGACGGGTCGGAGGAGAATGCCGGCGCCATCGCCACCCCCGACACACTGGCGCGGGCGCGCGCGGCGGGGCTCGATCCCCGCGCCCTGCTCGCTGCCCATGACAGCCACCGCCTCTTCTCGACCCTGGGTGATCTCGTGGTGACGGGGCCGACACTGACCAATGTCAACGACTTCCGGGCCGTGCTGGTGGCCGCGTGAGGCACCTTTATTTGGTTAAGTCAAAAAGGTATCCTTTCGCTGCGCCTTAGTCGTGATAAGGTTCGGCCATGCGCGAGCCGACGCTTGAGGAACTCTTCGCCCGCCGTGGCGCCATCACCCGCATCGCGACCGAACTCGGCATCTCGACCGCCGCCGTCTCGCAGTGGAAGCGCGTGCCGGAGGAGCGGGTGGCGGATGTCGCGCGCATCCTCGGCGTCGCGCCGGAGGCGCTGCGCCCCGACCTCGCCAGCCTGCCCCCGAGGAAGCCCGAAGGAACCGCCCGCATGGCCCGCAGCACCGCCCTCCGCCGCCGGCGGCGCACCAAGGTCATTGCGACGCTGGGCCCGGCCTCTTCCAGCATCGAGGTCATCGAGCGCCTCTACCGCGGCGGGGCCGATGTGTTCCGACTCAACTTCTCCCATGGCACCCACGAGGACCACGCCCAGCGCATCGCCATGATCCGGGAGGTGGAGCGCAAGCTGGGCCGGCCGATCGGCATCCTGGCGGATGTGCAGGGGCCGAAGCTGCGCGTCGGGCGGTTCCAGGCCGGGCGCGTCACGTTGCAGACCGGCCAGACCTTCCGGCTCGACCTCAACCCCACGCCGGGGGATTCGCGGCGCGTCAACCTGCCCCATCCCGAGATCATCCAGGCCGCGCAGATCGGCACCACGCTGCTCCTCGACGACGGCAAGCTCCGGCTTCGCGTCACGCGGACCCGCCCAGACCACCTCGAGACCGAGGTCGTGGTCGGCGGGCCGCTCTCCGACCGCAAGGGCGTGAACGTGCCCGACGTGGTGCTGCCGATCCCGGCCCTGACCGCCAAGGACCGCGCCGATCTCGACTTCGTGCTGCCGCTCGGCATCGAGTACATCGGCCTCTCCTTCGTCCAGCGCCCCGAGGACGTGGCCGAGACGAAGCGCATCGCCGCCGGCCGCGCCTGGGTGATGGTGAAGATGGAGAAGCCGCAGGCGCTCGAGAATCTCGACGCCATCCTGGACCTCGCCGACTGCGTCATGGTCGCGCGCGGCGATCTCGGCGTCGAGCTGCCGCCCGAGGAGGTGCCGCTGGCACAGAAGCGCATCGTGCGCGCCGCCCGCGCCCTCGGCCGGCCGGTGGTGGTGGCCACACAGATGCTCGAATCCATGATCACCGCGCCGAGCCCGACGCGGGCCGAGGTCAGCGATGTCGGCACGGCGGTCTTCGACGGGGCGGATGCCGTGATGCTCTCCGCCGAGACGGCCGCCGGCCAATACCCCTATGAGGCGGTGAACATGATGGACCGCATCATCGCCCGGGTCGAGCAGGACCCGGACTGGCGGCGGCTCACCGATGCCTCCCGCCCCCCGCCCGAGCGCAGCAGCGCGGGCGCGATCGCCACCGCCGCCCGCCAGGTGGCCGAGACGATCGAGGCGGAGGTGATCGCGACCTTCTCCTCGACCGGCTCGACCACGCTCAGGGTGGCGCGGGAGCGGCCGCGCTGCCCCATCCTGGGCCTGACCGCGAGCAGGCAGACGGCGCGGCGGATGGCGGTGATCTGGGGCGTGCACCCGCTCGAGGTCAGCGAGATCCACTCCATGACCGAGATGGTCGCGCGCGCGGTGCGCGCCGCGCAGTCCGAAGGCTTCGCCAAGCCGGGGGACGAGGTGGTGGTGACCGCCGGCGTGCCCTTCGGCACGCCGGGGACGACCAATGCGCTGAGGGTGGCGGTGGTCAAGTGACCCTCCGCGGCCGCGGCGCCCCCGCGGCCACGCCCCCGCCTGCCATCCCCGCCCGCGGACGGCCCGCGCCCTGCCGGCCGACCCCGGACCGGCGGCACCGGCGCCCGGCCGGAGACGCGGCGCGCCGAGCAGCGCCCGGCGCGCCGGCCCCCCTTGGGCGACGCGCCCGGAGACGGGCAGCCCGGTCGCCCCGCCCCTCGTGCCGCGCGCCGCCCCCCAGGGCGGCGACGCGGATCCGCTTGGCCAGGACGGGGGCAAGCAGGAACCGTGCCTCACGAAAACACCCTGTGCCGGCAGGGGCGTCGCCGGCGGATTCCGATCCGTTATCGGAACATTGTAACGAATGATGACAGGCCCGGCGCAGGCGCCGCATCAGCCGCGGCGGGCCGCGCGCTCCCTGGCCAGCAGCGCTCGCTTGCGCGCAAGCCCCCAGCGGTAGCCGGTCGGCTCCCCGTCCTTGCCCACCACCCGGTGGCAGGGCACGGCGAGCGCGACGGCGTTGCGCGCGCAGGCGCCCGCCACGGCGCGGGCCGCGCGCGGCATGCCCATCTCCGCCGCCACTTCCGCATAGGTCCGGGTCTCGCCGAGCGGGATCGCGCGCAGCGCCTCCCACACCCGGCGCTGGAAGGCGGTGCCGCGCAGGTCGAGCGGCAGGTCGAGCGCCGCCCTCGGCTCCGCCACGAAGGCGACGACCCGGCGCATGGCCTCGGCCAGCGCCGCCGGCGCCTCCTCGATCCGCGCCTTGGGGAAACGGGCCTCGACCTCCCCGCGCAGCGCCGCCGCATCCTCCCCGAAGCCGAGGAAGCAGACCCCGGCCGCCGTGGCCCCGACCATCAGCGGGCCGAGGGCGCTGCCGGCCAGGGCGATGCGGATCACCTCCCCCGCCCCGCCGCGGCGCGCGGCGCCCGGCGTCATGCCGAGGACGCGGCCGGGCGCCCCATAGACGCGGCTTTCGCTGCCGTAGCCGGCCCCGGCCACCGCATCGGCCACCCTCTCGCCGGCGGCGAGCGCGGCGGAGAGGCGGCGCGCGCGCACCCCTTCGGCATAGGCGCGCGGCGTGAGGCCGGTGACGTCGCGGAACAGGCGCAGGAAGTGGTGCCGCGCATAGCCGGCGCGGGCGGCGAGCGCGGCGAGGGAGGGGATCGCCTCGCTCGCCTCGATCATCGCGCAGGCGGCGCGGATCGCCGCGGCGTGGAGGGCGGCGCGCTCGCCCTTCGGGTCGCAGCGGCGGCAGGCGCGGAAACCGGCGGCCTCGGCGGCGGCCTCGGCGAAGAAGCGGGTGTTGCGCCGCAGCGGCGGGCGCGCGGGGCACCCGGGGCGGCAGAACACCCCCTGGGTGGTGACGGCATAGAGGAAGGGGCCGCAGGGCGGCGCGGGGTCGCGCGCCAGCACGGCGGCCCAGCGGGCGGCGTCGGGGTCGGCGGGGGCGGGGGCCTCGGGCATGGCGGAGGTGTCGCACAGGGCCCCCGGCGGCTTCCATCCGCGGGTTGCGCCGATGCGGCGCTCAGGTCGGGTCGCCTTCCGCCTTGCGGCGCAGCTCGCGCAGCCGTTCCTGGCCGCCCTGCAGGCGCGGGTGCAGGGCGAGTGCGGCCTCCATGCTGCGCAGCGCGCCGGCCGCGTCGCCGGCCTCCTCCTGCAGGCGGGAGAGGGTGAGAAGCGCGCCGAAGTGCCGCGGCTCGAGCCTCAGCGCCTGCTGCAGGTCGCGCGCGGCGGCGGCGACATCGCCGAGCGCGGCGAAGGCCTGGGCGCGCAGGTGCCAAGCCTCCGCGGCACCGGGGGCGAGGGCGATGGCGGCGTCGAAATCCTCGAGCGCCTCCTCATGCGTGCGCGCGGCGAGGTTGCGCGCGCCGCGGCGCAGCAGCAGCACGGTGGCGGGCGAGGCGGCCTCGATCCAGAGGGCGCGGATGCGCCCCTCGATCGTCGCGGCGGCGGCCTCGTCCGGGGCGGTCTTCAGCGCCTCGAACAGGCGGTCGAGTTCGGCGCGGCGCGCCTCCGCCGCGCGGTCGGGCGCGCGCGGCGCCTGCCCGCCGGCAAGCGCGGGCAGGAGGAGCAGGGGCACGGCGATCAGGGCGGCGCGCATGGCCCGATGGTCCGACCGCGCGCCCCGCGGGCGCAAGCGCCGGCGCATCATGTCAGGCTGAGGATGGTCATGCCGATGAGCACGGCAAGACGGGCCGGCGCGGCCCAGCGCGGATCCGCCTCCGGCCGCCCCGCCGCGCGCCACACGCCGACCGCGGCGAGGATGTTGTAGGGCACCGAGAAGAGATAGCCGACGACGAAGGCGGCGAGCGTCTGGCCGGCCATGACGAGCCACAGGAAGCCGATGCTGGTCACGAGGTTGACGGCAAGCCCGACCAGCACCGCCCAGGTCCAGAACGCTTCGCCGAGCGGCATCTCGCCGCGCCAGAGGCGAAGCAGCGCCACCGCTCAGCCCGCCCGGCGGGCGCGCGCGACCGCCGCGGGCTCCGGCCCGCCGGCCATCCAGTCGAGCAGCTCGACCGTGTGCACCGCCGGGATCGGCCCATCGCCGAGCTGCGTCAGGCAGCCGATATTGCCCGAGGCGACCAGCGCCGCGCCGGTGCGGGCGAGGTTGGCCTGCTTGCGGGCCTTGAGGCGGCCGGCGATCGCGGGCTGCAGCAGGTTGTAGGTCCCGGCCGAGCCGCAGCAGATATGCGCCTCGGCCGGTTCCTTTACGACGAAGCCGGCCGCCCTCAGCAGCGCCTTCGGCTGCTCGGTGATCTTCTGCCCGTGCTGGAGGGAGCAGGCGGCGTGGTAGGCGACGGCAAGACCGGTGGGCGGGCGCGCCGGGGCATAGCCGAAGCGGGTCAGCACCTCGCTGATGTCGGCGGCGAGCGAGGCCACCTTCGCCGCCGCCGCCGCCTCGGGCTCGGTGCGGAACATGTGGCCGTAGTCCTTGACCGTGGTGCCGCAGCCCGAGGCGTTGACGACGATGGCATCCAGCCCCTCGCCCTCGATCTCGGCCGTCCAGGCGGCGATGTTGCGGCGGGCGAGGCGCATCGCCGGCCCGTGATGGCCCATGTGATGGTCGAGCGCGCCGCAGCAGCCCTGCCCGCGCGTCACCACCACCTCGATCCCCATGCGCGTCAGCAGCCGGATCGTCGCCTCGTTGATCGAGGGCGCGAGCACCTGCTGCGCGCAGCCCATGAGGAGGCCCATGCGCGCGCGCCGCGGCCCCTCGGCCGGATGAATGCGCGGCCGCTCGACCTCGGACGGCGCGGGCACCGAGGCCGGGGCGAGGCGCAGCATCGCCCGCAGCCGCGCGGCCGTCATCGAGCGGCCCGGCACCAGCCCCGCGAAGGGCCGCGCCAGCCGGGCCGCGCGCAGCGCGAGGCGGAACCGCGCCGGATGGGGCAGCAGGAGGGAGAGCATCCGGCGCAGCAGGCGTTCGGGCAGCGGGCGCCGGTAGGTGGCCTCGATATAGGCGCGGGCGTGGTCCACGAGGTGCATGTAGTGCACGCCCGAGGGGCAGGTGGTCATGCAGGAGAGGCAGGAGAGGCAGCGATCCACGTGGCGGACGACCGCCTCCTCCGCCGGCCGGCCGGACTCCAGCATGTCCTTGATGAGGTAGATGCGCCCGCGCGGGGAATCGAGCTCGTCGCCGAGCAGCAGGAAGGTCGGGCAGGTCGCGGTGCACATCCCGCAATGGACGCAGCTGCGCAGGATGCGGTTGCTCTCGGCGATGTCGGGGTCGGCCAGCTGGGCGGCCGAGAAGCTGGTCTGCATGCGCCGCAATCTAGGGGAGGGGGGCGGGCGCCGCCAGCGGATCCGGCCATTGCCCGGCGCGGCATGCCGGGCCTGAGGCGCATGGCGCGGCAGAAGGGGGGGCGGGTGCTCGGGGATCTGCTCTTGAGCGCGGCGCATCAGTGGACGCTGGCCTTCGCCTCCGTGATCTTCGTGGCGCAGATGCTGGCGCGCGAACTCGGCCTGTGGCTCGGCCGGCGGCGCGCCGCAGACGACAAGGGCGAGATCGAGGCCGTTGGCGTCATCGTCGGCGGCATGCTCGGCCTGCTCGCCTTCGTGCTGGCGCTCACCCTGTCCTTCGCCAATGCCCGCTTCCAGGAACGGCGCGACGGCACGATGAAGGAGGCCAATGCGATCGGCACCGCCTGGCTGCGCGCCCGGGCGATCGACCACCCCCGCGCGGCCGAGATCGCCCCTCTGCTCGAGGCCTATGCGCCGGTCCGGCGCGACCATGTGGTCGTCGCGCCCGATGAACGCGCCATCGCCGCCCTGCAGGCGCGCACCGACGCGCTGCCGGCCGGGCGCTGAAGGCGGGGCCTCGCCGCATCCGCGGGCCCATGCTATCGCTCGGCTGAGAATGGCTCGCAACATCACCCTCGGCGCGGCGCCTCCCGCCCCTGCCCGCCGCCGCGCCCCCGCCTGGGCCTGGGGGTCGCTGCTGGTCGCGCTGCTGATCGCCGCGCCGCTGCTGGCCGTGCTGGTCACCGCGGCCACGCGGCCGAGCGCCAGCTTCCTGCACATCGCCACCACCACCCTGCCCGAGATGCTGCGCAACTCGGCGCTGCTTGCGGCGCTGGTGGCGCTGATGGCGGGCTCGGCCGGCGCGGTCTCGGCCTGGATCGTCGCCACCTGCGCATTCCGCTTCCGGCGCGCGCTGGAGGTGGCGCTGCTGCTGCCCATGGCGATGCCGGCCTACCTCAACGGCTATGTCTACACTTGGCTGCTCGACGTGGCGGGGCCGGTGCAGCAGGGCTTCCGCGATCTCACGGGGCTCGGCTACGGGCAGTACTGGGCCCCCGAGATCCGCTCCCTGCCAGGGGCGGCGGTGATGCTCGCCATGGTCCTCTACCCCTATGTCTATCTGCTCTGCCGGGCGGCGTTCCTGCAGCAGAGCGTCTGCCTGATCGAGGCCTCGCGCACGCTCGGGCACGGCCTGCCGCGCACCTTCCTCCATGTCGCGCTGCCGCTCGCGCGCCCCGCGCTCGCCGCCGGCATCGCGCTCGCGCTGATGGAGACGCTCGCCGATTTCGGCACGGTGCATCATTTCGGCGTGCGCACCTTCACCACCGGCATCTACGAGGCGTGGTTCGGCATGGACGACCGGGGAGCCGCGGCGCAGCTCTCGGTCGCGCTGCTCGGCTGCGTCGGGCTGCTGCTGGCGCTCGAGCACGTCTCGCGCGGCGGCCGCCGCTTCCATCCCACCACCACCCGCCATCCGCCGCTGCGGGCGGTGCCGCTCAGCGGCTGGCGGGAGGCGGCGGCGATCCTCGCCTGCGGCATGCCCGTCCTGCTCGGCTTCGGGGTCCCGGCGGGCGCGCTCGCCTGGCTGGCCGCGACCAGCGGCGACCCGCTCGAGCCCTCCCGCTTCCTGCCCTTCGCGATCAACTCCCTGACACTCTCGGGCCTGACGGCGGTGATCGCGGTCGGCCTCGCGGCGCTGATGGCCTGGGCGGCGCGGATGCATCCCTCGCCGCTGCTCGGCCTCGCCAACCGGGTGGCGGGGCTCGGCTACGCCCTGCCCGGCTCGGTGATCGCGGTCGGCACGCTGGTGCCCTTCGGCCTCTTCGACAATGCGCTCGATGCCTGGATGCGCGCCCATCTCGGCGTCTCGACCGGGCTCGTGCTGTCGGGGACGATGGCCGCGCTGGTCTTCGCCTATCTCGTCCGCTTCCTCGCCGTCGCGCTCTCGGCGGTCGAATCGGGGCTGGCGCGGCTCAAGCCCTCCCTCTACGCGGCGGCGCGGGTGCTCGGCCGCACGCCGGGCCAGGCGGTCCGGGAGGTCGAGCTGCCGCTCGCGCGCGGGGCGCTGCTGACCGCGGCGGTGCTCGTCTTCGTGGACACCATGAAGGAACTGCCGGCGACGCTGATCGTCCGGCCCTTCGACCTCGATACGCTGGCGGTGCGGATCTACAACCTCGCCTCGGACGAGAGGCTGGCCGAGGCCTCCACGGCCGCGCTGCTCATCGTCGCGGTGGGGCTCCTGCCGGTCATCGCCCTGACGCGCGCGATGCGGCGGGAGGAGTGACGCCGCCGCCACCGCGGCCCTTGCGGCCCGCCCCCGGCGGGCCAAGGTCCGGTGGATGGTCCGGCTCCTCCTCGTCATGCTGCTGCTCCCGGGCTGCGCCGCGCTCGCCCCCCGCCCGGTCTCGGTCGAGCGCCGCCTCGCCGCCCTGCCCGCGGCCGGCGCGCCGCTCGAGCGGACGGTCACCATCCGCTGGAACGACCACATGGTGCCCTGGGTCGAGGCCGAGACCGACCGCGACCTCTTCTTCGCCCTCGGCCTCGTGCACGGCCATCTGCGCGGGGCGCAGATCGCGCTGCTGCGGCTGGCCGCGCGCGGGCGGCTCTCCGAGGCGGCCGGCCCCTTCGCCACCGAGATCGACCACGCGCTCCGCATCCTCGATTTCGGCCGCGCCGCACCGGCCATCCGCGCCGCCTGGCCAGAGGAGACGCGGAGGCTGATGGCCGCCTTCGTCGCCGGGCTGAACCACGCCACGCTGAACAGCCCGGCCCCGCCGGAATTCGCCCTGCTCGGCCTCGCCCCCGAGCCCTACACCGAGGACGACCTCATCGCCATCGGCCGGCTCGCCGGGACCGACATCAACTGGCTCGGCTATTTCGCGCTGCTGCCCGCGCGCGGCGGCCCGGGCTTCGCGCGCCTCTGGGAGCGCACCGTCGCCGCCGGCAGCGCCGCGCCCGAGGCCGCGCTCGCCTCCCGCAGGCTGGCCCTGATCGGCGAGATCCTCGCCGGTGCCTCGCGCGCCGGCTCGAACACGGTGGCGGTGGCGGGCCGGCGCTCGGCGAGCGGCGGGGCGCTCATCGGCTCGGACCCGCATCTCGGGCTCAACCTACCGAACCTCTGGCTGGCGGCGGGCCTGCGCTCGCCCTCCTTCCACGCCGTCGGGCTGATGGTGCCGGGGCTGCCCATCCTCGGCCTCGGGCGCAACCCCGAGATCGGCTGGGGCGGGACCAACATGCGCGCCGCCTCCTCCGACCTGTTCGACGTCTCGGGACTGCCGCCCGAATCCTTCCGGCGGGAGAGGGTGCGCATCCGCCAGCGCCTGTGGTTCACCGCCGAGAGGGAGGTGCGTCTCGCCCCGCACGGGCCGGTGCTGACCGATGCGCGCGTGATCCCCCACCGCCCCGGCGACGTGATCGCGCTCCGCTGGGTCGGCCACGAGCCGACCGACGAGATCACCGCCCTGCTCGCCGCCGCCCGCGCGCGCAACGGAGGCGAGTTCCGCGCCGCCTTCGCGGGCTTCGGCGTCTCGGCCCAGAACATGGTCTGGGCCGGGCGCGACGGCAGCATCGGGCAGTTCTACGCCGCGACGCTGCCGGCGCGGGCGGCGATCCCGCGCGAGGGGCCGGTGCTCGACGCGCGCGACCCGGCGGCGACCGCCCCCTGGCGGCGGCTCCTGCGCACGCCCGACCTGCCCTTCGTGGAGAACCCGCCCGAGGGCTTCCTCGCCTCGGCCAACAACCGGCCCGAGCCGCTCGGCGGGCAGGCGCCGCCGGTCATCGGCTTCTTCTTCTCCGACAGCGACCGGGTGGAACGGCTGCGCGAGATGCTCGCCGCAACCCCCCGCGCGCGGCCCGAGGACATCATGGCGATGCAGACCGACACCCGCTCGCCCCGCGCCGGGCGGCTCGCCGCCGCGCTCGTCGCGCGCATGGAGGCCATCGCCGAGGCGGCGCCGCTGCGCGCGGCGCTGCGGGGCTGGGCGGGCGACTATACGCCGGACTCCCGCGCCGCCGTCGCCTTCGAGGTGCTGCTCGCGCGCCTCGTGCCGCTGCTGGCGGCGGAGGACCGCCAGGACGCCACCGCCGACCGCCGCGCCCCGGAAAGCCAGTGGGCCTTCATCACCGCCTTCCTGCTGCCCGACCTCGACGCCCTGCCGCCGGCGCGGCGGACCGCGCTGCTGCGCGAGGCCGCGGCCGCCGCGGCGCGGGACTTCGCCGCCCTCGGCACCTGGGGGGAGATGCACCGGCTGCGCGTCTCCCACTGGCTGGTGAACCTGCCGGTGGTGGGCGGCGCCTTCGCCTATGGCGACTTTCCCGTCGGCGGCTCGCGCGAGACGCCGATGAAGACCAGCCACGGCCTCGTCACCGGCCGCCACGCGGCGAGCTTCGGCTCCATGGCCCGGCATGTGAGCGACATGGCCGACCCCGACGCCAACTGGTTCACCCTCTGGGGCGGGCAGGATGGCTGGCTCGGCTCGGCCGCCTTCGCCGACCAGGTGCCGCTGTGGCGGGAGGGCCGCGCCATCCGCATCCCGCTGCGGCCGGAGACGGTGGCCGCCGAGTTCCGCCACGTCACGCGGCTCGGGCCTGCGGCGCGATGAGCGTGCCCTTCGACGCCACACCCTGCCTCAGGGCCGTGGCGGCGCGGCGGCTCGGCCAGTTGCGCGCGATGGACCCCGCCGCGGCGCAGGAGCGGCTGCTGTTCGGCCTGCTCCGGCGCGCCGCCGCCACGCGCTTCGGCCGCGACCACGGCTTCGGCGCCATCCGCAGCGTGGCCGAATTCCAGCGCGCCGTGCCGCTGCGCCGCTACGAGGCGCTGCACGCCGAATACCTCGCCGGCGCGCTGCCCGTGCTCGAGGACGTGCTGTGGCCGGGGCGGACGCCCTATCTCGCCCTCTCCTCCGGCACCACCACGGGGCGGACCAAGCACATCCCGGTCACGGCCGAGATGGTGCGCGCCAATCGCGGCGCCGCGCTCGACGTGCTGGCCTGGCACCTGGCGGAGAATCCGCGGGCGCGGCCCTTCGCGGGGCTCGCCTTCATGCTCGGCGGCTCGACGGCGCTCGAAGAGGTCGCGCCCGGCGTGCGGGCGGGCGACCTCTCGGGCATCGCCGCCCATGAGGTGCCGCGCGTCCTGCGGCGCTGGTCCTGGCCGCCGGAGGAGATCGCGCTGATGGCGGAGTGGGATGCGAAGCTCGCGGCGCTGGCGGAGCAGGCGCCGGCGCGGGAGATCCGCCTCCTCTCCGGCACGCCCTCCTGGCTGCTGGTCCTGTTCGAGCGCCTCGCGGCGCGGCACGGGAAGCCGCCGCTGCCCGCGCTCGAGCTGCTGATCCATGGCGGCGTCGCCTTCGCCCCCTACCGGGACCGCATCGCGCCCTTCCTGCCGCCGGGCTGCGCGACGCGGGAGGTCTATCCGGCGAGCGAGGGCTTCGTCGCCATCGCCGACCGCGGCGAGGGCGAGGGGCTGCGGCTCAATCTCGACCGCGGCTGCTTCTTCGAGTTCGTGCCGGTCGCGGAACTCGACGCCCCCGCCCCGACCCGCCACTGGGCGGCGACGATCGAGACCGGCGTGGACTACGCGGTGGTCCTCTCCTCCTGCGCCGGGCTGTTCGGCTATGTGCTGGGGGATACGGTGCGCTTCCTCGACCGCGCGCCGCCGCGGCTGGTGGTGACGGGGCGGACCTCCTGGACGCTCTCGGCCTTCGGGGAACACTTGGCGGGGGAGGAGATCGAGGCGGCGCTGCTCGGCGCGGCGCGGGCGGCGGGGCTGGCCGTCGCCGAATACATGGTGGGGCCGGAATTCCACGGCAGCCTCGGCCGCCACCGCTGGTGCGTCGAGACGGCGGGCCCGGCGCCGCCGGATGCGGGGCCGCGCCTCGCCGCCGCCCTCGACGCCGCGCTGCGGGCCGAGAACGACGACTACGCCGCGCATCGGGACGGCGCGCAGCTCGCCCCGCCCGAGGTGGTGCTGCTCCCGCCCGGGGCCTTCGCCGGCTGGCTGCGCGCCGAAGGCAGGCTCGGCGGGCAGAACAAGGTGCCGCGGGTCATCGCCGATCCGGCGCGCTTCGCCGCCGCGGTGGCGGCGCTCAGGGCTGTCGGGCCGGGGCCGCGCCCGGGGTGAGGGAGGCCGGCCCGCGGCCTCCGGCGCGGCGGCGCAGCAGGTCGAGGATGGCGCGGCAGCAGCAGCCGCACTGCGCGCCGCAGCCGCAGGCGGCATAGACCTCGGAGGGGCGGGACGCGCCGGCGGCGATGGCGGCCGTGACCAGAGCCTCCGTCAGGCGGTTGCACTGGCAGAGGATCACGGCCGCCCCCCTTCAGCGCCAGCCGGCGCGCTGCATGAGCTGCAGCGCCCGCGGCGCCAGCGCCCCATAGCGCTGCGCATTGAGCTGGTCGGCGCGGAAGCTGCCGAGCGCGGCGAGCGCCGGGTGCGGCCGCACATCGGCGACGACCGGGTATTCGAAATTGCCGTTGGCGAACATCTCCTGCGCGCGGGGGCTCGTCAGATACTCGAGGAACCTGAGCGCCATCTCCTTGTTGGCGGAGGAGCGCACCACGCCCGCGCCGGAGACGTTCACATGCGCGCCGCGGTCGCCTTCGGCCTGGTTGGGGAAGATCACGCCGATCCTGTCGTAGAGCGCCTTGTGCTCGGGGTTGGAGGAGGCGCCGAAGCGGGCGAGGTAGTAGGTGTTGGCGATGGCAAGCCCGCCGACGCCGGCGGCGACCGCCTGGAACTGCGGCACGTCCCCGCCCTGGGGCGGGCGGGCCATGTTCTGCGCGACACCGCGGGCCCAGGCCTCGGCCGCCTCCTCCCCGTTGGCGACCATGATGCTGGCCATGAGCGAGGTGTTGTAGGGATGCGCCGCCGCGCGCACGAGGATCTGGCCGCGGAAGTCCGGCTTGGCGAGGTCCTCGTAGCGGGCGAGCCCGGCGGGGCGGCCCTTGGTCTTGTCGAACATCACCACGCGCGCGCGGCTCGAGACGCCGTACCAGTGGCCCTCGGGATCGCGCAGGCTGGCCGGGATGCGGCTCATGAGCACCTCGCTGCGGGTGGGCAGGAGGATATTGGCCGCGACCGCGCGGGCGAGGCGCGCGCCGTCCACCGTGATCAGCACATCGGCCGGGGTGTTCGCGCCCTCGGACTGGATGCGGGCGATGAGCTGGTCGGCATCGCCTTCGATCAGGCGGATACGCACGCCGGTCTCGGCGGTGAAGCCGTCATAGAGCGCGCGGTCGGTGTCGTAGTGGCGGGAGGAGTAGAGGTTCAGGCTGCGCTCCTGGGCGAGCGCGGGCCGGGCCAGAGGCGCGGCGGCGAGGGCGGCGGGCAGGGCGAGGATCTGGCGGCGCAGCATGGCGGTTCCCCTTGGCGGTGACGGCGGCCTGACTATCGCAATTGCGAAGCGCTCGCAAGAGCAAATGCGAGCGATTCTCTTTTACAAATGGACGCGAGGCGGCGAGCGCACCCGCGGGGCCTAACGCTGCAGACCGCGCAGGAAGCGCGCCCGCGCCCCGCCGCCGGCCATGAGGAAGGCATGGTCGGAGCCCGAGAGGATGAAACGCGCGCCAGGGGCGATGTCGTCGGGCGCCACCGTCTCCTCATAGACGCCGCCCATGCCCATGTGCCAGCCGGCCGCGGCGCAGGCCCCGGCCACCTTGGCATGGGCCGCGCGCACCTCCGGATGGCCGATCCGCCCCGCAATGCCCATCGCGGCCGTGAGGTCGGAGGTGCCGATCATCAGGCAGTCCAGCCCGGGGAGG
>Ga0272446_1001875_pt1 | contig 29786 bp, 31 predicted proteins | sample YNPCB0061_FD_194587 | JGI IMG/M metagenome (GOLD analysis project Ga0272446, IMG submission 194587) | Hot spring microbial mat communities from Yellowstone National Park, WY, United States - YNP-CB-006-1 | ecosystem: Environmental > Aquatic > Thermal springs > Hot (42-90C) > Sediment | place...
TCTCTAAGTAAACTGGATCTATTACCCAGCTACGAATGAAAATTGATACACACTCCGCATCGTTCGGTAATGCCATTTTGAAGGGATCTACATCTGTCAGTTTGCTGAGATGAAGCCCCTGATTGGGCGAACCAAAGAAGTGAGGCTCAGATTCTTTAGCCGTTGGATAGAGGAGATAAAAACCCACTGGATTGAGATTGTCACAGCGTCGCAGAACTCGCATGCCCCCCGCATATTGTTCAGCCCATATCCTCAACAGTTGAGTAATACGATGGGGTAATGCTTCCTGATTCCGATTCATCCAGTTGTAATTAGTTGCTAGCAAATTAGCAATAGGAATCGCATCACAACGCGGATCAAAATCATCAAGTGTGAGTTCTACTAGTCCTTGGGAAGTAGTATTAACCAGTATTTCAGGTGTTGGTTGAATTGTAATGCTGGTAGCATTTCCGTCGAAATGTTTTTTGATCAGGCCAAGGGCAGCTAGCTTATCTAACATCATGCCAGCAGCTCGATCACTGCCATATTCCTTATCCGTATAGAACAACTCAGCCGCTTCACGAAGCGTACAAATTACAGGCTCTGTAGGTAGGTCAAGTTGTTGTAATGGCGGTTGAATGCCAGGCTGCTGGGCGCGCTGCAACTTCACCAACAGATAAATCCAAAGTCGCACAAAACATTCAGCCCGAATTCGAGTCAAACCTACCCGCTTAATCAGACGAGAGACAATTTGGCTCTGGTGTTCCTGGGCAAACCACACATCAATCTGTGATGCATCCATAGAGCCTCTTTATCGCCATGGTTACTCCTATCTTACTTCACCCTGCTTCAGGGCACTTCATCCCCTTTCCTAAAACTCACTCTAGTTGGAAGTCCTTGGTATTACTTGGGTCTACTCATTGTAGGCTCACGAAGTAGCCTGCCAGAATTCTGCTATCAAACCCTCAAATGACACCGGAGGCTACCGATGAAAGGAAAAACATATCCTGCTACGACAACTCACACCAGTGCATGGGTAACACAAACTTGGATTTCATTTGTGATTTCTATTACGGCCACATCAATTGGCATCATCTACATGCCTGCTGACACCTGGATCAAGGGCTATCTAGGCATGGGCATGCTTTTCTCAATTGGCTCAACGATCGGTTTATCAAAAACCATCCGAGATGTAGAAGAGTCCAAGCGGATGCTCAGCCGAATTGACGAAGCTAAATTAGAACGCCTTCTGGCTGAATATGATCCATTTAAACAGTAGAGACAAAAAACAAGGCAAGATTCCAGTTATTCCTAAATATGAGAGGATGCTCGAATGAACGTTCACCAACTGTTCACTAAGATCGATTTGGCTGGTTCCTGTTACAAACATCCAACCTATCTACAGACTCGTGCACGCATTAATTATCTGATTGATCGTTATTTGTCCGTTGCAATCCTCAGCGATCGCCTGACTGACTTACCAACCCAGTTTATAAATCCCCACCAGCGCCATTGGGAACCAATTCAGTGGCAAGCAATTAATTGTAGCGAAATCATTGGCATTGACCCGCAGATATTCACCCTGATTGTTGCTGGAGCCACTGAAATCGAAGCACCGATTCGGCAATATTCTCAAGAAAGCTGGAACTACTTTCAGACAGTTCATCCTCAGATGGCTTATTTCATGGGTGGCGTTCAAAAGCCCGACGGTTCTGTAAAAGTTGTTGGTATTTGGGAAAAAGAAGAACGGCAACATGCCCCTGCTCTCAGCAAAATCTATCAGCAACTAACAGGCGAGAAGCTGCAACTCAAGCCAAATTCAGTAACGGGATATCAACCAACAGATGATCCTTGGCAAGCTATCTATCACCACCTTCTAAGCCGCATTTCTACAGAATGGGCCGCGACATCGGTTTATTTATGGTTAATGGCACATTCTACGGGAGCACTTCAACAAGCGATTGCTCAACCTTTGCAGGATGAAATTAATCATCTAGCAAAATTTTGGGGTTTCTGCCGTTGGGCCTTTGCCGAGACTTATGTGAGGCAGTTCAAAGGATCTACTCGCTATTTGATCTCGATTGCCAAGCACCATGAGCATGAACGTAGCCAAGCCAATGACTTACTTCGAAAGACTCATCGTCTTGAGGAACTACCTCATGCTATCGAGTTAGCTTTCACTTTCACGCGGATCATGGTACGGTTACGTGTCTGGAATCAGGAATTGAGCGATAGTTTTCTCAAACATCTGTTTGGCCCCAAGCCAAGCATGGGGGAACAATGGCTAGCTGCTTAGCAGTTCATAAGAAGCCAGCACTATGTAAGATGTAGCCTAAAAATCGATACAAGAAAAACGCGGATTATACAGATAAGTTAATATCTGCAGAACCTGCGTTTTTCCCGCTAAGTAATGAGCACCTCAAAGAGGTGATAAAAAGTTGCGAGAGTACCTAAATTGGCTGTTCAGGCTCAGCTGTCACAACTGCTTCAACCAGCACCCGCTGGGTTTCCTGATCTACTTCCGTAATCGCCCACCGTAGCGGTTCTCCATGCTTTTGCAGTTCTGCTTCAATGGCCCGACTCAAAGCCGTTGGCGATTCCTGCAAGTCGATTTCTGCCGTAATAAAGTGGGTGGTCATGGTTGCCTCACGTTTGTTGAAACTGGCCAAACTGAAGTTGATAAACGACCTCTTCCTTTTCAGTTGCAATTTTGAGATTAGAGCGGGGATAGGAAACACACAGCAATGCATATCCCTGTTTTTGCAAATCAGGACCTAAACCCATTGCGTCGGGTTGTTCTACTGTGCCTTCTAAAATCTGGGCTGCACAGGTTGTACAAACACCCGCCGTACAGGAACTGGGTAAATCCAACCCAGCTTCCTGATTAGCTACTTCCAGAATTGTCTTGTTTTCTGGTACGTCCAGGCTATAGGTCTGACCTTGATGTTGAATTTCAACGTGATAGGTATTCGGCATACGATCTAGGCCAGCGCATTTGCACCGCCAACAACTTCCAGAATTTCTTGAGTAATCGCTGCTTGACGAGCCTTGTTATAGGATAGCGTCAGTGAACCAATCAGTTGCTTAGCGTTATCACTGGCATTACTCATGGCAGTCATGCGGGCTGCCAACTCACTAGCTGCGGACTCTTGCAGAGCCCGGAGTAGTTGGTTGTTCAGATAGAGTGGCAACAAGGCATCCAGGATTTGTACCGGATTCTGCTCAAAAATCATATCCTGTGGCAGGCTCTGAATTGGCGTTGTTACCTTTTCCCGTTCGACCTGAAACTGACCACCGCGGGTGGTTAGACGAAAAATCTCGTCATCTGAGGTGACAAATCCTTCTGGATCAAGTGGCAACAGGGTTTGAATCACTGGTCGGGAACTAATTAAGGAAACAAATCGGGTATAAACCAGCTCCACCTTATCAACTGTTTCTGAGAGGAACAGGGATAGGAGTTCATCGGCGATCGTTGATGCTTCTGAAGCCGTCGGGACTTGTTCCAGGCCGGTAAATGTGGCTTCGATGGGCTGGTTACGCCGCTGGAAGTATTGGGTGGCCTTCCGACCAACCAGAACCAGACGATAGTCAATGCCCTCGGCTTTCAGTTCCTGAATCCGATTTTCAGCTCGACGAATCACATTACTGTTGTAAGCACCACACAGACCGCGATCGCCCGAAATCACCAGCAAGCCAACTGTCTTGACCTCTCGCCGTTTCAGCAGAGGCAGGTTGGCATCTTCAAACCGCAATCGGGACTGTAAGCCATACAAAACTTGGGCCAACCGATCGGCAAAAGGACGGGTGGCAATCACCTGCTCTTGGGCCCGACGCACCTTGGCTGCGGCCACCAGACGCATGGCTTCGGTAATCTTTTTGGTATTTTTGACCGACTGGATGCGATCGCGAATGCTCTTAAGGTTTGCCATAACGATTCAATCAATGAGGAGTTATCGAGAATGAGCCTGGAATTTCAGTTGCAGAAGGCGATTAAACCCATCCAAAACTCAAGAAATTTACAGCGGAGCAGGTGAGACAACCAGACTTCGGACACAACCAGGCAATTGGTTGTCACACCAACCCCAAACTGAATTTAGGCAGCAGCCAAAAAGGTCTTACTGAACTCGACGATCGCCTTCTTCAGAACCTCTTCTGCCTCGCCTGTTAACTCCTTTTTCTCCCGAATGATTTCGCCATAGGTGGGAGCACTGCTCTTGAGATAGTCCCGCAGCCCCTTAACAAAACTGGTTACTTTCTCGACAGGGATTTCATCCAGATAGCCATTAATCCCGGCATAGATCACCGCCACCTGATCACCCACCGATAGGGGAGAATTTTGGGGTTGTTTCAAAATCTCCCGCAAGCGACGACCTCTGGCCAATTGATTTTGAGTTGCCTTATCCAGGTCAGAAGCAAACTGGGCAAACGCTTGCAAATCATCATACTGAGCCAGCTCCAGCTTCACCTTACCAGCCACCTTCTTCATGGCCTTGGTTTGAGCCGCCGAACCAACCCGCGATACTGAAATACCAGGGTTTACCGCTGGACGCTGACCGGAGTTAAACAGGTCAGAGGACAGGAAAATCTGACCATCGGTGATCGAAATCACATTAGTCGGAATGTAAGCAGACACGTCACCTGCCTGGGTTTCCACAATCGGCAGAGCTGTCATGCTGCCTTCGCCCAGTTCCGGGCTCAACTTAGCGGCCCGCTCCAACAAACGAGAGTGGAGATAGAACACATCGCCAGGATAGGCTTCCCGTCCCGGTGGACGACGCAGTAGCAGCGACATCTGACGATAGGCCTGAGCCTGCTTGGTCAAGTCATCATAGACCACCAGCGTGTGCTTGCCCTTATACATGAAATACTCGGCCAGAGTGGCGCCGGTGTAAGGAGCTAGATATTGCAACGAGGCTGCATCGCTGGCATTAGCTGCCACAACAATGGTGTAATCCAGGGCACCCCGTTCGCGCAGAGTTTCAACTACCGCTGCAACGGTTGATGCTTTTTGACCGATCGCCACATAGACACAAACCACATCCTCATCCTTCTGGTTCAGGATGGTGTCAATGGCAATACTGGTCTTACCGGTCTGACGGTCACCAATAATCAATTCCCGCTGACCCCGACCGATGGGGATCATGGAATCAATAGCGGTGATGCCGGTTTGCAGCGGTTGATAAACAGACTTCCGTTCAATAATGCCGGGAGCGGGAGATTCAATTAAGCGAGTTTCAGTCGTTTGAATTTCACCCTTGCCATCGATCGGACGGGCCAATGCATCGACAACCCGGCCAATCATAGCATCCCCAACTGGGATACGAGCCACTTTTCCAGTTGCCGTGACGGTACTGCCTTCCTCAATTGAGAAGCCTCCTCCCATCAATACGGCTCCGACATTATCCTCTTCCAGGTTAAGGGCAATGCCGACGGTGCCATCTTCAAACTGCACCAGTTCCCCTGCCATCACCTGGCTGAGGCCATAAATACGGGCAATACCATCACCGATTTGCAGCACACTGCCCACATTAGAGGGCTTAACACGCAGGTCGTATTGTTCAATCTGCTGGCGAATGATGTTGCTAATTTCGTCGGGTCGGATAGCTACCATAGGGATACTCGCTGAAATCGATAAATGAAGGATGAACGGTTGAGTGTGTAAAGGATCTGAGGAAAGCTGCTAACTCAGAGTAAGCAATCAGGCATTGGCATTGGCAAGTTGCAGGGCAAGCCGTCTCAACTGGCCGCGCAAACTGAGGTCAAAAATTTGGGAACCGACCTGGATCACCACCCCACCTAACACAGAGGGGTCAAGCTTACTTTCCAGTTCAACAAACTGGGCCCCAGTTAATTCCTTAACTTTGTCGGAAACAGTCTGTTTCTGATCCGGTGTCAGTTCGACTGCGGAAACCACCTGTGCCAGAACTGCCCGTTTCAATTCACGCAGCAGTTGCTGGTAACGGAGACAAATATCTTTCAAAAAGATAATCCGGCGATGATCCACCAGCAGCATCAGGAAGTTTTTCATCAGGGGATTCACCTGATCTCCCAGCAACTGCTGCAAAACTGATTTCTTCACATCTGCGGAAACAACCGGGCTGGCAAGCAGATCCCGTAAGTCCTCGGATTCATCCAGCAGGGAGATGAGCGCAGCGGCATTGTCGCCAAATGCATCGGTCAAATCGTTAGCCTTTGCCAGAGACATCAGAGCCTCGGCGTAGGGTTCCGCGATCTTAGAAGTAATTCCTCCGTCGGCCATCGATTACCTCCCTCCTAAGAATTCAATGGAACGATTGACCAACTCCTGTTGTTTGGAGGCATCCAGACGAGCAGGAATTTCGGCTTCAGCCTGTTTCAGGGCCAATTCCACAATCCGTTGACGCAGATCCCGAATCACCCGTTCTTGCTCACTACTTAAGTCGCGAGCTGCATTTTCTCGCATCCGTTGGATTTCCTGCTCTGTTTTAGCCAAAATTTCTGCCCGAGCAACCTTAGCTGCTTCATCTGCGGAGGAGCGAATTTTATCGGCCTCAGCTTGGGCTTGAGCCAGCTTTTGCTGCTCCTCAGCCAGGGCAATGGCTGCACTCTTTTTCTTTTGTTCAGCTTCCTGAATGGCAGTCTGAATTGCGGACTGGCGATCGCCCAGGACCTTACCCAGGAAATTCCGCCCAAAATAAAACAGGATTCCAATGACAATCGCTAGATTAATTAAATTCGCTTCCAGGATGTCAAAGTTCAGACCAAAACCGCCTGCCTCAGCGGATTCGGCGACTTCAGAACCAATCAGACTTGCTCCTGTAGCCAGTTTCCAAACGATACCCATGACACACTTCCACAACTGCGCTACTTTCGTTATCGGCTATTCGCTAGCAATAGCTATTTCACCTAAGAAATTTAGACTGCCAATTGCTTAAACCGGCAGCAACTTATCTAAGATCTGACGGCTGAGCCCTTCAACTTGCTGCTCGAGGGCAGCCAAAGCATCCTGACGCTGCTGTTCCAGCTCTCTTTGTGCTTGCTCACGCTGAGCCTGAGCTTCCTGCAGAGCCGCTGCGATTTGCTGAGCAGACAGTTTTTTGGCATCTTCCTGGGCAGCAGCAATGGTTGCCTGATACTGCCGCCGGGTTTCAGCTAACTCCTGCTCATATTGACGAGCCAGCGCCTGAGCCTTTTCCAGCCGTTCCTTAGCTTCTGCCTCGTTGGAGCGAATGTAATCACTCCGTTCCTCCAAAACCTTGGTCAGCGGCTTGTAAAACACCGCATTCAGGACCACCATCAGGAGCAAGAACTGAACTGCCATCAGTGGCAGTGTCGCATCAAAATCAAACATGAGCCTTGAGTGATACGGTAATCAGGTCAAGAAAGCAGCCAAACAGGGAGTAGCTGGTAATAGGAAAGTGTGAACGGAACATCACGCACCTATTACCAGCCGTTGCACCGATTGCTTAAGCAAAAGGATTGGCGAACAGCAACACTAGTGCGATAACCAGACCGTAGATGGTCAGGGATTCCATGAAGGCCAGAGTCAGCAGCAGGGTACCGCGAATCTTGCCTTCTGCTTCTGGTTGACGGGCAATCCCTTCAACAGCCTGACCGGAAGCATTCCCTTGACCAATACCAGGGCCGATAGCAGCCAGACCGATTGCCAGAGCAGCAGCCAAAACAGAAGCAGCAGAAACGATTGGATCCATGATCTCTTTCCTCTAAAAAACAGAACAAACGGACTACTGAGGTTTGCAGGTTTCAGGCTTGAGCCCCGATCTTCGGTAGAAAGTCCGAATTTGGCTAAAGCTCAGTCCTAACAACCACGACTAACTGAGGACGTCAGGAATGTTCCTCATGCTCTTCTCCATGACCCTCTAGGGCCTCATGAATGTAGGCGCCAGCCAGGGTCGCAAACACCAGGGCCTGAATGGCACTGGTAAAGAGACCCAGCAACATCACCGGCAGCGGCACAAACAGAGGCACCAAAAGGACCAACACCGCAACCACCAATTCATCCGCCAGAATATTCCCGAAAAGACGGAAGCTTAGGGAAAGGGGTTTGGTGAAATCTTCAAGGATGGCGATCGGTAGCAAAACGGGAGTGGGTTGCACGTATTTGGCAAAGTAACCCAATCCTTTCTTGCTAAATCCAGCGAAGAAATACGCCAGAGAAACCAGTAAGGCCAACGCCACAGTGGTGTTGATGTCATTGGTCGGGGCTGCCAACTCACCCTCAGGAAGCTTAATCAGCTTCCAGGGAACCAGCGCGCCTGACCAGTTTGAAACAAAGATAAACAGGAATAAAGTACCGATGAACGGTACCCAGGGACGGTACTCCTTCTCTCCTAACTGGTTTTTAGCCAGCTCCCGCACAAATTCCAGGGCATACTCCATCAGGTTTTGAATTCCTTTTGGTATCCGCTGGGGATTACGGGTGGCGGCGATCGCCGCAGATAGCAGCAGAGCAATCACAATCCAGGAGACAATAAAAACCTGCCCGTGGACCTTCAGATTGCCAAGGTGCCAATAAAAGTGCTGACCTACTTCCAGGTTGGCGAGTGGAAGGGCGATCGAATTGGCAAGAAAGCTTAACATTTGACTCCGAGTAACTTTCCCGAAGGGTTTAGCAGGTAAAACTGACGACAATGGCTGCCTAAGGGGAGTCAGAGGCCGTCAAACTCTTTAGCATGTAAACAATGAGGGTCGCCTTGTAGGTGAGAAAACCTAAAAAAATAGGTAGGACATGTAGCTCATTCCACTGGGTTGCTACTATAATCAGCCCAATAAAAATGGCGAGTTGGGATTTCCCAATTCGGTCCTTCTCCTTGCCAAGCCGCTCAACGTTTCTAGCCAATACTTTCAAGTAAACCACACCTGTGCACGCTCCAAGTAAATAATTCAGAGCAATGTTGAGGGAATAAACCAGCCAGACCGAGACGAAGATCACTCCGGTCAAGCCCAGTGTGATCAGCAACAATTCTCGCTGCAGGCGATAAAAGTCCTGCATTGAACCTGATGTCTGCGTTGGTGACTCGCTAGCTTGCGACAAAACCCTCACCCCAGGTGAAATTGACAAGAAACGACAACATTATTGAGAACCAGCAGAGCAGTCCTCGGATGATTGACCCGAGTTAGCCATTGGCTTGCAACCATCCGTCATCATACCACGCAGAGTAATAATACTTAACGTGGTTAAATTTGCTGACCTTCATCCAGGGGTGAGCAGCAGCAGTTGCTGATCCTGCAAATGCCGCACGCGGTCAAGCGTCAGGGGCGTCTGCTGCAGCAAATCTTGCAGACTTTGTTGGGCTTCCAGATTGCGATCGCAAGCCTGGAGAAAGGCGAATTCCTGATCGGACAAATTCACAATCTGATAGTCAAAGTTAAACAAGCATGGACTGGGCCAGCCGTCCATGCAGGGATGCCGTTGGGGAATGGCGTTGAGCAGAGCTTCATCCGAGGTCCAATCCATCCGGGGTAGGGGTGGACGGCCTAGGAAAAACTCGTAATGGGTGATAGCAGCGGGATTGAGTAGCTCAATCAGCCGATAGCGTTGCCGCTCGCTTAACTGACTAGCTCGTTTCATCAACTCCGGCGATTGGCCCAGCAAGGGGTCCACCTGCCAGGTACGGGGATTGGAAAAGCCGATAAACGAAAGTCCGGAGGCATCAATCAGTTGAAACAAACTATCGATGGTGTAGTCAATTTCCTGGGGATGGACGTACATATCGGCAAAACACTCATCCCGTTGGTTGTCCAATGACCAACGTTCCTTTTCCCGCTGTACCAGGCGATTGTCTTCTGGCAGGGAACTGAAGATTTGACGGCCAATCTGAACCCCATCTCGATAGTCACCCCGGCGATCGCCTTGGAGAAGACCGATCGCTTCCTGCATTAACTTGATTTCCCAGCGCCCCAGCTCGGCATAAACAAAAACATGCATCAGTCCTCCTGGGGCGAGTTTGGCTGCCAGAGCCTGAATGCCCCGAATGGGGTCGGGCAAATGGTGTAAGACACCCACACAGTTAATCAGGTCAAATTCCCCCGGCAACTGGGCCACCTCATACAAGCTGAGATGGTGAAACTGGACCCGATCCGCCCCCGATCTCTGACATCGTTCTTGCGCCACGGCCAGGGCGCCAGCACTCAGGTCAATGGCGGTAATTTGAGCCTGGGGATTGAGATGAGCCAGATATTCGGTGCCGACTCCGGTTCCACAACCGGCATCCAGAATGCGGATATCCTGGCGATCGGGTTTGCGACCGGTGCAAAAGTTATAGGCCGCCAGCCAATTCCATCGCCAGTTGTAACCGGGTGGCGGCTCGTCCAGTAGCGGTTCCGGTGGAAACGGATAGGTATCGTACAACCTGGCAACAGCGGCGGAAACGGTTTGAGTGTCTGACATAGGGTGAAGCGATCGCAGCAACCATTCAGTTTATCGAAACGGAGGGCATCATGACGGACCTGATTCTACTGATTGCGCCCTTCCAGCATGGTGAAACGAACAAACCCTCTGCCTCTTTACCCTTTTCCTCAGCCTTTAGCAGCCTGAAAAAGCTTTGTTACAAAACATCACCCATCCACCGCCGCGGATCATCACCAAACAGGCACTCAATGAAAATGCTGATCTATTCCAAATGGCATCGCTGCGAACCCAACCAAAAAATTTTATGTAACAAAACCTTTACTCTTTCTCAGTTGGGTCCCATCCATCCTCTATGATCTGACGAGAAAATGAGCAGTCCAGCTCGACATAGATCTTCATAAATGAAGTCTACGACCCGAATCGTTCTAACCTTAAAAATTGAACTGGTCGCCCCTGAGCCGTCGCAGTAAGTTCTCGGTAAGCCTTTTCTCGCTGGGAAAAGGCTTCTAGATGGTTGGCAGGTGACACTCTGGTCATTTAACACAGTCACGATCCGAATAAGGGAGCCTTTGAAATCCAATGAGTGTTAAAGCAAGTGGTGGAAGCTCTGTTGCGCGCCCAAATCTTTACCAAACTGTACCCGTCTCGGCTATTTCCCAGGCTGAACAGCAAGACCGTTTTCTGGGACGGGCTGAATTGGAGGAACTGTCGCGCTTTTTCAGTTCCGGCGCCAAGCGCCTAGAGATTGCCCAAACGCTGACCCAGAACTCTGATCTAATTGTGTCACGGGCGGCCAACCGCATTTTCGTCGGTGGTTCCCCCATGGCATTTCTGGAAAAGCCCGCAACCGACACGCCGCTGGTAACTGCAGCGGGAACTGTCCTGAACATGAGTGAGGGTATGAAACTGGGGACCGTCACCTATGCCGAGTCTCGGGGTTCCGGCGGTCTACTCGGGGGAGTCCGCTCCCTGTTTACCGCCTCTGGCGGCGGTGTGGTGGTGCCACCCAATTTCCGGCCCATTAACGTAGCTCGCTATGGCCCCAGTAACATGGCCAAGTCCCTGCGGGATTTGAGCTGGTTCCTGCGGTACACCACCTATGCGATCGTGGCTGGAGATCCCAGTATCATCGCGGTGAATACCCGCGGGTTGCGGGAAATCATTGAGCGGGCTTGTTCCGGAGAAGCAACCCTGGTGGCCCTACAGGAAATGAAGGTCGCCTCCCTGGGCTACTTTGCCAATGACGCGGAAGCCAGCGCGATCGTGAATGATTATTTTGGTGTTCTGTTGACCGAGTTCCAGGCGCCAACCCCCTCCGATAAATTGCGGCAACGGCCCTCTCCCGATCTTCAGGGCTTGAAGCTGCCTCAAATTTACTTCAATGCTGCAGAGCGCCGACCCAAGTTCGTCATGAAGCCAGGGCTGTCCGCCTCGGAGAAGAATGAAGTGGTCAAGGCTGCCTATCGGCAAGTTTTTGAGCGGGATATTACCCGCGCTTACTCCCTGGGAATTTCTGACCTGGAATCGAAGGTCAAGAATGGGGAAATCTCTATGAAGGAGTTTGTGCGTCGGCTGGCGAAGTCTCCGCTTTACCGCAAAAACTTCTTTGAACCTTACATCAATAGTCGGGCGCTTGAGCTAGCCTTCCGTCACATCCTGGGCCGGGGTCCCAGCTCGCGGGAAGAAGTGCAAAAGTATTTCAGCATTGTTTCTTCCGGTGGGCTGTCGGCTTTGGTGGATGCCCTGGTCGACTCTCAGGAATACGCGGATTACTTTGGCGAAGAAACCGTCCCCTATCTGCGGGGTCTGGGCCAGGAAGCGCAGGAATGCCGCAACTGGGGACCGCAACAGGATCTGTTCAAGTACAGCGCGCCGTTCCGCAAAGTGCCGCAGTTTATTACCACTTTTGCAGCCTATGATCGGCCTTTGCCGGATCAGCATCCTTACGGTTCTGGGAATGACCCGCTGGAAATCCAGTTTGGCGCCATCTTCCCGAAAGAGACCCGCAACCCCAGTGCTCGTCCCGCCTTCTTTGGCAAAGATACCCGCCGTATCCTGATCAATCGGGGAGCAGGGATTAACAATCAACTCAGCAATCCTGGCGCACGGGGATCTGCACCCGGCAGCCTAGGACCAAAGGTCTTCAAGTTGGATCAACTACCTAGCTTTACTGGCCTGACTCGCCGCGGCTTGTTTGGTAGTACTTCTTCTTCCGATACCAAGGGAATCAGCACGAAGTTCTCTGAAACTTCTACCCAGGCTGTGATCCGGGCTGCTTACTTGCAAGTCTTTGGTCGGGATGTTTATGCTGGACAACGGCTGTCTGTTGCCGAAATCAAGCTGGAGAACGGCGAGATTACGATGCGGGAGTTTGTCCGTCAGTTGGCCAAGTCCAACACCTTCCGCAGCCTCTACTGGACTCCGCTTTATGTCATGAAAGCGGTGGAATACATTCACCGTCGGCTTTTGGGTCGTCCTACCTACGGTCGTCAGGAAGCCAATAAGTATTTCGACATTGCGGCTAAGCAAGGGTTTTATGGCCTGATTGATGCCATCCTGGACAGCCAGGAGTACTACGAAGCTTTCGGTGAGGATACTGTTCCCTACGAACGCTATATCACTCCGGCGGGTCAGGCTCTGCGCTCTCTGCGGGTTGGCAGTATTGCCGACCGAGGGTTGAAGGTTGTCAAAGAGGAGACTCCGCTCTTTGTGGCGCTGGGTGCGGTGTCAGAAACCCGTACTGATCCGGATATTGCCTTCCGTGCAACTCAGGGCGTTAGTAAGAAACGGGAGCAAACCAAGGTCTTCAAACTGACGAATCTGCAGGATAAGGCTAACCTGAAGACGGTGATCGGCGCAGCCTATCGCCAGATCTTTGAGCGGGATATTGCCCCTTACATTGTGACTAATGAATTCACGGTGTTGGAAACCCAGTTGAGCAATGGCGATATCACGCTGAAGGAGTTCATTGCCGGGTTGGGGACTTCTGGTTTGTATATCCGGGAATTCTATTCCCCCTATCCCAATACAAAAGTGATTGAGTTGGGCACCAAGCATTTCCTGGGACGAGCCCCGCTGGATCAGGCAGAAATTCGTAAATATAACCAGATCCTGGCGACGGAAGGGCTGAAGGGCTTTATCAGCGCTATGGTTAACAGTCAGGAATACATTGACGCATTTGGCGAAGATGTGGTGCCTTACAACCGCTATCTGACTCTGCCAGCAGCCAATTACCCGAATACCCAAAGGCTGTACAATACGCTGACTAAGCAGAATAAGGTGCTGGTTGTGCCCAGTTTTGAGCCAGCGAAGTCTCGGCTGGATGTGGGTCAGTTGCCCCTGACCAGTCAGGCGATCGCCCAGTCCCGCGAGTCTGCTCTGACCAGTGTTGGACGGTCTTCGATGCCCGCCACCACCAGTCAGGAAAACAGCACGACTGCTGTGCGGCTGAAGCCAGCCCGTATCTATCGCCTGACAGCGGAGATGTCCAGCAATGATCTGGACGCTCTGATCAACGCAATCTATGCCCAGGTTCTGGATGTGTTTGCTGAACCAATTCCAGCCCAGTTCCGCCAGCCGGAACTAGAAGCTTGCTTGCGTCAGGGCAGCCTCAGTGTCCGGGAGTTTGTCCGTGCCTTAGCCAGCTCTGATGTTTATGCCCAGCGCTTCTATGCGGCTTACCCCACGGCCAAGATGGTTGAACTGTTGTTCCGCCATTTGTTGGGACGGGCCCCGGAAACCCAGGTGGAAATCCGTCAATACAGCCAACTGTTGTCGGATAGTGGCTTGAAGGCTGCGGTCGATTCCCTGCTCAATGGCTCGGAGTACCTGCGCTACTTTGGCGAGGCAGTTGTTCCCTATAAGCGGTTTCCCACCCTGCCAACGGGAAACTATCTGGGCAGCGTCAGTAAGGACTAAGAAAGACGAAGGCTGCTTTGTAACCGGGGCGTTGTTGCCACGTTGCCTCGGTTAACCCCAAACAACCTCAGTCCTGAATAGGGTTAACTCGAAAAGACCTCCGATCCGGCGATCGGGGGTCTTTTCATCCAAAACCCGTTACAGTGAAAGAATGTAACTAATTCTCAGAAAAAGGCTGTCACCATTCATGCGCGTAATCTTGATGACAGGGAAAGGAGGCGTTGGCAAGACGTCCGTTGCTGCGGCGACCGGTTTGCAATGTGCTGAGTTGGGATATCGCACACTGGTATTAAGTACTGACCCAGCCCACTCCCTGGCCGATAGCTTTGATATGGAGTTGGGGCATGATCCACGGCTGGTTCGCCCCAATCTCTGGGGGGCAGAACTGGATGCATTGATGGAGTTAGAAGGCAATTGGGGAGCTGTCAAACGCTACATTACCCAGGTTTTGCAAGCTCGTGGCTTAGAAGGAGTCCAGGCAGAAGAACTGGCAATTCTGCCTGGCATGGACGAGATCTTCGGTCTAGTGCGCATGAAACGACACTATGACGAAGGAGAATATGATGTCCTGATTATTGATTCGGCTCCAACCGGAACCGCACTGCGACTTTTAAGCCTACCGGAAGTTGGTGGTTGGTACATGCGCCGGTTTTACAAACCCCTACAAGGTATTTCGGTTGCCCTACGTCCTTTGGTCGAACCCCTCTTTAAACCCATCGCTGGGTTTTCTTTGCCGGATAAGGAGGTGATGGATGCCCCCTACGAGTTCTACGAACAAATTGAAGCCCTGGAAAAGGTCCTGACCGACAACACCCAAACCTCGGTGCGGTTGGTGATGAACCCCGAAAAGATGGTGATCAAGGAATCCTTACGAGCCCATGCCTACCTGAGCTTATACAACGTGGCAACCGATCTGGTAGTCGCCAATCGGATCATTCCCGATTCAGTTACCGATGCCTTTTTCCAGCGTTGGAAGGATCTGCAAAAACAGCATCGCCAGGAGATTTACAACAATTTTTCCCCCTTGCCCATCAAGGAGATTCCCCTATATTCGGAAGAAATGTGTGGTCTGGAAGCCCTGGATCGCCTGAAGCTGGCCCTTTATCCAGAGGGGGAAGATCCAACCCAGGTCTATTACAAAGAGAACACCCTCCGAGTTGTACAGGAACACCAGCAATACAGCCTCGAACTGTATTTACCCGGAATTGCCAAAAATCAAATTGAACTTAGCAAAACGGGCGATGAGCTGAACATTCGAATTGGCAATCATCGGCGCAATCTGGTTTTGCCCCAGGCCCTAGCAGCCTTGCAACCAGCCGGAGCAAAAATGGAAGAGGATTATTTGAAAATTCGCTTCGCCGACGCAGCGAGTGCTTAGTCTAAATCCGGAGATTCGCCTGGCATCGATCTATTCCAACTGGTCAATCGACAAAAACACCGGACCAACCTTTGAGGAGTGCCCGGTGTTTTTTTACCATACCCGTAGAAACTGACTTAGTCCGGCAAACATGCCATTGGGGTGCATATGGTGCAGCCCAGACAAGGCATAAAGATGCTCCAGCCAGCTTAATAAGTCTCGACGTGCCAGCGACCCGCCCGCTTCATTTCACGCTGGAACTCTTTCCAGTCTTTCCCATGTTTGGCTGCTTCAGCCGAGAGGGCCGCATCAATGCCATCTTCCATTCCTTTCAGACCGCAAATGTAAGTGTGAGTCTTGGGATGTTGCATTTTCTCCCACAACTCTGCGGCATGCTCAGCAACGCGGTCCTGAATATACATCTTGCCGCCTTGGGCATTTTTTTGCTCCCGGCTGATGGCATAGGTCAGGCGGAAATTATCGGGATACTTGGCTTGCAATGCTTCTAACTCTTCCTTGTAGAGAATGTTGGGACTCACAGGAATACCAAAAATTAACCAAGCCAACCCCTTAAATTGATATGCCGGATTGAGGGCTCTCTCGCCATCCTTAAACATTCGCCACAGGTAAGCGCGGAATGGCGCGATACCGGTTCCGGTGGCCATCATGATGACGGTTGTATCTTCATCTTCCGGCAACAGCATCTCCTTACCAGTGGGACCAGTGATTTTGACTTCATCTCCTGGTTTCAGATTACAGAGATAGGTGGAGCAAACACCGTAAACGGTTTCCCCCGTTTCAGGGTGCTTATATTCCAACTGCCGGACGCACAAAGAGACGGTTTTATCGTTCAAGTCGTCCCCATGCCGAGTGGAGGCAATGGAATACAACCGGAGTTTTTCAGGCTTGCCATTTTTATCGAGGCCGGGAGGAATAATTCCAATGCTCTGACCCTCCAGGTAACGCAGGTCACCACCAGAGAGGTCAAACTTAATATGCTGTACAATCCCGATTCCGCCCTCTTGCACCAGCGGTTCGTTAGAAATTACCTTGCCGACGAACGGATTGTTGGGTCGGTAGATGTTCACTGGAATATCTGCCTTTTCTTTCGCTTGAGTCATGGACCGTTTCTGCTCTCCAGGCGCATTACCCTCAATAGTTTGAACTGAAACGGCCACTGGATTCTGTTCCAGAGTAACGTTCCGATAAGCAGGGGATGTTCCGTCTAACGGTTGGATGCCAACAATTTTGCCACCCATTCGAGCGATGCGTTGCATGAAGTCGTTCATGCGACTGTAGGGCACATTAAAAAACGTACTACCGCTCAATCGAATGGAATAGCCCGTACCGTCAGTTTCCAGATTCTGACGAAGACCCGCCACCTCGTAGCGAAACATACGGCTACCTGCAGGTGAATTGGCAGATCCGCCTGCTGCGCTTGAGTTATACATTTTGCTTTATATCTCCGAACCTAACCTAATTTCATTGTCCTGCAATGTGCCGCTTTTGCCTAACTGCAACAGTGGAAAACCGGGATACCCACTTTAGTTTGGTCAACCTGAACGGAAGTTGCTGGGGATCCGTTCAGTGAAAATTCAGCAAATTGATTGTCTTTAAACGTCCAATTGACCTTAGCATTAGTATTAAACCTAGCCCAGACAATTCGCGGCGCTCCTTGTAGGGAGGATCGCATTTTTGCTAAGATTTGTCGTCAGGTAGTATTTAATACCTAGCTGCTGGGTGGCAGGATGTTGGTTGAATTTGGAGACGAGCGTTTGGTTGTCTCTGTTTTCGTCTTGACTCAGGGTGCTACTGCGCGGTAGTTTCGGGTAATGGGAGTTGGGCGGTCCCCCTTGGGAGCGATCGCGTTCTAAGCCAACCACGACAGTCCGTAGATAGCAGATTTAGTTTTTTGAGACTCAGTTAGTAGACCATTGATTGCGTTAGAGGAGACCTATGACCAGTAAGCCAGACCGCGTGGTTTTGATTGGCGTTGCCGGAGACTCCGGTTGCGGTAAGTCCACCTTCCTGCGCCGCATAACTGATTTGTTTGGGGAAGATTTAGTTACCGTAATCTGCCTGGACGATTACCACAGTCTGGACCGTAAACAACGGAAGGAGACTGGCATTACAGCGCTTGATCCGCGTGCCAACAATTTTGATTTGATGTATGAACAAATCAAAGCTTTGAAGGCTGGCGAAAGCATCAATAAGCCCATTTACAACCATGAAACGGGCATGATTGACCCCCCTGAGGTGATTCAGCCCAATCACATCGTCGTCATTGAAGGCTTACACCCACTGTACGATGAGCGGGTACGGGGGTTGCTGGACTTTAGCGTTTATCTGGACATTACGGATGAGGTCAAAATCGCCTGGAAGATCCAACGGGATATGTCCGAGCGGGGCCATACTTACGAAGATGTTCTAGCTGCAATCAATGCTCGGCGCCCGGACTTCCAGGCTTTCATCGATCCGCAAAAAGAATTTGCCGATGTCGTCATCCGAGTCATGCCTACCCAGTTGATCAAAGACGACACCGAACGGAAGGTTCTGCGGGTCCAAATGATTCAGCGAGATGGGGTGGAAGGATTTGAGCCAGCTTATTTGTTTGACGAAGGCTCTACCATTGACTGGATTCCCTGCGGTCGCAAACTAACCTGTTCCTATCCTGGCATCAAGATGCACTACGGCCCCGACACGTTCTATGGCCACAGTGTTTCTACCCTGGAGGTGGATGGCCAGTTCGATCAATTGGAAGAAGTGATTTATATTGAACAGCACCTGAGCAAGACTTCCACTAAGTACTCCGGTGAGCTGACCCATCTGTTGTTGCAACATCGTGAATATCCGGGTTCCACCAATGGAACCGGTCTGTTCCAGGTATTGACCGGTCTGAAGATGCGGGCGACCTACGAGCGGCTGACTGCGAAGGAAGCCAAAATTGCCGCCAGTGTGTGAGATTGAGACAAATTAAGCTGTTTGGGGAGGCTAATGCCTCCCCTTTTTGTGTTCAGCGATTAACCAAACCAATGGTTCTGATAAGCTCTCTCTGTAATTGGGATCAGTCAGTGAGAACGGTTTCGGCTTATAATGCTTGCTTAAGGTTTAGCCTAGGAAGTGGATCAAAATTAATTCCTATCGATAATCCTTTCATATAAGCACAGTGAAATTTAATTTCTAGGGACGATCGGTCATGACAGCAGAAAATGCAGCAAAGGCCAGTAATCGCAGGGCTAAGACAACTCCCAAGCCAGCCGAAACTGCACCTGTGGCAACTCAGGAAACGGTTAAGTCGGCTGAGGCTGCTGCAACAAGTGGTGAAACAACGGTGAAGGTAGACAGTACGGAGGTAACGGAGGAAACTATGGCAGCAGATAACGTGGTAAAAATTACGGCTCGCCCAGCGCAGGAAGAGTCCCAACAAGGGGCGCTGCAACTTCATCAACCGACAACGATGGTCTGGAATCGTCCGGTGATGCCCAGTGATATTGAAGTCAAGGAAACCCTGACGATCGCGGGTGTGCGGCCCATTGCAGCCAGCCATCTGGAATTATTTGGTTCTTTCTTGAATGGTCGTCCGATTGCGGCTAGCTCAATTCAAGTCCGGGATATGCTGCCCGGCGATCGCCCAATTATGGCCAATACCTTTCAGATGGTGGAAGGGTCGATTCTGCCGGGCGATCGGCCAATCATGCTGAGCGATCCGAGGCTGCTGGAAGCGTCAGTCCTGCCTGGTAACCGACCGATCGCACCCAACGACATCATCGATCCGGAACCCGAAGCACTGATGGGCTATCTCGACTAAACCAGCCAGCCAACCAGGTTGCACCTGATGCGCAAGAAGCAGGGGCGTTGCTTGCAACGCCCCTGACACGATGAACCAATCACAGGATTGCCAACCGGATCCCTATCCCGCTACTTCTGAAAGGCCAATGGGACAGCTCACGCCAGTGCCACCCAGACCGCAGTAGCCACCGGGATTTTTTGCCAAATATTGCTGGTGATAGTCTTCGGCATAGTAAAACTCTGGGGCATCCAGAATTTCCGTCGTAATCGCGCCGTACCCAGCCTGATTCAAGACCGCCTGGTAGGCATCGCGGGAAGCCTCAGCCTGTTGTCGTTGGGCCTCCGAATAAACATAAATGCCCGAACGGTATTGAGTTCCCACATCATTCCCCTGGCGCATACCCTGGGTAGGATTATGATTTTCCCAAAACACCTTCAGCAATTGGTCGTAGCTAATCACTGCTGGGTCATAGACTACCCGGACCACCTCATTGTGGCCAGTTAGCCCCGAACAGACTTCTTTGTAAGTCGGGTTAGGCGTCAGGCCAGCGGCATAACCAACCGATGTGCTGTATACACCGGACTGTTGCCAGAACTTGCGCTCCGCTCCCCAGAAACAGCCCATGCCAAACAGGGCTAGTTCCATCCCTTCGGGAAAGGGTGGTTGCAGCGGGTGGCCATTGACAAAGTGCTGATTGGTCAACGGCATCGGGGTGGACCGACCGGGCAATGCCTCCGCTGGGGTTGGCAAACTCAGTTTTTTACCAAAACCGAAAAGGACCATGACTGTTCCCTCTGATTGCTACTGACTGGATACTTCCCAAATCCTACAGTCCCCGTCTGAGTGGAAACTGAGACGCTACTATGTAAATGATTGCAGCCGTGTAACTAATTGTAACAACATTTCATCGGGTCCGTAGCTTGAAATCGACCCGTCTCCCCTGGCTGCTTCATTCAGAGATCCTTGCCTCAACTCATAGAATTCCGGCTAACCATGACATTGTTGACCCTGCGATCGGTTCAGAAAGACTTTGGCATCAAAGAAATCCTGCGAGATGCCAGTTTAAGTCTGGAAGAAGGCGACAAAGTGGGATTGATTGGCATCAACGGGTCTGGCAAATCGACCTTGTTGAAAGTGATCGCTGGCTTAGAACCCATTGATCAGGGTGAACGCTGGGCTAACTCTGGAGCCAAACTGGTCTATTTGCCCCAGCAACCTCAGTTGGAGGAACACCATACCGTCCTGGAGCAGGTGTTTGCCAGTAGTGGCGAGAAAATGGCTCTGGTGAGGGAATATGAGGCTGTTTCACACCAGCTAGCCCAGGGCAAAGGCGAGGCGGAGACCCTGATGGCCCGTTTGGCCAGTCTGTCACAACGGATGGATGCTGCCGCCGCCTGGGAACTGGAAACCCAGGCCAAGGTGATTCTGAGCAAATTGGGCATCGAAGACTTTGAGGCCCGGATTGGCGACCTGTCAGGGGGATACCGCAAACGTATCGCGATCGCCGCTGCCCTGCTGGCGGAACCCGATCTCTTGCTAATGGACGAACCTACCAACCACCTGGACGCCCTATCAGTGGAATGGCTCCAGAGCTATCTGAACCGCTATCGCGGCGCCCTACTGTTGATCACCCATGATCGCTACTTTCTGGACCAGGTGACCAACCGCATTCTGGAAATAGATCGGGGCAATCTCTTTGCCTATGCAGGCAACTACGCCTACTATCTAGAGAAAAAAGCAGAAACGGAAGAGTCTGCCGCCAGTAGCCAGCGCAAACATGCCGGTGTGTTACGGCGAGAACTGGAATGGCTGAAACGGGGACCAAAAGCCCGCAGCACCAAACAGAAAGCCCGCATCGATCGCATCCGAGACATGCAGGCGCAGGAGTTCCAGCCGACCCAGGGGAAGGTGGAAATTGCCACGGCTGGTCGTCGGATTGGCAAAAAGGTGATCGAGCTGGCCCATCTGTGCAAGACCTTTGGCGATCGGCCCTTGATTCAAGACTTCACCTACAGCTTCAATCCGGAAGACCGCATCGGCATCATCGGCAGCAACGGCTGTGGCAAATCCACCCTGCTGAACCTGATTACCGGTCGTATCCCGCCTGACAGCGGCACCGTAGAAATTGGCTCCACCATCCACATTGGCTATTTCGACCAGCACTCCGACGATTTAAGCCAGCATGAGAATTTGCGGCTGATCGACTACCTGAAAACCGTTGCCGAACTGGTCAAAACAGTTGATGGCAGCGTGATTACAGCATCCCAAATGCTGGAACGGTTCCTGTTTCCGCCCAGCCAGCAATATGCCCCCATTCATAAGCTGTCCGGCGGCGAACGGCGGCGGTTGTTTCTGCTGCGGGTGCTGATGGCAGCCCCCAATGTTTTGATTCTGGACGAACCCACCAATGATCTGGATGTCCAGACCCTGGCTGTCCTGGAAGACTATTTGGAAGACTTTAATGGCTGCGTCATTGTCGTCTCCCATGATCGCTACTTTCTGGACCGCACCGTTGACACCATCTTTGCCTTCGAAGCAGGGGGACGGTTGCGCCAGTATCCCGGCAACTACTCCGTGTATCTGGACTACAAACAGGCCGAGGAAACGAATGGCAGTCTCCCAAGCCCAACCCCTGCCAAAGGTCAGCCAGAACAGGAACCTGCCGCTGCCCCTGCCGTTCTCATCGCGTCGCCAAAATCGCGTAAGCTGTCCTTCAAGGAAAAACGGGAATACGACCAGTTGGAAAGCCAAATTCCAGCCATGGAAGCCGAAAAGGCCGCCATTGAAACCCAACTCTATACCAACCCACCCAGTGGCTTTAGCGAAGTGCAACAACTCTCCCAACGGCTGGCTGACCTGACCCAGGCAATTGATGCGGCAACAGAACGCTGGCTGGAATTGGCGGAACGGGTCAGTTAAAGCCATGAATCCATCCTATGACGATCGCCAGTTTGCCCCGGCCACCCAGCGGAACCGGGAACCAATCCTGGCTGTGCTGACCCAGATCTTGCCACCCAGCGGCACCGTGCTGGAAGTAGCCAGCGGTACTGGAGAACATGCCATCTTTTTTGCCCCCCATCTGCAGCCCCGACAGTGGTTACCGTCCGACCCCAATCCCTTGGCCAGAGACAGTATTGCCGCCTGGAGAGCCTACAGTCCGGCGGAAAATCTGCATCCGCCCATTGCCCTGGATGTGTGTGAACCGACCTGGCCAGTGGAAGCCCCTGCCCCAGTTGCCGACCGCTCTGCCCTGGCGTTCCAGATTGAACCGATTCAGGCGATCGTCAGCATTAACCTGATTCACATCGCCCCCTGGGCCGCCTGTCTGGGGTTAATGGCCGGGGCCCAACGGATTCTGCCCAGCGGCGGCATTCTTTATTTCTACGGGCCCTTCCATCGGGATGGCCAACCCACCGCTCCCAGCAATGCTGCCTTTGATCAAAGCTTACGATGGCAAAATCCTGAGTGGGGCATTCGGGATCTGGAAGCAGTAGTGGCGGCGGCCCAGGCGCAGGGACTGTCGTTGGTGCAAGTCATTCCCATGCCAGCCAATAATCTGTCTGTTATTTTCCGGGCGTAAGGAGGCACTGTGCTGGGATTTAGCCTGGTGTTGCTGGCGGCGTTCTTTTTCTGTTTCCAAAATGTCATTGTCCGGGTTCTGTTTAATCCACACACGGTGCTGGGTCTGTTTCAGACCGGCGGGTTTGTGACCCCGACCCTGCCCAACTCCTTTCTGCTGCTGTGTCTGCGGATGTTGCTAGTGGCGCCGCTGATGGCGGTTGTGGCCAACCGCCTGTATCCCAGTACTTGGAAAGACGTGCGAACCCTGGGTCGTCCAGAACAGCGCCCCTGGCTGCTGCGATCGCTCCTGGGTGGGGTGTGGATGTTTCTCTATCTGGCCCTGCTCTACGTCGCCGTGGGTCTGATTCCAACCGGCATTGCCATGACCCTGTTTTTCACCTACCCGGTGTTTACCGCCCTGCTGTCCTGGCGCATCTTTGGCAGTCGCCCCAGCCTGTTTCGTTGGAGCGTCATGGCCTTGGTCCTATTTGGCAGTACCCTGACCATTCCCCAACAGCCTGCAGGTTATGCCCATGTAGGTTATGCCCATGCAGGTCACGCCCAGCCCTGGCTAGGCGTTCTGTTGGCCATTACATCGGGCTTCGCCTATGCCCTTTACGCCGTCAACGCCCAAAAGAGCTTTGAGCAGGTAAACCCCATTCCCTTTACCTGGATCAGTTTCGCCACCACCCTGCTCCTGTCGGCCATTAGCCTGTTGTTCTGGCATGGCCCGCAGACCTCACTGGATTGGACCGGCCTCTGGCTTGGCAGCTTGCTGTCCGCCCTGTTTACCCTAACCGGCCACCTGCTGAACAACCTGGGCATCCGGCTGATCGGGGCCACCTCTGCCGCCATGATCGGGGCCAGCAACCCGGCCCTGACCGTTGTCCTGGCCTGGTTCACCATTCAAGAGCGCTTACAGACGGCGCAATTGGTTGGGGTGGCAATCGTGACGTTGAGTGTGGCCATGCTGAGTCGGGAGCATCGAGGGCCCCAGCCTGACCGCAAAAGCTGAGCAACAGCCCAGGACGGTTATGGGTAGCAGTTTCTCCGAATTGAGTTGTAAATTTTTATTTTCCTTTCTCAGGTAGTAGGAACCTAAATAGGCTGCCGTGAGTCTCAGGAGAACAATCGCTGATTAGACGGCGAAGACCCTTTCAGTCAGCGATCTGGTATAAATACTTGTCGGTTTTCCTCCCCCCAGTGACGGCTTCCCTCACTTTAGGAAGATGAGAGAATTTTGCATAAATTAATGCAGGATGAGATCCGTTACGCGGCTTTCCCAGTTCATCGAATCACTATTTAGGGAGTTGCTCCAACTATGTTTTGTCCGACTCACATGCTCGTTTCCCGTTCCCGCCGTACCCCGGTGCAACTGGTGGCCAATGGCCAGGGGTTTCATCTGCTATCCGAGGTGGAAGCCCAACAAAACCGAGAACCAGCCTTTGAAATTCGGCCTAAATTGGGCATTTATTGCAAGGGAATTCCTGTTGTTGGTTATCGCCTGGAGCCTTTAGCAGTGGCAGTTCCACGCTCCTCGTCCGAGACAGCCTCGACTGAGGCGACCTTGCACCAACCCTAGGCCATCGGCAAGGGCATCGGGACAACCGCCTGGGTTTCAAGCCTAGATACCGGCTCAGACCCAAACTGCGGCAATAATAGGCGCGACCTGTAACTTGTGGTTAAATGACATCAGGTTTTTGTCACCCAGTTTCCTGCGTTAGCTACCATCTGGGAACGGAGCCAATATTCGAGGATCCCCTCTTTTACTCCCATGACGACTTCGGCTGATGCAGATGAAGCAGTTCTGATCCAAAGAATTGCCCAACAAGATCAGGTGGCGTTGTCTATTCTCTACGATCGCTATGCCCGACTGGTGTATGCGATCGCCTACAAGACGTTAGGAAAAGTCGAGGAGAGCGAAGAAGTTGTTCTGGATGTATTTTCTCAGGTCTGGCGGACAGCCCATCGATACGATGCCAAACGGGCTAGAGTGGATACCTGGTTGTTTATGATGACCCGCAGTCGGGTGCTGGATCGATTACGCAGTTTGCGACGAGCTGGCAAAGTCAACCCCATTTCGGTCGATGCCGGACAAATCCAGATTGACGCAGCCGACGTAGATCCCATAGAAGAGGTATTGATTTCTGAGCGACGGACAACCGTACTGGCCGCACTGAGCCAGATTCCAGCGGAGCAGCGGCTGGTGATTGAGCTGGCTTTCTACCAAGGATTGAGCCATTCCGAAATCGCAGCGCAAACGGGGCTCTCTTTAGGCACTGTGAAGACCCGCATTCGACTGGGCCTGACCAAATTGCGGGTGGCTCTGGGTGCTTGGGAATAACGTGAGGATAGGGCTGTGAACCACACACCAGATGAGATGAACCCTGAACGACTCTGCTTTTGTGAGTTGGCCCCTCTTTATGCCCTGGAAGTACTGGCAGAACCAGAACGCCGCTGGCTAGAGGAGCAGGTGGCGGCTAGTCCTGACCTGGCGGGGGAACTGGCGGATTACCAAACGGTAGTTGCCGCTTTGGCCTATGGGACGCCAGAGATTTCACCCGCCTCCGATTTGAAGGATCGGTTATTCCAACGATTGGGTTGTTCGCCGCCCCACCCTACAGCCGTCAGTCCTACCAGTGCTTCTTCCCGGTTGGTGGAACAGGTGCTGCGATCGCAGGATCAGGTCTGGCAGGCTCATCCAGTGCCGGGCATTACGATTGCCATTCTGTACCTGAATCAGGCCCGTCGGGAAGTAACCGCATTGCTGCGAGCAGCGGCTGGGGTCCGCTATCCCCTGCATCGCCACGCTGGTGTGGAAGAAATTTATATGTTGGAAGGCGATCTGGTTGTGGGGGATGAAAGCTACGGCCCCGGCGACTATCTGCGATCGCTGCCGAATTCCGTACATGCCCCGGAAACCAGGGGCGGCTGTATGTTTTTGGTGAAGACTTCCCTGGATGATGAAATCCTGGTAACGACGGCAGTCTAGGCAGTTGGTTCTCGACCGTAAGCGAGATACAATGAAAGCTCTATAAATCGGCCTATGGAACGAGAGGAGCTTTTAGACCTTGCCGCATTGTCTGCCCTTTCAGCCCTAGAGGATCCACAAGCCTCTGAGCTGGAGCAGCAACTTGCCCATTCTCCGGAACTGGCGCAAGAGCTAGCCGGATTTCAGATGGCTGTGGCGGCATTGGTCTACGGTGGGGAATCAATTCCCATGGCGGATTTGAAGCAGCGTTTGTTGCAGCGGATCGCCTGCGATTCCCTGGCGGCAGCTCAACCGGATTGGCCATCAGTGGAGCAGTTGTTGCAGCAGGCAGAAACTGTTTCCTGGCAGCCCTATGCTCCAGCTTCAGGTATTTTCCTGGCAACGCTGACCATTGATCCAAGCCAACGGCAAATCACCTGCTTTGTGCGAGCAGATGCACTAACCCGCTTCCCCTTGCACCTGCATGTCAGGCATGAAGAAATTGTGGTCCTGCAGGGTGATTTAGTCATTGATGGCCAGGTCTACGGTCGGGGTGATCGCATTGTCTCACCCCCAGGAACGACCCACCGTCCAGAAACCCGTCAAGGCTGTTTACTATTTCTGCAGACATCCCTGGACGATCAAGTTCTGGCTTAATGAGAGAAAGAAGAGACAGCGATCATCCGAAATCAAGTCTTTGTACAATTGAGCATTGGGCAATTTGTTGAGTTTGAACCGTTTGAGTTGAGCGTATGAGACCTTACCTGGCTGCTGCCATCCAGATGACCAGTGTGCCTGATTTATCTAAAAATCTGGTGCAGGCTGAGGAATTAATTGATCTGGCAGTACGCCAGGGTGCTGAATTAATTGGGTTACCAGAAAACTTCCCATTTTTGGGTGACGAGTCAGAGAAGTTGGCCCAGGCAGAAACCATTGCCAGGGAAAGTGAAAAATTTCTCAAAACCATGGCCCAGCGGTTTCAGGTCACCATCCTGGGTGGGGGGTTCCCCGTTCCCGCAGCTAACGGCAAAGTCTACAACGTTGCCTTACTGGTGGGACCGGATGGTTCAGAATTAACCCGTTATGAAAAGGTCCATCTGTTTGATGTCAACCTGCCCGATGGCAACACCTACCGTGAATCCGGCACAGTAGTTGCTGGCTTGCGCTTACCGGCGGTTTATCCCTCTAAGGATTTTGGCAACTTGGGTCTCTCGGTTTGCTATGACGTCCGCTTCCCAGAGCTTTATCGCCATCTGTCCCAAATGGGAGCCGAGGTGCTCTTTGTTCCCGCCGCCTTCACCGCCTACACCGGCAAGGACCACTGGCAAGTTTTGCTGCAGGCCAGGGCAATTGAAAACACCTGCTACATTATCGCCCCAGCCCAGACCGGTCGCCACTATGACATGCGGCAAACCCACGGCCACGCCATGATTGTTGACCCCTGGGGCGTGGTGCTGGCTGATGCGGGCGATCGCCCAGGGGTCGCGATTGCCGCGATCGAACCGTCCCGCTTGGAACAGGTGCGTCGGCAAATGCCTTGCTTGCAACATCGGGCCTTCGTTTAGCCCCCAACCCAGACTCCTGAATGGCTAAAATTTTCATGCAAGAAGAGGCTTTGCACCCCACATTCCGCATGTCTCAAATGCGATCTAGTATTTTCTGAAATCAGCTTTTTGCAAGTGTTTCAAGTAGGCTTGCTTCTTGAGACTCAACGCGAGACTCATTTAGGATTGCTTGTTGCGAAAACGGATTATACCTGATTGCTGAACCCACACTCAGCAGGTATTTTCTGAGACTCAAGAATTACTGGAAAAAGCTTGCTGGAAAAGTCTTACACAGATCTCTATTGACAGATAACCTCTCGGCGGTCGGTGTGCATTGGGGTTGTTGTGCCGCGTTGCTTACTGGTTTACCCTTCTGTATCTATACCTCGTATCCCAGCGTTACTAACACTACTTCGAGTAATTGTTTCAGCACTCAGTTGACCTAGCCTCCGAATTAACCGCGTCTTATCCAGCACTCGAATTTGAAAACACAATGCAACCGAATCTTGTGATAATCTACTGTCTCCCTGTTTGATCAGCATACAAATTGGTAGCGAAGTGCGACGCTGGTTCGTAGTGAAGGGGATGGCAATAGTTGTTGTTGAGAACTGGGAGACGATATCATTTTGAAAAATAATGACAGGATGAACACCCGCTTGCTCAGAACCTTGAGTACGATCAAGGTTTGCCAACCAAACTTCTCCTCGTTTAAGTTGGTTAGTCATTGCTGATTTTCTTGGGCAACCATCACTGCATAATCAGCCATTCCAGCTTCAGCAATAGAACGATCCTCTTCTGCAAACTCAGTTGCGAGCAAAGTCAACTGAGCAGGATCAAGAACGATACGACGGCATTTATCTCGAAATTTGAGAAAAGCGATGAAGTCAGCAACTTGTTGAAGTTGCTCCGTGGTAAGTTGATCGAGATCCTGCTTAAGAGCTTCGCTAGTCACTGGCATACCAACACAGTAAAAGAATTTTTACGCTACTTCTCTATTGTAGATAATCCGCTTCCACTACAATATCCCGTTTGTTTTCACACTCTTCCATCAATCAGTTTCTCACTGAAGCCTTACAGGGCTTAACCCCACAAACAAGCAGACAAGCTTGCGGGTTACGTCCCAACCAGGGACTAAGCGGCATAACGGCGAAAGTGAGCGGCGGCCTACCAATTTGACCGAGGTGAGGAAACTCTGTTCGCCGCTCCAACAACTTGTTATCTTGCTGACGCTAGCTTCGATCTAATTGATTCATACCCGCCTGGATTTGTTCTTTGAGCCGTGCAACGACATCTGCACTCAGATCGGGTTCTGGTTCAGTTTTCTCGCGTGTCGCTAAAACAGCTGCGATTTCAGCAGATGAAGCTTGCCCTAACTGCTTTATCAAGGAATGGAACGCCTGCTGTTGCTGTTCAACTTCCGCTTGTGGGACCACCTGAATGACATGGGCTAAAGCTGCTTGGCGGGCCAAGGCATAGACAATGTACTGATTCAGCGACACACCTTCACCTTCAGCAAGCTGAGCAAGCTGTTGATGCAAGGTCTCAGGCAATCGTAAGGTCAATCGGCTCATGACTTTCCTCCTGATGCTAATACGCTCAAAAACTGCACAGGGGTTAAAACTCGCAGCCCCAGCGACTCTTTCGCACTCTGGAAATCTCGAATATTAGACCTAACCACGATCGCACCCGCATTCATCGCACAATCAATCACAAGATCGTCTCCTGCATCCGGGGAAGTTGGTCGCCACGAAAAATAAATATTGGTGTATTGAGCGATACTCAGAAGTTTCCCCAACACAGGCTTCACTCTACTCCACCGTTCTTCTGAGAGTTTGCGAGACAGCACGTCGCCATATTCATAGGCAAGTGCAGTGGAGACGCAGACTACAATCAGCCCGGCTAACCAAGCATCAATAATCAGACCTGAAGCCCCGCCTTGCTTAGTCAGACCTTCAAAGACAACATTGGTATCAACAACAATCCGAAGTGGCACTGAACCGGGCATGACACCACTATAGCACTATGGGCAGTGCTCAGGCATCGGTTCGTTACAGCAATTTAGAGACAGACAGGCAACTTTGAAGAACCGCCCCAACAGTTAAGTCGAAGCAAGATAAAGGGTGGTGCTGAATAGCAGTATGAATTGGAACGCAGTTTCAACTCATACAATTGTTGATTCATACCCAGAATCAGCAACGCCAGATAAAGAATCTATGGTAACTGGTCACTGCAATAGTAGAGACTTAATGAGAAAGCCTCTGATGCTGTAGACTTACCCTGGTAACAAAGCGGGGGGTGAGCACCCCGACGAGGCG
>Ga0272446_1001876_pt1 | contig 29778 bp, 30 predicted proteins | sample YNPCB0061_FD_194587 | JGI IMG/M metagenome (GOLD analysis project Ga0272446, IMG submission 194587) | Hot spring microbial mat communities from Yellowstone National Park, WY, United States - YNP-CB-006-1 | ecosystem: Environmental > Aquatic > Thermal springs > Hot (42-90C) > Sediment | place...
TGGATGTCGCCCAACAACTCTGACATTGTACAAATCCCAAGGGCGCTATTCGACCGCCTGACGGATACGCTTGCTTTCGCTACATAAATGGATAAAGTCGAGCTTTTCTACCAGAGACACTATTCTACCAGAGACACCATGATCCGCAGCGCATCGTCTATCTCGTCGACTGGAGCTGCAACGATTCCAGCCGACTATACGATTGCTCCGCTTAGCGTGGAGCAATACCATGCGATGGCGCGTGCCGGCATCCTGGAGGAGGGTGCGCCAATCGAGTTGCTCGAAGGGTATCTGGTCGAGAAGATGACGAAACATCCGCCGCACAGCGTTGCTACCCAACTGATTCAGGATGCACTAAGACAAGTGTTGCCGACCGGTTGGCGGGCAGTGGCGCAAGACCCGATTACCCTGTTCGATAGTGAACCGGAGCCAGATGTCGCAGTCGTGCGCGGAGATGCGCGGCGTTATCTGATGCGCCACGCAGGCCCAACTGAGGTTGCGCTGGTTGTGGAAGTCTCTGACCCATCCCTTGCCTTAGACCGTGGCTCAAAACAGCGCATTTACGCACGCGCCGGCATTCCTGCGTATTGGATTGTCAATCTGAATGACCAGTGTGTTGAGTGTTTCGCCGATCCGGTCGGACCAGCAACAAATCCGCGTTACAACTCAGCGAAAGTCTACGCAGCCGGTGAATCGATCCCGCTCGTGATCGATGGCGTCGAAGTTGGCTCAATTATAGTTGACGATATCCTGCCATGAAAGCACGCTACTTCACGCTCGACGAAGCCCGAGCGACGCTGCCCCAGGTCAAGGCGCTGATGGAGCAGGTGCAATCCGCCCGCCGCGAGATTTTGCGCCTGCGTCCCGACGTGCTGCCCGTAGTGCAGCGGGCGGCGCTCAACGGCGGCAACAAGGAGATGGGCGAACTGGCTGTACATGTGATGCGGTTGGAGGAAGGGCTCAAAGGCATCATGGCGCTGGGCGTCGTGATCAAGGATGTCGACGCCGGACTGGTCGACTTCATCGGCACGCGCAACGGGCGCGAAGTCTATCTCTGCTGGCGCTACGGCGAAGAGAATATCGACTTCTGGCACGAACTCAACGCTGGCTTTGCCGGGCGCCACCCCATCGACGAGTATATTCGATAGGATTTTTCATGACTCTATTTGTAGAAACGACTCTGGAGCAACGCATTCAGCAGGTATTGGACGACTATCGCCCCAACCTGTACATGGACGGCGGCGACGTCGAAGTGCTGGAAGTTGATGCAAAGGGCGTGGCGCATCTCAAGATGCTGGGCGCCTGCATCGATTGTCCGATCAGCCTGTTGACGATGAAGCTGGGCATTCAACGCCTGCTCAAGGAGCATTTCCCTGAAATCACTGGCGTCAACGCCATCACCGATGTCAGCCTGAGCGATCTCTATGATCGGGAGGCGGTGATGCAGAAAACAATCGTGCGCAGCAAGTAAAACGTGTTTCGTGGTGCGTGTTGCGTGCTTGTTATCTGCGCAACACGCACCACGAAACACAAAACTCTTTTCACGCACCTAATTTTTATAATAAGTTTCATACTAATTTGGTTTTTCACCCCTGCCGTGCTAGAATGCGCAACTGTCTTATCGGACGAGCATCCTGACTGAAGGAGGAACAACGTGCGAGTAGCACTTATCAACCCAAAATTTCGACTCCCGATCGACACCCGCACCACGCCGCATCTGGGCCTGGCGTATCTGGCCGCTATGAGCGAGCAGCGCGGTGATGAAGTGGTGATCTTCGACGCCGACGTGGAGAGCAAACCGGTCTCCGAGTTTGTGCAGGAGTTCAAGCCCGATCTGGTCGGCATCACGGCGAACACGCCGCAGGTCAAGCAGGCGTGGCGCACGGCGCGCGCCATCAAAGAAGTGCACGACTGTCTGATCGTCCTCGGCGGGCCGCATGTCAGTGTGCTCCCGGAGGAGAGCTGCGAAAAGCCATACGTCGACGTCGTGGTGCGCGGCGAGGGCGAAGAAGCGTGGATCGATATCTCCAACCGGCTGGAAGCCTATCTAAAGGATCAGCCGGAGTATCACACGCAGGCGTTCATGCATCCGGAAAATGAGATTTTCAAGGACTGCCTGGGCGTCACTTACAAGACCAGTGATGGCCGCATCCACAACAACCCGGATCGCACGCCGATCGCCGATCTCGACAGCCTGCCCTGGCCTGCGTATCACCTCTTCAAGATGGATCGCTACACCAATCTGCAGCCCGCCACCGACCATGTCGATGGCGCCCGCAGCTTCAGCATCTTGACCAGTCGCGGCTGCCCCTATCGCTGCACCTTCTGCAGCCAGAGCATCATGCCGATCAAGTGGCGTAGCCGCAGCCCGGAGAGCGTCCTGGCGGAGTGGAAGCATCTCGTCGAAGACCTGGGCGCCCAGGAGATCGGCGTGCTCGACGACAGCGCCAACATCCGCGTCAAGCGCCTGGAAGAGCTGGCGCACGCGCTGATCGAGAACAAGCTCAACCATGTGCCGTGGATCTTTGTCAACGGCATCCGCGCCAACCTGGCGAGCAAGGAGCTGCTCGGCTTGCTCAAGCAGGCGGGTCTCAAGCGCACGGCGTTTGGCGTCGAGAGCGGCGACCCGGAGATTCTGCGCTCCATCGACAAGAAGGTCGATCACGACACGATCCGCCAGGCCTTCAAGAACGCCAAGGAGATCGGGCTGGAGACGATCGCCTTCATGATCATCGGCTTGCCCGGCGAGACGCGCGAGACGATGCAACGCACGATCGACTTCGCCATCGAACTTGACCCGGTGATCGCCAACTTCTCGATGATGACGCCTTACCCTGGCACCAAAGTCTACGAGATCGTGAAACGGCAGGGGCGCTTCCTGATCAACGACTGGGAGGACTACGTCTTCTTCGAGCAGAAAGCGCGCTACGAAATGGGCGAAATGACCGCCGAGCTGGTCGAGGAGATGTACCGCAAGGCGTACCGGCAATTCTACCTGCGCCCTTCACCCATTATCCGCCGTGTCAAGACCAAGGACTTCTGGCTCAATCTGCCGCGCAACATGCGCATCGCCGCCAACACCTTCGTCCCGAAAAAGGAAAAGACAGGTCTGCGGCGAGCCGTTGAGGCGGAAGGCGCAATTTAGAGAAAAAAGATTAGAGATTGGAGATTAGAGATTGGCAGACACGACAATCTCCAATCTCTAATCTCCTAATCGCTCTTAACAACAGAGGCACACATCAATGCGCGTAATTCTTGCAAGTCCCGAAGCCAAAGTATGGAGCGTGCGCAAGCACATCCCGTTGGGACTGGGCTATCTGGCGGCTGTCCTGCGCGAGGGCGGCCACGAGGTGATGATCTACGATGCCTCCATCGAGGATGTGGGCGTCGATTACTATTTGGACAAGGCGGAGATGGAGGGGCGCCCCTACCGGCTGATCGGCATCACTGCCACGACGCCGCTCATGCCCGACGCCTGGGCAATGGCACAGCTCGCCAGAAAACGCGGGCTGATCACCGTGATGGGCGGGCCGCACCTGACGATCATGCCGCTGGAGTCCCTCCAGGCGCCACATGACGCGTATGTGGACTATGTCTTTAAAGGCGAGGCGGAATACTCCTTTCTGGAGTTGATCAACACGCTGGAAGCGGGACGGGAGCCGGGCATCATCCCTGGCATTCACTTCAAGCGCAACGGGGAGATCATCGCCAGCCCGGAAAGCCCGATGATTCCTGACCTCGACGCTCTGCCCTTCCCGGCGCACGATCTCTTCAAGATCGACCGGTATACCAACCTGCAGCCGTTGACCGATGGCCTCGACCCGCACGCGCGCAGCTTCACGATCCTGACCAGTCGCGGCTGCCCCTATAAGTGCACCTTCTGCTCCAAGCCGGTCACCGGCGACACCTGGCGGGCGCGCTCCGTCGAGAGCGTGGTGCAGGAATGGAAGTGGTTGGTCAAGGGGCTGGGCGCCACCGAGATCGGCGTCACCGACGACATCTGGAATCTCAAGCTGCCCCGCGCCAAGGAACTCTGCCGCCGGTTGATCGAGGAAGGGTTGAACACGGTTCCCTGGGTCACGGTACATGGCATGAAGGTCAACCACACCGACCTGGAACTCTTCCAACTTATGAAGGCGGCGGGGTGCAAGCGCGTCGGTTTCGGCGTCGAGAACGGCGACGAGAACATGCTGCGCAACGTCATCCGCAAAGGGCAGACGCTCGACCAGGTGCGCGAAGCGTTCGCCAACGCCAAGGCGGCTGGCTTGCAGACGATGGGCTTCTTCATCTTCGGCATGCCGGGTGACAACGAGGAGACGATGGAGAAGACGATCCAGCTTGCGCTCGAACTCGACCCGAAGCTGGCGAACTTCATGCTGGCCGCACCCTTCCCTGGCACCGTCATGTACGACATGATCGAGCAGGGCGGGCAGGTCTTCGCCGACAACTGGGGCGACTTTGCCATTCACGATCAAAAGGCGCGCTTCACGATGAACGAGGGCTACGACCCTGACCTCGTCGTCAAAAAGTGGCGCGAGGCGTATCGCCGCTTCTACCTCTACCGCCCCGAACGTGTGGTCGAGAAGATGATGTTCAAGGAGAACTGGACGAACCTGCCCAACACCTTTGCCCAGATCAAACGCTTCTTCATCGGGGCGCGGGATCAACAGGCGCCGGCGGAGAAGATGCACAAGGTGGCAGCTGCAGCGGACTGATGCGGCTGTCTGCTCTGCTCAACCACCACACCAACTCAGCACATCGAGAAACGCCCTGACGCCGGAACGTTGAGAAAACATGCAACGCTCCGGCAGGGCCCTCGCACGGCAAAGCCTGCACCCGTCGGCTCTGGCGTGCTGGTCGCAGACGATGCCTGCCCCCCCCATTGTCGCCCCGCCGGACGCCAGCAAGGCAGCCTGCACATTTCACGAGCACGCGGCGCTGGGCGCAATTCAATATGCCGACGCCACCCTCTGGTTTCCGATGGAATGCCTGGTCATGACGACTGCGTTCTGCAGCAAGGACGCCAGTGATTTGCTGGTCAAGCCGTGTGATTATCAGCAGGTCAATCGCTCAGACGCTGAGTTCAATGACTTGACCCGGTGTGACGTCAGCTAAAGCGGCATCGAGCCTGTCCTGAAGCATCTGCACTATGCTCAGGCGATTTGATGGGAATACGATGATAGCCAACTTCTTTGCAGCGAGGTTCTGTTGATAGCGTAAATTCTTATCGGCTGTCAGGAACACATCGAACTGACCTTCCGCCAGGGATAGCAACTTGCCATTCTTGGTTCCTGTCCAACCCATATCCTGCACAGTCAGAGCTACATGGGCGGGCAGCATTCTTTTGACGTAGCGAGGCAAACTTTCATCGACCAGAATGCGCATTATGCCTCAGCCGGTATTAGACTGTGAGCAAGGCTATCGAGCACAAAAACAGCATCTTCGCGGCGCACGGTCGGGAAGTTGTCGAGGAACTGCTCGAGTGTACAACCATCTAAAATGTAGTCGAACAACGTCTGAACTGGGACGCGTGTACCGCGAAAGACGGGAACGCCGCTCATCAACTCGGAATCGACGACTATTGGCAGGGTATCGGGTAGAGTCAGTGTCAACATACGACCTCCTTTCATTCGCTCATTATGCCGGAATCGCTCAAGACTTGCAACAGGTGACTTAAATGCTCGGACTGATACCCAAACTGCCCCTCTACTGGGCGTTTCGCACCTTTGGCTGGCCCACGGTCAAGCCCTTCTCCGTTGTGATCAGCGTCTCGTTTCGCTGCAACTCCAAATGTCGCACCTGTGACGTGTGGCGCAAACCGAACGACGACCTGACCCTGGAGGAGTGGGACAAGGTCTTCGCCAGCCTGGGCAACGCGCCTTTCTACATGACCTTCACCGGCGGCGAACCCTTTTTGCGCCCCGACCTCGACGATCTGGTGATCAGCGCATACAACCATTGCAAGCCAGAGGTCATCACCATCCCAACCAATGGCATGTTGACCGAGCGCGTGATCGAGAAAGTGGCGCGCATGTGCCGCGCGTGCCCGACCAGCAGCATCGGCATCAACCTCAGCCTGGACGGCATCGGCGACGAGCACGACGACATCCGCGGCGTCGAAGGCAACTGGAAGCTCTCGATGGAGACCTGGCAGCGCCTCAAGGAGTTGCAGAGAGAGCACAAGAACCTGGTGCTCACCGTGCACACCGTCATCAGCCGCTTCAACGCCCACCGCTTCAAGGAGATCCAGGCTGGGCTGAAGTTCCTGGAGCCGGACTCCTACATCACCGAAGTGGCGGAGGAGCGCGTCGAGCTGGACACCGTCGGTTGGGGCATCACCCCGCGCCCGGAGGATTACGACGAGATCGCCGATTTCCTCAGCCAGCAGGCGAAGCAGGCGCCGGCAAAGGGCATCGCCAAATTTACGCAGGCCTTCCGCGCCCAGTACTATCAGCTTGCCAAACGCGTCCTCCACGAACGCGACCAGGTGATCCCCTGCTACGCCGGCTGGGCGAGCGCGCACATTGCGCCCAACGGCGACCTGTGGAGCTGCTGCATCCGCGCTGAACAGGTCGGCAACCTGCGCCAGACCAACTACGACATCATGCCGATCTGGAAGGGTCAGGCGATGGCGCAATTGCGCGGCAGCATCAAGCGCAAAGAGTGCGCCTGCCCAATGGCGAACGCCAACTACGCCAACATGCTGCTCCATCCACCGACGGTGGCAAAGGTGATGCTCGATGTCGTGAAGTGAAGAACGGGGGCAAGTTGCCAGGCCGGCGGCGTAGAACCCGCCGGTTTTTTGTTGCACACCTGTGGAACTGTCCCGCTGGGCTACGCAATTTGTCGCTTGAACGGTGCGGCTGAACCGCTATGATCGCCCGCAGACGCATCTCACGTTGCCGCCTGCGGAGACCCCTTCACATGACCCTGTTGCACCTTGCCCTTGCGTACATGGCTGGCATCCTGGCTGGGCGCGTCCTCTACGACGGGTTGGGGCTGCGCTGTCCGCTGCCGGGGTGGCTGTGGCTGCTGCCGCTGGCAATGCTGCCGTTCACCCTGCTGCTCAACCGCAAGCCCACACCTGCGGCGATCCCGCCGCTGCGCTGGCCGGTGAGCGCGGGCTTTGAGATTCCCGTTGAGCGAAAATCGCCGGCCCTGGCTGTGGCGGCTGTGCTTTGTCTTGCCGCGGGCGCGCTGCGTTATGCTGGCCAGCCCTTCACCCCCTGCTGGACGCCCGCCGATCTTGCCTACTACAATCTGCCTGCTAACCACGCCTTTGAGCGCAGCGCCCCCAAAGTCACCGTCACCGGCGCCATCGACAGCTACCCGCTAGTTGCTGATGTCAAACAGCAGTTGGTCGTCAAGGCAACGGACATCGAAGTCGACGGTCGCGCCCATCCTGTCTCCGGCAGAGTGCGGCTGAGCACCGGCATCCGTGAGCGCTACACCTACGGCCAGCCCGTGCGCGTCACCGGACGACTCGTCACGCCGCCAGAGTTTACAGATTTCAGCTACAAGGAATACCTGGCGAGGAAAGGGATTCACAGCCTCTTCTACAGCGCCCGCATCGATGTATTGGAGGCAGCGCCGCAGGGCAACCCACTCCTGGCGATGCTCTACGCCGTGCGTCGGCGCGGCGAGGCTTTCATCAACCGCGCCCTCCCCGAACCCTACGCAGGGTTGGCGAACGGAATGTTGCTTGGCATCGAGTCCGGCATCCCCGACGAACTGTACGACCAGTTCAACGCCACGGGCAGCTCGCATGTGATCGTGATCTCTGGCTCAAACGTGGCGCTGATTGCGGGCGTGATTATGGCGCTGATGGTGCGCGTGGTCGGCGGCAAACGCGCGGTCTGGTTCACCGTGGCCGGGATCGCCTGCTACGCCCTGCTTGTTGGCGGCGACGCGGCAGTGCTGCGCGCGGCAGTGATGGGCAGCCTGGCTGTGATCGCCACCGGCCTGAACCGGCGTAGCACCGGTCTGGTCAGCCTGGGCGCAGCGTGTGCGCTGATGACGCTGCTCAACCCGCTGGCCTTGTGGGATGTGGGCCTGCAACTGAGCAGCGCCGCCACCGCCGGGCTGATGCTCGTGGCGCCCGGCATGATCGCTGGCTTCCGCAGGCTGCTGGCGGCGGCGAAGCTCAGCGCAGTTGGGCGCGGCGCTGTCGGTTCATTCTTCGAGGAGAGCGTCATGGTCACCCTGGCTGCCAATGTCACCACCTTGCCGCTGGTTGTCTACTACTTTGGGCGCTTGAGCGTCGTCAGCCTGTTGACCAATGTTCTGATCCTGCCTGCACAGCCGCCGATCATGCTGGCGGGCAGTGCGGGCGTCGTCGCTGGCATGGTCGGGCTGGAGCCGGTCGGTCGTCTGATCCTGGCGCTGCCGTGGCTTTGCCTGACATGGACTGTCAACGTCGTGCAGTGGACAGCTTCCCTGCCAGGCGCCAGTCTGGAGATCACCGGCTATGGGGGCAGCGCGCTGGTCGCCACCTACGCAGCGATCCTCGTCGTCAAGGAACGCTCACGGCTAGGGCGCTTGTTCGAGCGCCTGCGCGCCTGGGTTGCATCCGATTGGTGGGGACGGCTCATCAGCCCGGCGGCGGTGAGCGGGCTGGCGCTGACCGCTGTGCTGGCCTGGGCGGCAGTCGGCGCACTGCCTGACGGCCGCCTGCATCTCTGGTTTCTTGATATTGGTCAAGGCGACGGCATCCTGATCCAGACGCCATCGGGGCGACAGGTGTTGATCGACGGCGGCGCCAGCCCGGAAGCGCTCTTCGGCGAGCTGGGCGCGGTCATGCCCTTTTGGGATCGCACGCTCGACCTGCTTGTGCTCACGCATCCCGACGGCGACCACATGCTGGCGCAAGCCGAGACGCCGACGCGCTACCAGGTGGCGCAGGCGATCCACACCGCCCACGCCGCCCAGCACCCCGACGAAGCGCTCTGGCGCGCACGGATGGCGGAGGGCGGCGTCAACGTTGCCGAAATGGCAGCGGGCGCCTGGCTCGATCTGGGAGATGGGGCGGCGTTATGGGTGATGTGGCCGCCGCCCTCTGGTGTTGTCGGTGAGGACGCCGACAATGAAAATTCGTTGGTGCTCAAGCTGGTCTACGGGGACTTCAGCGCCCTGCTGACCGGCGACGCGGGTCTTGCCAGCGAGCAGCAGCTTGTCGCCGCCAATGCGCCGCTGGCGTCTACGCTGCTCAAGGTCGGTCATCACGGCAGCCGCAGCAGCTCCAGCCCGGCGTTCGTCGCCAGTGTCAGGCCCCAACTTGCCGTCATCCAGGTTGGCGCCGACAACGACTACGGTCATCCCCACGCAGAGGTGTTGCGCGAACTGGCCGACACGACAGTGTTGCGCACCGATCTGGATGGAAGGATTCACGTGTACAGCGATGGCCGCGTCATGTGGTTGGAACACGCGCCGTAAGCGGTCGCCCCACCATTGCAGCTTCCCGGAAGCCTGGAGCTGCCGGAGGTCAGCCAGCGCCGGGGCGAGTTCAGGCAAGCGCCTATGCCCCTCCGCAGCGCCATGAGCAATGAAGATCGTGGCCGGCGTCGCCCCTCGCAACTCGCCCCTGTTTTCAAGTCAGTTCAACCAGTCGCTGCCCGCGTTCGACCACCTGCCCCGGCTGGATATAGACTTTGCTCACGACACCGTCACTGGCAGCCTGAATGCGCAACTCCATCTTCATCGCTTCCAGCAACACCAGCGTGTCCCCGCGCGTGACAGCGTCGCCTTCGCTCACGAGCACATCGAGCACGCGCCCAGGCATCGTCGCTTCGAGGGAGCCGCCGGTGTCTTGACGCTGGGTGCGCCGGCGCAGGTCGGGCCGGGTGAGCGTCCATGACTGACCGTCAAGCCAGACATAGATGCGATCCCCCTGACGAGCGACGTAGGCGCGCTGCCGTCGTCCGTCCACGCACAAGTCGAGGCGTCCGGCTTCACCCGCGTGCGCAGCGATCACAAAGACGCGCTCGCCTACGCGCACCCGGTGCTGCTCGCCGTCCTCCTCGACTTGCACTGCGCGTATCTCCTCACCCAGCCGGTACTGAAACATGCTTGCCATCCAGGTTCCTCACTCGGTCCGCACAATTTTCACGGCGCGTTTGGCGCGCACATCATAAAGATCGGATCGGCGGTCGTAAAGATGGCGCACAGTCGCCAGGTCGCGCTGTTGCACCAGCGACGTGAGGTCGAGGTCGGTGATCAACACGGTCTCGACGTTGGCTTCACTGGCGCCTGCCGTCGCCGCCGGGGGAAAGGCAAAATCGCTGGGTGTGAAGACGGCGGCCTGCCCGTAATTGATCAGGTAATTCTTGGAGGCGGGGAGGTTGCCCACGTTGCCAGCGATCACGGTGTAGATGAAGTTCTCGACCGCGCGCGCCTGCGCTGTGTAGCGCAGCCGATCGAACGCCTTGCGCTCATCGGTGCTGTAGGGAATAAAGATGATTTCGGCGCCGGAGAGCGTCTGCAAGCGCGCCACTTCGGGGAATTCTACATCGTAGCCGACCTGGATGCCGATGCGCGCCAGCGGCGTATCGAACACCTTGATCTCCTCGCCTGGCTCGATGTCGAAGTCGGTGCGCTCGATAGGCGGGATGTGCAGTGCATCCTGGCTGTAGTATTGGCCGCTGGGGGTGAAGAGATAGGCGACGTTGTAGATTTCGCCATCGCGCAGTTCGGGCTGCGAGCCGGCGATGATGTACAGCCCGTGCTTCTCTGCCAGCTCGCGGAACAGGTCGATGTAGCGTTCGGTCATCGACGCCAGGCGGCGGATGGCTGCGCGCGAATCGAGATCGGGCGGCATGATCGTGAACAACTGCGCCGTGAACAGTTCCGGGAAGAGCAGGAAGTGCGAGTGATACGTGTTGGCTGTATCGACGAAAAAGTTGACGGTCTGCGCAAACTCATCCCAGGAGTGGATCGGGCGCATGAACCACTGCGCCGCGCAGACGCGAATCCGCCGCACAACGCGCTGCAGCGGCGCGGCGGCAATTTTGCGCTTCTCCGGCTGGTAGTTGGGGTTGGGCATCTCCAGCAGCGTCGAATAGTTGAGGCTGGAGTCATCCCACAGAAAATCGAGCAGGACGCGGCGCACCGTGTAGCCAGCGCGCAGATGCGCCGAGAGCGAGGGATCGCTCATTTCACCGGCCACCACCTTCTGCACATACTCCTCGGCTGTCATTTTGCCAGCAAATTCGGTGTAACCGGGGATGCGGCCATAGGCAACCATGCGACGCAGGTTGTAGCGTTTCATCAGCGAGACGCGCTTTTCATAGAGCGCTTTGGAAACACCCAGCCGTCGATACTCAGGACGCACGCCAATATCGGCGCCGTAGAGCGTATCGCCTGATGGATCGTGCGTACTGAAGGTGCCGCCGCCGGTGATCTCCTCGTAGGTGTACCAGTGCGCGTCGTCGTCGAGCTGCACGATCAGCGATGTGGCGTAACCCACCACCAGGCCATCGACTTCGGCCAGATACTGACCTTCGGGGAAGGCGGCGAACTGCATCTCGTAGAAACGTTCAGTGTAGTATGCATTCTTCGGATATTCCGGGTAGGCGGCGCGGTGACACGCCACGATGTCGGGAATGTCCTCCAGCGTCCAGGCGCGAATCACGATGCGAGGTTTACGTTTGCGTGCGCTCATGTTGCATCCGTTGCGTGTAGTTCATCCCAGGCGCGGCGCGTGATCTGGCGCGCCACTTCGAAGCTAAAGCCACGCCGCGCCAGCAAGCCGCCGATCTTCTGCGCCAGCTCGTCTTGGGTCAATGTCTCCCAGCGCCTGAGTTTGCCCTCGATCACCGACCACGCCGCTGCCAACTCGTCCACTGCGGCTGTCGCTGCCTGGATTGATGCAGCATCGACGCCTTTCTGGCGCAGTTCGTGGCGAAGGGCGGCGGCGCTGCGCGGGCGAAAGTAGCTGCGGTTTTCGACCCAGTACGCCGCAAAGGCTTCGTCGTCGACATAGGCGCGCTGCTCCAGCCGCTCCAGCGCAGCAGCGATTGCTTCCGGGGCGTGCCCCTTGCGCGCCAGTTGCCGCTCCACTTCGACGCGGCTGCGCGGGCGAACAGCAAGATAGCGAAGCGCGGCCTGATACGCCTTGTCGACCTCGTCCTGTGTGCGCAGCGCCGCGATCTCAGCGTCGCTCAGATGTTGGCCTTTGCGCAGACGGGCGGCGACATCCAACGTCACGCCAAAGGCAAACTCACCGTCGAGGTAGACGTTGACACGTTCTTGATTGTTTGCCTGCACTTTCAACGTTGTGATGACACCAGCCATCTCAAGGCGCCCCTAACGTGGCAGCCAGGCGACGCTGGTTGAGCCAGGCCGCAGCGCCACAAACGCCAGCGTCAACCCCAACCCAACGGCGCCGACTGCGATCATACCGCCGCTGGCGAAGATGGCGCCGGTCGAGAGACTGCCTGTACCCGATGCCAGCGCCACCAGCGCGTCGTTGGCGCCCTGGATGCGCCCGCGTTCGGTCGGATGCAGGGCGCCAGTCAGCAGCGACGAACCAGCGACGAAACAGAAACTCCAGCCCAGGCCCAGCAAAAAGAGCGCAATGGTCAGGGCAACCAGATTGGCCGCAAACGCCGCCATGACGCTGGCGATCACCAGCACGATCGCACCAAAGGCGATCATCGGCCGGGCGCCAAGCTGGCCGATCAACCAGCCGGTGAGAAAGGCAAAGCCAAACATGCCGAGCGTGTGCGCCATGAAAACAAAGGAAATCTCGCCGTTGGAGTGATGCTCGTGGAGCATGTGCACCGGTGTGATCACCATGATCAGGGTCATCACCAACTGGCCGACCACCATCGACGCCACGGCAAGCTGCACGGTGTGATCTGCAAAGATCTCCCGGGCGGCACGCGTCGCCAGAACGCCCTCGGCCCCGCTCGGCGTCGGCGTATCGTACTGCCGGCCAATGCGCAGCGGGTCGGGACGCACCAACACCGCCACCAGCAGCGCCGCCAACGTCAGCAAGCCGACGCCCACCAGGTAGGGGCCAGCGTTTTCCTCGAAGCCAAGCCCTGCCGCCAGCGCTGACGTGGGCGCCACCAGCAGCGGGCCGCCGACCGCGCCAATCGTCCCGGCAAAGACGATAAAGCCAATCACACGCGCGCGGCGCGCCGACGGCCACACTTCAGCAGCGATGAAGCGCGATTGCTGGCTGGTGGCGCTGTTGACGCCGACGATCAGCGAACTGACGCAGAGCAGCACAAACGAGAAGCTCTGCACCGCTATGACGCCGGTCGCCATGCCCAGGGCGCCGATGCCGTACCCCAGCACCATCACCACGCGCCGCCCGGCGCGATCCATCAGCCAGCCCATCGGCACCGCCAGCGCCGCTCGCCCGATCAGCCCCATCGTGGTGGGGAGGCCAGCCAGGGCGTCGGCGCCGCTCAACAGCGCAGCGTTGACGGAAAGCAGCGTCACAGTGGCGATGAAGGCCGCGCTGAAGATGCTCTCGCTCAGAAAGATGGTGTTGGTGATGCGCCGCGCTGCGGCTGCCTGACTGCTGTCCTGTCGCTGCATGATGCGTTCCCGACGCAATGATGATCGCCAAAACTATGATCGCCAAAACTATGATCGCCAAAACTGTGTGGAAGATGTACGGGGTAGTATAGATCAGTCAGACGCGGGAGCGAAACGAGGCGAGAAATCGGAAACGCTCCGGCTATCTGCCGGAGCGTTTCCACACAACCTATTCAACCCACACCACGAAGGAGAAAGGAGAACCCAGATCAGGCAGCAACCACTTCCGCCTGTTCCACAGGAGTTTCAAGCAATGCATCAATCTCGCGCAGCACTGTCACGCGGTTCTTGTTGGCGACTTCATAGTCGCGCACCTTTGCCAGCATCTCCTTCGAGAAGGAGGGCAACATGGCGATCACATCCTTCGCCGACATCTCATCATAGCCTTCGACCACAGCTTCGGCGACAGCAGCCTGCACTTCAATGGCGACATCCTTCACCGCAGCCTGGACGTTGCTGGCAGCCGGTTGGAACTGCGCCAGGAATTTCTCCACTTCAGCCACGACCGATTTGGCGTTCTTGCTTACGGTGTCAACCTGATCTTCGACGTAGTCGACGACTCGCTTCACCTCGGGCTTTTCCTGCACCTTGTTGAACTGCTGCATCCATTCCGCCTCGAGTTCCTCACCGCGCTTCTCGGCCTTTTCCAGGAGCTTGTTGCTCTCCGCCCAAAGTTCCTGCACCTTGTCATAGGCAAGGCCCCACATCCCTGCATACGCCAGCACAACCTTGCGCCCAACGGTCTGCGCCCGCTTGACCCCATCCTCGACCTGTTCCTGCACGTTGCGGAGGTCGATGTTCATGGTTACCTTGTCGCTCATTGTCTTTACTCCTCAGATTTCAGAACGCTGTTTTCATTCAGCCAATTTCGCATTTTACGTCTATAACGCAGTGCGTTACAACAAGCAGTATAACGCATTGCGTCATGGCTGTCAATACCCCACAGTGTATGAAATCTGTTAGCAACAAAAAACCTGGGGGCAGCCATTTGCCCCCAGGTTCGCTGTGCAGTTTGAATCGGCGTTGAAGTTCAGGCCGCTTTCGGCGCGAAATTGGGATCGCGATACTTCTTGCCCTCTTCGATCAGCATAACCGGGATTCCATTGCGGATCGGATACTTGTAGCCGTTGCGCGGGTTCAACAAGAACTTGCCGTCATCAACCAACTCCAGCGGGCCTTTGTCTTCGGGGCAGACAAGAATCTTGAGCAGTTCCTCACTGATCTTGCCACCTAACGGCGCTTCATCTAGCGACTTGACTGGCTGCGAAGGCAAAACGCCGCTGGTTGCCGCCGAACCACCATTCGCTGGCGCAAAGACCTGTTTCAGGACATAGACGACGCCCGCGATGACCGCAGCGAAAAAGAGGAACTTGAGTAAATTTTTCATGGTTCAACTCCCGTTGAGTTCGATTCAGCGCAAAACCATCACTGCGAGCATGTTATCACACACCGATGGAGATTAGAAATTCGCAAGCATAGCCTTGCAACAGTGACGCCTTTGCAACCATTTTATGACAATTGTATACTGCAACGCATGATTGTCATTCCTGCAAGGCACGGTGTTGCGTGAATCTGATCGGGTGGGTCCTCCTGGGCGCTGGGGCGGTGGTGCTCATCGACCAACTGCGCCGACGTGAAGAGCGGACAGGGCAGCAACGTGGCTTCTGGCGCGACGTGCTGGCGGGCGGTGTGCTCTGGCTGCTGGTCTACGGCTTTTTCTGGCGCACCCTCAGCGGCGGCGCCTTCCAGCCTGCCGATGGCGGCGATCTGGTCAGTTTTCTCTATCCCACCTTTCGCTTTGCGGCTGGCGAGTTGAGTCAGGGTCGTCTCCCGCTCTGGAATCCGACGCTCTACGCCGGCGCGCCCTTCATCGGGGACATTCAGGCCGGCTTTCTCTATCCACCCAATCTGCTGTTGTTTCTCGTGAATCCGCGCTTCCCCTACACAGCGTTGCAGGCGCTGGCGATCGGCCATCTCTACTGGGCTGGCCTGGGGATGTACCTCTTGCTGCGCACGCTGCGATGGCCTGCAACGCCGGTGAGTCGCCCGGCTGCACTCTTTGCTGCTGTGACCTTCGCCTTTGCCGATCCGCTCCTGATTCACCTCGGCAATCTGAACTTGATCGCCGTGCTGAGCTGGCTGCCCTGGGTGCTGGCCGCCTTTGTGCGTGGGCTTGAAAGTGGCAACTGGTTGTGGGCCGGAAGCGCGGGCGTGCTGCTGGCGGTTGGCAGCTACGCCGGTCACGCGCAGAGCACACTCTACAGCGGGCTGGCGCTGGTCGCCCTCACCGGTGGCTGGATGGCAACCGCGGCAGGGAGGCGAACCACCCCTCGCGCCCAATGGCGGCCCATCGTCATGCTGTTGCTCACAGGGCTGCTGGCCGCGCTGTTGACCGCGCCGATCCTGCTGCCTGCGCTGGAGTTGACCCGCCATGCTGTGCGCAGCGACTTCACTTATCAGGACACTGTCGCCTACTCGCTGGCGCCGACGCAGGCGCTGGCCGGGTTGGTGACGCCGTCGCTCTTTGGCCGCGGCCCGGCGCTGCACTGGAGCCTGTGGGAGCGCGTCGAGCTGCCTTACCTGGGCGTGCCAGCGCTGCTCCTGGCTATTGCAGGCGTCGTGCTGGCGCAACCTGACCAACGTCGCCGTCTGTGGTTGTGGCTGGGGCTGGCAGTCTTCGGACTGTTGGTGGCGTTTGGCATCTACACTGTAGTGCATGGCTGGTTAACTTTGTTGCTGCCGATGTTCAACCAGTTGCGCGCCCCGGCGCGCGCCCTCGTGCTCTGGGCAGTGGGGATGAGTGTGGCGGCGGCGGTTGGTTTCGATGCGGTGGCGGTGCAGATGGCGCGCAGCCGCATCCTGACGCGGTTCGCGGCAGGCACCGCCGTGCTGCTGGGCGGCGGCGTCATCGCCAGCTACACGCTGCTCTTTGTAACTCAAGCGGACGCAACCACGTTTCTGCGCGCGTCGCTGGCGTCGCTGGCGCTCGTGCTGGCTTTTGGCAGTTGGCTGGGAAGCTGGGCGTTGATTGCAGCGCGCCAGCAACGCCGGCTGAGCTTTGGCGCTTTTTCCGCTTTGATGATCGCGCTTCTGTTTGTGGAACTGGCCGCAGCCGGCGCCTACACCGACATCAGCGAGCGCGACCCGACGCAGGGCTTCCAGCACGACGCCGTGATCACCTTCCTGCGCAGCGACCCCGAACTCTTCCGCATCGACACGCGCACCGACCTGGCGGGGCTCTGGCAACCTGACACCGCAGCAGTGGCCGGGCTGCAGGATGTCGGCGGCGTCGCCAATCCACTGGCGCTGCGCAGCTATGTCAATTTCTGGGAAGCGACCGGCGGCCGCGCCACGCGACAGTACGATTTGCTCAACGTCAAGTATGTGCTGGTGAAGGAAGGCGCGCCGTTGCCAGAGGGCAAATTTGTCAAAGTCTTTGGGCCAACACATGGAATCGAAGTCTATGAGAATCAGGCTTTTCTGCCGCGCGCCTGGTTCGCCCCTGCCGACGCTGACCTGACCAACTTGCAGCCGCCCACCGTTGTCACCCCGGCGCAGGTGCTGGAATACAGGCCAGATCAGATGCGCTTTGCCGTGGACGCCCCGGCGGCGGGCTGGCTGATCGTAAGCGAGATATGGTATCCCGGCTGGACAGCGACGGTGGACGGCGCGGCAGCAGAAATCGCGTTGGTCAACGGCGCGCTGCGGGCAGTGGCGATCCCCGCAGGAGAGGTGACAGTGACAATGACGTACCGACCGGCGTCATTCATGGTGGGATTGGGAGCGGCGGCGGCGGGGCTTGTGCTGTTGGCTGCGCTTATCTGGTGGGCGCGTTCCAGATCAGCGCCAGTCGGCTCCGCGTAACGCCGTCGAGCGAAGTATAGAGATAGGTGCGCCCATCCAGCACCACGAGATCGGCATGTCCTACCCCGATATTGCCGGGCAAGTCCACCAGCAGCGGGTTGCCCGGGTATTTCTCCCACGGACCGTCGATCTGGTCGGTGAGTGAGCGCGCCAGCCCAAGCCCAAACTGCGTGTCGCCTGGGTCGCCCTCCGCCGGACCGCGCACACCTTCGTAGAGCATGTAATAACGTCGTTCCGCGTCTGCGCCCAACCGCTGCAACTCCGCCGAGCTGATTGTGCGAAAGTCGAAAAAAGGATTGGCGGCGGCGTCTGTCCGCGAGCGTGGCCCGTAGCTGGCGGCGCCGACAAAGAGCGGGTTGTGCGCACAGGGCGCAAAATCGGCGTCAGGCTCGCTGACCGGGCGCTTGAAACAGCCCAGCGCGCCAGGATTCTGCCCCTGCGCCATAAAGACGTAGACGACGCCTTCTTCGACAAAGATGCCCGGCGGCCCTCCGCGCAGACACTCATAGTCGAAGCGCACAAAGGGATGCTCACCGATCCGTTCCTGCGTTGGGCAATCGGCGTACCACAGATGCCAGATCAGCGAATTTGCCACGCGCTGCGGCGCTGACCAGGACAACCCGTCGGGCGACGTGCGCAACATCACACGCCCCAGATACTCGTAGACCATCCACGCCTGACCTTCGGCGAAGACAACGCGCGGATACTGCTGCTGGACGACGTGATCGCTTTCGGGGTTACAGGGACACTGCTGACACGCGATCAGGCAACTGGGCGGATTGGGCGGCGCAAAGGTGTGGCCGCCGTCCTCGCTCGCATAGATCACGACACAGCCGGGGAAGGGCACCGGGGCGCCGCACTGGTCGCGCACGCCAGCGGAGCGCTCGCTGGCGTGCACATACGACCAGAGCACATCGTTGCTCATCACCAGCGTGTCCGACTCGCCCATCGGCAGGCCGGTGTCCTCAACGTCTACGGCGAATTGGGCGCGCCCATCCCACAGATCCGCCAGCGTCGGGAAGCGCGTCGGCGCTGGCGCTGTGGTTGGGATCAACAAGGGTGTTCCGATCGGCGTGTACGCGGATGCAACTGGCGTCACACGGATGAGCGGAGTCACCGCCACACCAGTGCTGTCGAGCGGTGGCTGGCCGAGATTGGGCGCCAACGCCGGTTTGCCCGGTGTGGGGCGACATGCGCCGAGCGCCAGGCACACCAGCAAAAGCCATCCAATGCGCTGCACTGTGGGGTGCATGCTGCGGGTTCTCTGGCGAACGGCGCGGGGTGACGACACCATGCATCACTTCGGCGCTGTCAACTTGACGCCGACATGAATCGCCACCGACCGCAGCATCCGCTCGACGTAGAAGACATTTTGCAGGCCGGCTTGTTCCATCAGTCGCGCCAATTCCGCTGGCGGCGGGAACTCGACGGTGCTGTGGGGCAGGTAGGCATACGCCTGGCGGTCGCGTGCCACGAGGGAACCGACAATGGGCACGATCTGAAAAAAGTAAAGGCGAAAGAGCGGCCCCAGTATGCTGTTCGAGGGCGGCGTCGTCTCCAGGCACACCACGCGCCCCCCTGGCCTGGTGACGCGCGCCATCTCGCGGAACGCGGCCACGCGATCTACGACGTTGCGCACGAGAAAACCGCTCACGACGGCGTCGAAGGTGTTGTCGGGAAAGGGCAGATGATACGTGTCAGCCTGCGCAAAGGGCAGGAAGACGCCCGGAACCTTGCCGACGCCAGCGGCCATCATCTCATAGGTGAAGTCCGAGCCAACGGCGCGCAGCGTCGGGTTGCGGCGCAGCGCCGTGTAGGCAATATCTCCGGTGCCAGTGCCGACGTCGAGCAGGCTGCCCCCACGCGGCGGCAGGTTGCAAAAATTCAGCATCTCCCGCCGCCAGCTTTGATCCTGACCAAAGGTCATGAGCCGGTTCATCAGGTCATAGGTAGGGGCGATCCGCGCAAACATCCGGTTTACATAGACCGGCTTCTCATCCAGCGTGGGCAACATGTCATCCTTCGTCCTGATTCCAGTAGTCATATTCGATCCAGCGCGCCGTCACACGGGCGGCGTCGGCGCCATAGAAACGCGCCACGATGTGCAGCGCCATATCGATCCCGGCGCTGACGCCGGCGCTGCTGACGACCGCCCCCTCGTCCACCCAACGTACATGCTGGCGCACTTCCAGCCCAGGATACGCAGCGCGCATCCGTTGGATGCTGCCCCAGTGTGTAGTGGCGGCGCGCCCGGCCAGCAGCCCTGCCTCCGCCAGCAGGAAGCTGCCGGTGCAGACGCTCGTCATCACCTCCGCAGCGCCTGCCCGTGCGCGCAGCCAGTCGATGAGTGGCGTGCGAGTGACGGCGCTGCGCGTGCCATAGCCACCGGGCACGACCAGGATGTCGGCAGGCGGGCAGGTCTCCAATGTGTAGTCCGGTGTGACTGTGACGGGGTTGTTGCAGCGCAACGGCTCCAGGCTCTCAGCCACGGTGAAAACATTGAAGAGGCGGTCGGGGGTCTCGAAGTTCATGCGCGCTGCGCTGAAGACCTCGAATGGCCCGGCGAAATCGAGCAACTCGACGCCAGGAAAGATCAAGATGGCAACGTTGCGCGGCGTTGTCGTCATGGTGAATCACCTCAGGATGCTGGCGATATGCTCAGCCAATATCACGCTGTTCATTTCACCCATCCACACCGAACGGATGACGCCATCTGCGTCGATGAAGTAGGTCGTTGGCAACCCCATCACGTCATAGCGTTCGCCGACGAGTTGCTCGCCATCCAGCGGCACGGTGATCGTCAGCCCCATCTTTTCGGCAAAGCGCTGCACAGTCTGGATCGTCTCCGCCTGATCGACGGCGACGAAGACCACGACATCTTTGTAGTGCTCGGCTGCGCGCTCGATGGCTGGCAGCTCACGCTGGCACGGGCCACACCAGGTGGCCCAGAAATTGAGCACAACCGGCTTGCCGCGCTGATCGCTCAGACGAAACTCACCGCCGTCGAGCGTGGGCAGCGTGAAATCTGGCGCTGGTCGCCCGACCGCGGGTTGGGCGTCGTTGCTGGCGGTTGCGCCGCCCGCGCTGACCCCTGCTGGCTGCGTCCACCAAAGCCAGCCGCCGCCGAAGACAAGCACCGCAAGAAAGACCAGCCACCACCGATTCATGCTCAACCCCAGTCCGAATGAAAGACGCCATCCCGGTCGATGCGTGCATAGGTATGCGCGCCGAACAGATCGCGCTGCGCCTGGATCAGGTTCGCCGGCAGGCGTGCGCTGCGATAGCTGTCATAATAAGCCAGGCTGGCGCTGAATGCCGGAGTCGGGATTCCCAACGCAACTGCTGTCTGCACCACGTGCCGCCAGGCAGGCAGGCGCTGACGCACGGCTGCGGCGAAGTCGTCGTCCAGCATCAGGTTTGCCAGCGCCGGGTTGCGCTCGAAGGCGGCCGTGATGCGGTTCAGGAAGCGCGCGCGAATGATGCAGCCGTTGCGCCAGATGGCGGCGATCTCGGCCAGGTTCAGGTCGTAGGCATGGGCTTTGCTGGCGGCGCGTAACAGCGCCATGCCCTGAGCGTAGGCGCTGATCTTGCTGGCGTAGAGCGCCTGGCGCACCGCGTCGATCAGGGTCTGGCGATCGCCGGTGTAGCGGGCATCTGCACCAGGCAACACCGCCGCCGCCGCGACGCGTTCCGCCTTCATGCTGGAGATGATGCGCTCCGTCACTGCGCTGTTGATGGTGGGCGTCGGCGCACCCACTTCGAACGACTCCTGGCTCGTCCACTTGCCGGTGCCTTTCTGCCCGGCGGCGTCGAGCACCAGGTCGACCAGCGGTTTACCGGTCAGCTCGTCGATAGTGCGGAAAATTTGCGCGGTGATGGCAATCAGGTAGCTGTCCAGTTCACCCTGATTCCATTCCTCAAAGATGGCGGCCAGCTCGGCGGCTTCCAGACCCAACGCCCCTTGCAAGATGGCGTAGGCTTCGGCAATCAACTGCATGTCGCCGTATTCAATGCCGTTGTGCACCATTTTGACATAATGGCCGGCGCTGCGCGGCCCCATGTACGCGACGCAGGGCTTGCCATCTTCGGGCGCTTTGGCTGCCACCGCCCGCAGGATGTCGCCCACCAGCGCCCATCCCTCCGGTGCACCGCCCGGCATGATGCTCGGCCCCCACAGCGCGCCCTCCTCGCCGCCGCTGACGCCTACGCCCATGTAGAGCAGTCCGGCCGCTGCCAGCGCTGTGCTGCGTCGTTCTGTGTCGAGATAGTAGCTATTGCCCCCATCCATCACCAGGTCGCCAGGCGCCAACAACGGGACAAGGCCATCCAGCACAGCCTCCACCGGCTGGCCGGCTTTGACCATGATCATGATCTTGCGCGGGCGTTCCAGGGCGGCGACGAACTCTTCCAGCGTGCGGGTGTGGATCAATTTCTTGCCAGGGTGAGCGGCGACAAACTCATCCGTCACACGCGTCGTGCGGTTGTAAACAGCGACGGTGAAACCGTTGCGCTCCATGTTCAGCACCAGGTTTTGCCCCATCACGGCCAACCCGATGAGACCGATGTCTGCTTTCCTCATTGTGGACGTTCCTTTCTATGAATGCGTTCATCTACGCGTGAGCACCGACCGCATGTAGAGGCGCGGTTTAGGCGGTGGCGGCGGTGGTGTGTAGCGCTCGAACAATTGACCATCGGGCACCCGACTGACCAGGTGTGGCAATCCCCACCCCGCGCCCGCCTCTTCCAGTTGAATGGCGCGGCGCGCCTCAGCCATTGCCACATCGACAGGGCGGTAGGCAGCCAGCCCGTCGTAGAAAGCGTGTAAGAAAGCCAGCGAAGGACGTGTGCGCAGCCGCGACGGCTGATAGACGGCGGCCGGCACGCCGCGGCGCACCACCTGGCCGGCCACATCCGCCGCCGGATCGACGCCGCCGACGCGCGCGGCGTTGCGCACCTCGATCACTGCCAGCCGCAGCGAATGATGGTCGCTCAGCAGCTTGCCCAAATGGTCGCCGCTGATCGCTCGCCCTCGCCCCATTTCATCTTCAAAGAGGATGACGCCGGTCTGCGTCTGCACATCGTGCACAGCAAAACCCACGAAATGGAGGATGTGGTATGGCTGCTGCCGCAATTTGCGCTGCAGGTCTAGCAGTGTGGGTTTGGCGAGCCGCTCAAAGGTCATGCGACCGTCGGCGCCCAGGTAATCGACAGTGTCGATCAACGCGCGCCAATCACGCCCGACCGCCAGCGGTGGGTAGCCCTCCGGCCCAGCCATGACGACAAGCACGCGCAGCGGCGGCGCCACAACCAGCGGGCGAATCTTGTGCGCCGCGGGCAGATAGCGCACGACCGGTGTGTGCACTGAAAGCGCCAGAAATTCGTCGCGGGTGTCGTCGTAGAGATATTCCCACGGCAGCGCGCGCAGCATTGGGTCATCGCCGATGCCGAGCTGGACGCGCAAACTGGCGCGTGCCGCGTAGGCGGCGCGCCAGCTTGTCTGCCAGCATTCCAGGATCGGGCCGTGAAAGATGGCGTCGAAGAGTTTGCCGCCAATCTCACGCGCCAACGCAAACTGGGCGCTGCGCTGCGCGTCATCGCCGCCAGCATCGCCCAGCAGCCGCTGAACCGCGGCATGTTGTTCGCGGCGATGGAGCGGCAGCGCAAATGCCGCCGTCGCTGTCCCTGCTGGCGACTTGCGCACTGTTGCGCGGTAGCCATCTTCGGTCAACTCTAACCACAGGTCGAAGACCCACTCAGTCGTCATCGTTCGCCCATTGTAGCCTGCCCTGGTGAGCGCGTCAAAGGAAACTGGCGGTTTGGGCTGCTACACGCGTGGACGCTGGCCTACGCCGCCGCGCACGGCGATGGATTATGACGCAATACAGGAAGCCAGCGAACTGAATTTCGGCAGAGTCAGTGTACACTGATACTATTGGGACTTACGCATTTAGCTCAGCAACCTTCCTGGAAGCTGAGAGCTTCCAGGAAGGTGACACACGAGAATCTGTGTAAGCCCAAACCATCTACGCGGCGCCGCGCTGACTGCATGACGTCCTGCGCGCCGCAGTTCGTTTACAGGCAAGAGGATAAGAATGGTTATGCAAACAAAGTTCATGGCTCTGGTTCGCAACTGGATGGTGACGATGCTCGTCGCAGGCCTGGTGCTCGGTCTCGGCGCGTGCGCAGGCGGCGGACAACCGGCTGCCTCGGCGCCAGTCGCCGCAGCCCAGGCTGGTGCACAGACGTCTGCTAAGATCAACACGAAAATCACCCCGGCTGACTATCAGGCAAAATTTGGCGCGGGCGCCGATCACCTGCTCCTGGATGTGCGCACGCCGGAAGAGTTCAACAGCGGGCATATCCCTGGCGCTGTGAATATCTCCGTCGATCAGCTTGCGCAGCGGCTGAGTGAAGTGCCACAGGACAAGCCAGTAGTGCTCTACTGTCGCAGCGGCAATCGCAGCAATCAGGCGGCGCAGATTCTGGATCGGGCAGGCTACACGCAAATCTACGATCTCGGCGGCATCGTCACCTGGCAGCAGCAGGGCTACCCAGTCGAGTAAAGCGCAATGTCACCTGCAAAGCTCGCACTGCTGCTGTTGACCTTATTGCTGGCAGGCTGCATGGCGCCAACCGGAATGGCAGCCACGCCAGCAGGCAGCGCCCCGCCCGCAGACCTCGATTTCAGCGCCACGCGGCTGGGCGACAACGGCATCTTCCGCGCCACCTACAAAAGTGACATCGACCCGACGCCGCTCAACGAATTGCACGCGTGGACGTTGCACGTCGAGACCGCCGACGGCGCGCCCGTGGAGCATGCCACGATCAGGGTCAGCGGCGACATGCCGGAGCATGGTCACGGTATGCCCACCCAACCTCAGGTGACGCAGGAGCTCGGCGGCGGCGACTACCGCGTCGAGGGGATGCGGTTCCAGATGGGGGGCTGGTGGACAGTGACGTTCGACATCGAGGCTGGCGGCGCCAACGATCGCGTCACCTTCAATCTGCGACTGAAATGAGCGTGATGCACAGACAGAAGCTCTGGCGCACTGGCGTGCTTGTGGCGGCGCTAAGTCTGCTGACCGCCTGCACTCTGAAGCTGAACGCAGCAATCTGGAGCGCCGACGAACTCCAGACGCTGCGTTCCCTCTCACTGACAGCGCTCAAGCCGCTGCCGCCCGATCCATCAAATGCCGTCGCTGATGATCCGGCGGCAGCCGCGTTGGGCAAACGCATCTTTTTCGACACACGCTTCAGCGCCAACGGTGCGGTGTCTTGCGCTTCCTGCCATATGCCCGAGCGACACTTCACCGATGGTCGTCCCTTTGGGGTCGGCGTCGGCGTCATTCCACTCAACGTCATGACGCTGGTTGGCGCCGCCTACAGCCCCTGGCAAACGTGGAACGGCAAGAGCGACAGCCAGTGGTCGCAGGCGTTGCTGCCGCTGGAAAATGCACTGGAGCACGGCGGCGACCGCACCTTCTACGCGCATTTGATCGCCGAGCACTACGCCGGGGAGTACACAGCGATCTTCGGCCCGTTGCCCGATCTCAGCGACGCCACCCGTTTTCCGCGTCACGCTGGCCCCGTGGATGCGGTCGCCGCCAGCATTGCGTGGGAAACGATGGCCGCCGCCGATCGCGATGCTGTCAACCGGGTCTTCGCCAACATCGGCAAGGCGCTGGCGGCCTCTGAACGAACGCTGCTGCCCCGACCCGCGCGCTTCGACCGCTACGTGGCGACCCTCGGCGATGATGGCCGCCCGCAGGGCGCGTCCGTCCTGACTGAGGACGAGATCGCCGGGCTGCGCATCTTCATTGGCAAAGGGAAGTGCATCAATTGCCATAACGGGCCGCGCTTCACCAACGATGCCTTCCACAATACGGCCGTGCCTGGCGCACCGGGCTATCCGCTGCAGCGCGGTCGCATCGACGGCGTGGCGCGCGTCCAGAACGACATCTTCAATTGTCTGGGGCCGTACAGCGACGCGGCGCCGGAGGCATGTTCGGCGCTGCGCTTCATGGTGACGGAAGGCGTCACCCTGGTGGGCAGCATGAAGACGCCCACGCTGCGCAATGTGGCGGAAACTGCACCCTACATGCACACCGGTCAGATGGCGACGCTGGCTGATGTTGTGGCGCACTACAGCGGCGGCGGCTACGCCCTGCTCGGCCACAACGAATTGACGCCGCTCAACCTGTCGGCGCAGGAGGCGGCGCAGCTCGAGGCATTTCTCCACACCTTGACCGAAGAACCTGGACAGTAGAGACGCGGCGCGCATTCCTCGCTCCTTGCCTGGCGCCCCCGGCGTCGCCAGCCATTTCTGGTATAATGCCACACTGAGCGAGTCAGGGTGCACCCAGTCGGCGTGAGCTTTTGAGCGTGGCGCCCTGCCAACAGCCAACGGAGTTTGCGTATGTCAATGCTTACCATCACCAATCTAGGTTTTTCCTTCGGCGATTATGATGTCTTCCTGGGCATCTCGGCGTCGATTCCAAACGACGGCAAGATTGGGCTGGTTGGACCAAACGGCATTGGCAAGACGACGCTGCTACGCGTGCTGGCCGGCCTGGCGCAGCCGACCTCCGGCAGCGTGACGCTGGCGCGCGGCACGCGCATCGGCTACCTGCGCCAGGAAGCGGTGGACGCCTTCGCCGGCCGCCACAACACCGTTCACGATGAGATGCTGACGGTCTTCGCCGGGCTGCGCCAGCAAGAAGCCCGACTGCGCGAGTTGGAGCACCGCATGGCCGAGGCGCACTCCGACGAGCTGCTGGCCGAATACAGCGCCGCACAAGAGGCATTCGAGCGCGCCGGCGGCTACGACTACGAACTGCGCATCAGCCAGGTGCTCTACGGCCTCGGCTTTACGCGCAACGAGTGGGCGTTGCAGATTTCCATGCTCAGCGGCGGGCAAAAGACGCGCGCGCTGCTGGCGCGCCTGCTGCTCGAAAAACCCGACCTGTTGATTCTCGATGAGCCGACCAATCACCTCGACGTGCAGGCAGTCGAGTGGCTGGAGGGGATGTTGCGCACCTGGGACGGCGCGCTGCTCATCGTCTCGCACGACCGTTACTTTCTCGACAACGTGGTCAACCGCATTTGGGAGATGGGGCCAGCGGGCTTCGAGACCTACAGCGGCAACTACAGCCACTATTTGCGGCAGCGCCAGGAACGATGGGAACGCCGCGAGATCGAGTTCAACGCTGTCAAAGAGCGCTTTCTGAGCGAGCTGGATTACATCAAGCGCAACATCGCCCGCGACGCCACCAAGAACCAGGCGGTCGGGCGCCTGCGGCGGTTGATCCGCGAAGTGCGTGTGGTCGAAGCGGGCGGTCTCGACCTGCTCCTCAGCAAGAACTGGGGGCAAGTAATGGAGGAGGTCGACATTTCCGAAGCGAAATGGGGCGTGGCCGATGTCGAGCAGGCCATCAAGGGGCTGCGCAATCCGGTGATCCGCCCGCCACAGCTCAACTTCAAGCTCAAGACCACACTGCGCAGCGGCAATCTTGTCCTGCGCACTACGGCTATGTCCATCGGCTATCCAGGCAAACTCCTTTTCCGCACCGACCCAATCACGCTGGAGCGTGGCGAATGTGCGGCGCTGATCGGGCCGAACGGCAGCGGCAAGACGACCTTTCTACGCACGCTGTTGGGCGAGATCGCGCCGCTGGACGGCCAGATCAAGTTTGGCGCCAGCCTCAAAATCGGTTACTTCTCGCAGGCGCACGAACGGCTCAACCCTGACAATACCGTGCTCGACGAACTGCTGAGCCACAAACAGATGCTGCTCGGCCCGGCGCGCAATTACCTGGCGCAATATTTGTTTCGCGGCGAGGATGTCTTCAAGCCGGTGCGTCTGCTGAGCGGCGGCGAACGTGGACGACTGGCGTTGGCGATTCTGGCGCTGGAGGGAGCCAATCTCCTGCTGCTGGACGAGCCAAGCAATCACCTGGACATCCCGGCCCAGGAGGTTTTACAGCAAGTGTTGGAGCAGTTCGAGGGGACGATCTTGCTCGTCTCGCACGACCGGTATCTGATCGACCACCTGGCGACGCAAGTCTGGGAGCTACGCAAACAGCATCTGGACATCTTCGAGGGTTCCTACGCCGAAATGCTGCTGGCGCGTCAACAGGCTGCCGAAGCCGAAAAACAGATCGCCGCCGTCCAGCGGTCGGAAGTGCGCGATGATTTCGTCGCCAGCAAACAGGCGCGCGCCGACGAGCGTCGCCGCGCCCGCGTCGTCGCCGACGCCGAAGCGCGCGTCCATGCGCTGGAGACGCGCCTGCACCAGCTCGAGGAGGAGCTGCACGTCGCCACCGCTGCACAGGACGTCGCCGCCATTCAGCGCCTGGGGCTTGCCTACACCGCTGCCCAGTCCGAGTTGGACGCCGCCATGGAGGCATGGGCGGCGGTTGCTTAGCCGCGTATTGCCAAACATCCCAAACAGCTACGGAGTCAATTCATGGCCGAACAGCATCATCGCGTGGTCTATTCCACCGACCCCGAGGCGGAAGCGCCTGCCGGGCGCCCCAGCTCAACCGCCAGGTCACCGTCGCCGCGCCAGCAACAGGTGCGCGTGGGGCTGGAGCGCAAAGGACGCGGTGGCAAGACCGTATCGCTGGTCACGGGCGTCACCGCAGCGCCGGCGGAGTTAGAAAAACTGTGCAAGCTGCTGAAGAACCGGTTGGGCGCCGGAGGCGCCGTCAAGGAGCAGGCTATCGAAATTCAGGGCGATCAGCGCGACAAGATTGTCGCCATTCTGCTCGAACTGGGTTATCAGGCAAAAAAGGCCGGCGGATGAGAGCTACACAACCTCGATGCGGGCGATCCACTTGACTTGCTTGAGCGCAGCGTCAGTCTCACCCGGCGCAATGAGCCGCACCAGCCCGGCGTCGCGTGTGAGCGGCGCGCCATCCCGCGTGAGCGCCAGGAGCACCGGACGCCCATCCGGCGCAGCGGTAAGTTCCACCGGCGTGAGGCGCGTGCCAAACCCATCACTGCTCACGACATCGACATAGCGCCAGGCAAAGCCGACGGGCAACAGCGTCGTCAGCAGCGTTTGCAACGCAACGCCGCCAAAGGTGAACGGACCAGAGGCGCCATGCCCGGTGCTGACGATGAAGCAATCGCCGACCTCAACGCGCGGGAGGGCGGCCAGGAACGCAGGCGTGAGTTGGCGTTCCTGACCGGCGGCAATCCAACGAATCGTGGCGTCGCCCGGCGGTGGGTGTGGATTAGGCTCGTGGCTGTGACCGTGCACCCACGCTGGTGCGTCGGCGGCGTGCTCGTGGGCGTCGCTCATCCCGGCTCTGGCTCCAGACTGAAGGTGAGCGGATAACCATCGAGGCGGGCGCGAGTGCGCGCGACCTTGACCAGGCGTTCGGCTTCATGGCGCGGACGCACAACGACCACCGCCTGCCCCTCACTATGCGCCGTGTTGGCGATGTGCTCCGCAATCTCCTCGGAGAGCAAGAACAACTGGAGCAGCACCTTGATCACGTATTCAAAGGGCGTCACATCGTCGTTATGGATAATGACATACCAGCGCGGCGCATGACGCTGCTCCTCGATCTGCTCAGCCTCGAAACCTGGCGCAGTTGGTGCGTCCACAATTGGCGACTGTAAGTCAACATTCTGCATTTTCGGCATCATCCCCAATAGCCCCCTGATTCGTGTGACTGTGGTATACAGTATACAAGGTTTGATCGACTTTTGCCACGTGCAAATAGACCCGGGGGTCTACTTCACGTTCCGGGCGATGCAGGTCACCGCCTCCGGCGTGACATCGCGCCCTGTCACGCCGAAGGCGATGACCTGCGGTGGACGCCCCCAACTTGAAATGCACCCAATAGACCCTCGGTAGGTGAATGGATTACGTGCTTTTTTGCGCCCATGCTACAATCGCGTGTCGGCGCGCCAGTGGGCCGCCGTGCAAAGGATTTGTTTGTCATGGAACAGTCGAGTTTGACATACGGGAATGCATTTCCCGGCCATCCCACTATCACGGTTGTGATGCCAACATATAACGAGGCCGACAACCTGCCAGCGATGGCAGAGGCCATCTTTGCCCTGAAGTTGCCCAACCTGCAATTGTTGGTTGTGGACGACGCCTCGCCCGACGGCACCGGTCGCATTGCCGATGAATTGGCAGCCACCTACAACGCCAGTGCAACGCTGCGCCCGCGTGTCGTCGTGCTGCACCGTCAGGGCAAGGGCGGATTGGGCACAGCCTACGTTGCCGGCATGACGCGCGCCATCGGCGATGGCGCCGACTTCATTGTCCAGATGGACGCGGATTTTAGCCATTCACCAGCTTACATCCCACAGATGTTGGGCGTGATCCTGGCGACCGACGCCGACGTGGTG
>Ga0272446_1001877_pt1 | contig 29777 bp, 31 predicted proteins | sample YNPCB0061_FD_194587 | JGI IMG/M metagenome (GOLD analysis project Ga0272446, IMG submission 194587) | Hot spring microbial mat communities from Yellowstone National Park, WY, United States - YNP-CB-006-1 | ecosystem: Environmental > Aquatic > Thermal springs > Hot (42-90C) > Sediment | place...
CCAGTTTTGCACGATTTCGAGGCGCATAGTGGGCCTATGCAACGAGAAAGCGGGCAAAAATGGACCGCTCTTCCCACCGGCGCAGTAGATCAGCCTCAAGTCCGACAGGCTCCTAGGTCGGGTCGATGAACCGCCTCAGGTAAAGCCGGGCGCCCTGGCGCTCCGCCAAGGCCCGGGCCTGCTTGCGAAAGCGGGCCCCCTCCCCCAGTTCCCCGGCGGCCTCCAGGGCCTTGGCCTTCAGGCCCAGCAGCCGGGCTTTGAGGTGATGCTGGCTGAAGCGGTCCACCTGGTCCAGAGCGTGGTCCAGCCACACGGCTGCCCAGCGGGGTCCCAGGTGGAACACGGTTTCGGCGAACACGGCTTCGGCCTGGGCAGCCAGGGCGGGATTCAGGCGACGCAAGCCGGCCAGGGCCCGGTGGCTGGGCGTCAGGCATAGGGCTTGCCCTTGGCGGGCCCGGCCCCAGACTTCCAGCAGCCCGCACCAGAGTCCGTCCGGCTCGGAGCATCCGGCCAGCGCCGCGGTGGGTTGAGCCTGGTCCTCCAGATAAGCCAGATAGCGCGATTCCATCGGGTCGTCCTCCGCTTTCGGGACCGCGGCCGAGGCGTCCATGAGCGTGCGGGCCCGGTGCCGCAAGATCTGGGCCTGGGGGCTGGAGTTCATGGCGGACAGGGCCGCCAGGGCCTCCGGGAAGCGCCCCAGCGTATAGAGATCCAGGGCCAGGGCATTCTCCGCCCGGTGCAGACAAGCCCGGCCCAGAGGGCGGGCCAGTTCCGGCAGACGCCAGGCATAGGGGTAGGAACGGCCGGCGCCCTCCAGACGGTGCCGGGTTTCCCAGGCCAGAAGGCGCTGGGTGAATACCTCCTCGGCGTGGCTCAAGACCGGCGAGGGGCTTTACAGCACCTCATCCTTCAGCTCCCGCGCCAGCAGGGCCGTCACCGCCTCCCTGGGAGGCAGTTCCTGTTTCAGGATTCGCGCCACGGCGGTGGTGATGGGGGTCTCCACCGCCAGTTCCTCGGCCAGCTTGGCTGCCTCCAGGGCGGTGGAGGCCCCTTCGGCCACGTGGCCCAGTTCCCGCAGGGCGCCTTCCAGGCTCTCCCCCGCCGCCAGGCGCAGGCCCAACTGGCGGTTGCGGGACAAATCGCCGGTGCAGGTGAGGATCAGGTCCCCCATGCCCGAGAGTCCCATGAAGGTCTCGGGCCGGCCCCCCAGTTTCAGGCCCAGCCGGGTGAGTTCCGCCAGGCCCCGGGTCACCAGGGCGGCCCGAGCGTTGAGGCCGAAGCCCAGGCCGTCGGAGATGCCGGCGGCGATGGCGATGACGTTCTTCAGGGCGCCCCCAAGCTCCACCCCCACCACATCGGTGGAGGCATAGAGCCGGAACCTGGGATCGCGCAACGCCTGGGCCATCCGGCGGGCGAAGGCCATGTCCTGGCTGGCCACGGTGAGGGCGACGGGCAGGCCACGGGCCACTTCCTGGGCAAAGCTTGGCCCGGAGAGCACGGCGGCGGGGGGATGGTCCGGCCAGGCCTCATACAGCACCTGGTGGGGCAGCTTGCGGCTGCCTGACTCGAAGCCCTTGCACAACCACACCAGGGGTAAGACCAGACCCTGGGCGCGCAATGCCAGGGCCAGCGGTCTGAACCCATTGGTGGGGACGGCGCAGACGAGACAATCCGCGCCGTCCGCGGCTTCGGCCAGATTGGCGGTGGCCTGGAGATTGGACGGAAAGGTGAAGCCGGGCAGGTAGCGCAGGTTGCTGCGACTTTCGTTCAGCGCCCTGGCATGATCCTGGGAGCGGGTCCAGAGCCTGACCGGGTTGCCCTGGGCCAGGCGAATGGCCAGGGCGGTCCCCCAGGCCCCCGCACCCAATACGCCGAATTTCATGGCCAGCCAGGCCGGGGCTCAGTTGGGCTTCTGGGTATTGGCCTGTTGGGCCTGCTGCTGTTGCATGTACATCAACTCGAAGTTGATGGGTTGCAGCATCAGGGGCGGGAAGCCGGCTTTGAGCACGGCATCGGAAACGGCTTCCCGGGCATAGGGGAACAGGATGTTGGGGCAACCCACGGAGAGGGCGGGTTCCATGGCCTCCTGGGGCAGGTTCTGGATGCGGAATATGCCGGCCTGCTTCAGCTCCACCAGGAAAGCGGTCTTGTCCTGGATCTTGGCGGTGATGGTGAGGGTGAGCACGGTTTCATAGATGCCGTTGGCGCCGTCCACCGGCGCGCTCTGCGTATTCAACTGCATGTTCATCTGGGGGGCTTCCCGCTCCAGAAACACGGCGGGGGCGTTGGGCACCTCCAGGGAGAGATCCTTGACGTAGATCTTCTCGATGTTGAACACGGGCATGGCTTGCTGCTGGGCTTGCTGGTCGGTCATGGCAGGGTCCGGAAAAAAGATAAAAACGGCGCATTATAGCCGCTGGGATATGACGCTTCCGCGTCTCAGAACCGGCGCAGCCAGGCTTCCAACTGGTGAGGGGGCAGCGCACCGGCCACCCGGTCCACCTCCCGCCCCCCCTTGAACATGGCCAGGGTGGGGATGCTGCGGATGCCATGGCGGGCTGCCAGGGCTTGTTCCGCCTCGGTATTCACCTTGGCGAAGCGTACCCGCGTGGCCCAGGGGCCGGCCAACTGGCTGAAAACGGGCGCGAATTGCTTGCAGGGCCCGCACCAGGGGGCCCAGAAATCCACCAGCACCGGCAGTTCGTTGCGGCTGACAAACTTGTCGAAGCTGGCGGCGGTGAGTTCCACCGGCCGGGGTGGCAGCACCTCGGCGCCGCATTTGCCGCATTTGGGGTGTTGGTGCAGACGATCATCGGGGACGCGGTTCACCGCGCCACAGTGGGGGCAGACAAGTTCCATGTGCAGACTCCAAAAAGATGTTTTGGAGCAAATGGCGTCTGCCGCCGCGAAATCAAGCCGCCAGCAGGGGGTCCAGTTCGCCCGCCGCGTCCAGGGCCGAGAGGTCGTCGAAGCCGCCCACGTGGCGGTCGCCGATGAACACCTGGGGTACGGTGCGGCGGCCGGTGATCCGCATCATGTGTTCCCGCTGGGCCGGGTCCAGATCCACGCGGATCTTCTCGATCTCGGTGACGCCTTTTTTGTTCAGCAGGCGCTCGGCCATCTGGCAGTAAGGGCAGACGGCGGTGCAGTACATCTTGATGGGGGGCATGATGTTTCCTCGCTTATTTGTCACGGGGCAGGCCGGCCGCCTCCCAGGCCTGCATGCCGCCGGCCAGGTTGTGCAGGTTCTCGAAACCGGCCTTCTTCAGGATGCCGCAGGCATGGTTGGAGCGGTTGCCGCTGCGGCACACGGCGATGATGGGCTTGCCCTTGTATTTCTCCAGATCCGCAAGCTTGTTCTTCAGCTGGCCCAGGGGAATGTGCCTGGCTTTGGGGATGTGGCCATCGGACCACTCGGATGGCTCCCGCACATCCAGCACCAGGGCGTCCTCGTGGTTGAACAGCAACACCGCCTCCTGGGGGCCGATCTGCTTGATGCCGGAGAGGCGGCTGAACAGCCCGCCGCCTACCAGCATGAAGCCGGACACGGCGGCCAGCAGGATCAGCCAGATGTTTTGCAGGATGAAATCCATCCGAATTACCTCAACACACTTACGAGGGGCGGATTTTAACCGCAGCCTCAGTTACAGCAGGAACCGCCTTCCTTGAGGCCCATCTTCTTCAGCAGTTTCTCCGGCGGGCAGAAGCCGGTGAAGCCGGATTGCAGCAGGTTCAGGCCGACGAAGGCGGTGAGCCACAGCCAGGAAGGGCTAGCCATGTCCACCTGGCCGGTGAAATGGGCCAGGGCCAGGGACAGCAGGATCATGGTGCCGGCCAGGATGCGAAGGGCGCGTTCAACAGTCATTTGCATACTCCTCTCGGGTTAAACGGTTTGGGTTTTCAGGTTGCGCTGCCACAGGAAGTACAGCAACGGGATCACCACCAGGGTCAGGGCCGTGGAGGCGAAGGTGCCGAAGATCAGGCTCACCGCCAGGCCACCGAACACCGGGTCGGTGATCATGATGGCGGAGCCCAGGATGATGGCGAGCGCGGTGAGCAGGATGGGGCGGAAGCGCACGGCGCCCGCCTCGACGACCGCCTCCTTCAGCGCATAGCCCTGCTTGCGGTAGTCCAGGATGAAGTCGATGAGCAACAGGGAGTTGCGCACCACGATCCCCGCCAGGGCGATGACGCCGATCATGGAGGTGGCGGTGAAGGCCTGGTTGGTGGCCCAGTGGCCCGGGAACACGCCCACCAGGGTCAGGGGAATGGCCCCCATGACGATCACCGGCAGCATGAAGGACTTGTAGTAGCCCACCAGCACCAGGTAGATGAGGATGATGGCAACGATGAAGGCACTGCCCAGGTCGCGGAACACGTCCAGGGTCAGGCGCATCTCGCCGCCCCACAGCAGGGTGTAGTCCACCACGTCCTTGGGGCTGGCCTGGGTGAAGCCCAGGTTGCCGGTGGTGAAGGTGGCCCCATTGGGCAATTTCTTGCCGTCCAGTGCCTTGTCCAGGGCCAGCACGGCATAGACCGGGCTGGATTGGATCAGCTCTCCCCCCACCATCACCATGGGATGCTGGTCCCGGGCGTAGATGGGCTTGGCCTCGGTGACCCGTTCCACCGTAGCGATGGCAGACAGAGGCACCTGCATGCCTTGGGGGTTGCTCACCCGCAGGGCCAACAGGGTCTCGGGACTGGCCCGCAGGGCCTTGGGCAGGCGCACCTGGATGTCGATGGGTTCCCGGGCATCCGTGGCATGGAGGGTGCCGATGGCGAAGCCGGAGACATAGTTGCGCAGCAGTTGCGCCACCTGGCCCGGCGCCACGCCGGACAGCAGGGCCTTCTCGGCGTCCACGCGGACGTGGAAGCTGTCCAGGTTGGCGGTCACCGAATCGTCCACATTGATCATGCCGTAGATGCCCTCGAAGGCCTTGTCCACGTGGGCGGCAGCGCCCCGCAGCACATCGTAGTCCGGGCCGTACAGCTCGGCCAGGATCTGGGCCTGCACGGGCGGGCCGGGGGGCGTTTCATAAAGCTTGATCTTGGCCGTGGGGAAGGACTGACGCACCTTGCCCAGGGCCGCGTTCAGCTGGTCGGCGATCTCATGGGACGACACGTCACGATGATGCTTGTCCACCAGATTGACCCGGATCTGGGCCAGGTTCTGGCCACGCTTGATCATGTCCCCCCGCACCAGGGCGGCGAAATCGATGGGGGCCGTCATGCCCAGGAAGGTCTGGTAGTCGGTGACGTGGGGATGCCGGCCCACCACCGCGCCCATGGCCCGGGCCACCTGGTCCGTGGCGGCCAGGGCGATGCCGGCGGGCATGTCCACCTGCAACAGCAGGGTGTTGGTGTTGTCGTTGGGCAGCATCTTCAGTTCCACCCCCAGGGGGGACAGGGGGCCGTTCAGGCCCGAAGGCCGCACGAACTGCCAGGCGGGCATGAGCATGGCCCCGGCCAGCAGGCCCAGCACCACCAGGAAGGTGAGGTTGCGCTTGCTGGCGGAGTCGATCAGGGGCGTGATCACCGCCACGTAGGCCCGGTGCAGGGGGTCCTGCTTCTGGGCACCCTGGTCTTCCAAACTGGCGGACTGGGCCAGGGCGGAACGGGCCGCCTTGTTCTTCAGCCATAGGTTGGAGGCCCAGGGCACCACCATGTAGGCGATGACGATGGAGGCGATCATGGCCACCGGCACGTTGAAGGGGATGGGGGCCATGAAGGGGCCCATCATGCCGGTGACGAAGGCCATGGGGATGAAGGCCAGGATGACGGCGATGGTGGCGATGTTGGTGGGGTTGCCGATCTCGTTGGTGGCGATCACCAGGGTTTCGCCGAACGACCTGTTGGAACCGTGGTGCAGGTGGCGGTGGATGTTCTCGATCACCACGATGGCCGCGTCCACCAAGAGGCCCAGGGACAGGATCAGGGCGAACAGGGTGATGCGGTTGATGGTTTGTCCCGCGGCCAGGCCCACGGCCAGCACCACGAAGAGGATGAGGGGCACGGTGAGGGTGACGATGCCCGCCTCCCGCCAGCCCAGGAAGACCACCAGGATGAGTACCACGGAGCCGATGGCGATACCCAGGTGCATCACCAGTTCATTCACCGCCGCGTTGGCCTTCTGGCCGTCGTTGCGGGTGACGGCGACTTCCACCTCGGCGGGGATGGCCTGTTTCTTCAGCGCTTCCACCTTGGCCAGCACGGCGTCGGCCACCACTACGGCATTGGTGCCGGCCTTCTTGGCGATGGCCAGGGTGACGGCGGGATTCTCGCCCTTGAGGCGGGCGCCCGCGGCGGGGCCATAGGCAAAGCGGGAGGTCTCCTCGATCTCGGCGGGACCATCCTCCACCTTGGCGATGTCCTTCAGGTACACCGGCCGGCCCTGGCGGGAGACGCCCACGACGATGTCGGCCACTTCCTGGGCGGAACCCAGGAAGCCGGACAGGCGCAGGGGCGTGGCCTGGTTGTCCCGCACCAGATCCCCCAGCGGGGCGGAGACGTTGGTGCCCCGCAGCATCTGGTCCACCTGGTTCAGAGTCAGGCCGGCGGCCTCCAGACGCTGGGGGTCGATCCACGCATTCACGGCTCGGGCGCGGCCGCCGATGACCTGGGTGAAGGACACGCCGGGCACGTTGCGCACCTGTTCCAGCAGACGCTGGGCCACTTCCCGCAGGCGAAAGTCATCCAGGTTGGCGGAGGCCAGGGTGAGGGTCATGATGGGCACGTCGTCCACGTTGATGGGACGCACCACGGGTTGCATGGCGCCGGGGGGTATCCGGTCCATGTTCTGCATGAGTTGGTTGTACATCTTCACCAGGGAGTCTTCCTGGTTCTCCCCCACCTTGAACTGCACCGTCACCAGGCCGAAATCGTTGGTGGCGTAGCCGTAGGTGTGATCCACCCCGGACTGGGCGTTCATGATGGCTTCCAGGGGCTTTACCACCAGGTTCTGGATCTCGGTGGCGGAAGCGCCGGGCTTGGCGACGATGATGTTGGCCGCCGGCACCACGATCTGGGGGTTGTACTCCCGGGGGGTCACCATGAGGGCCAGCAGGCCCGTCAGGGTGACGGCGATGATGGTCAGGGCCGTGAGCTTGGAGGTGAGAAAGGCCCGGGCCAGCTTGCCCGCGATGTTCATGGGGGTGTCGTGTTCAACCGTGCTCATGGCTCAGCCCTGCACCTTGTTGCCGTTGTTCACCGCGTTGGCGTTGCCGGTCACCACCCGCTCCCCCGGGTTCAGGCCGGAGAGGATCTCCACCTGACCGTCGGTTTCGGCACCGGTGCGCACCATGCGGTACCGGGCGATGCCCTGGGCATCCACCACGAACACGCCGGTGATGCCGGCCCGCTCCAGTACGGCGCTCTTGGGCACGGCCAGCATGAGCCTGCTGCCGGTGGGGAACAACACCCGGGCGAAGGCGCCGCTTTGCAGGCCCGGGGCAGCCACGTCCAGTTTGACCATATAGGTGTGGCTCACGGGATCGGCGGCCGGAGAAAGGCGCGCCACCTTGGCGGTGACGGGCTGGGCCAGGCCGTCCACTTCCACCCGCACGGCCTGGCCCGGCTTCAGGGTCTTGAACAGGGCCTCGGGCACGCTGGTCTGCACCTGGAGCCTGGCGGGGTTTTCCACCATGAGCACGGGGTGGCCCGGGGCGGCGATGTCCCCTTCCATGGCCAGCTTCTGGGTCACTACGCCATTGATGGGCGAGCTCACCGAGGCGTAGCGCATCTGCCCCTGGGCGGTGCCCAGCCCCGCTTTGGCCTGGGCGGCCCGGGACACGGCGATGTCGTAGTTGAGCTTCATCTTTTCGTACTGCTGGCGGCTCACCACCTCGTCCTTGTACAGGGCCTCGAAGCGCTGGAAGTCGGCCTTGGCATCCTGCAAGGCATCTTCGGCCTGTTGCAGGCCCAGACGGGCCTGGGCCACGGCGCCCTCGATATCCAGGGGGTCGATGGTGAACAGGCGCTGGCCGGCCTTCACGCTCTGGCCTTCCACCACGGCGATGTCCTTGATGTAGCCCATGAGGCGGGAGGCTACCTTCACGGATTCCAGGGCGACCACCGTGCCGGGGGTGGGGGTGGTGGCCTGGACCTCCACCGGCTGGATGGCCGTGACCTGGGCCTGGACGGTGGTGGCCGGCTCGGCCTGGGCCTTGCTGTGGTCTTCACTACCGCAGCCGGCCAGGGAGAAGGAGAGCGCCAGGGCCAGGGCGGCGGTCAGGGGCTTGATCGTTGCAGAGAGGGCGTGGGTCATGTCGCTCACCTTGAATCAGAGTTGTTCCGGGGACAGCACGCCCACGGCGCGCTTCAGTTCGGCACGGCTGACGGCCAGGTCGTAGCGGGCCGCCACCAGGTCGGCCCGGGCGCGATCCAGCTGGGCCTGGGCGGAGAGGAGTTCGATGAGGGTGCCGATGCCATTCTCGTAGCGCTTCTGCACCAGACGCTGGGCCTCGGCGGCCTGCTCCACTGCAGCTTCCCGCGCTGCGATCTTCTCCTCTGCCTCCAGGGCCTTGCGGCGGGCATCCCCCACCTGGTAGGCGATGCCGTCCTCGGCCTGGCGCAGCTTGGCGGCCAACTCCGTGCGCTGGGCCTCGGCCCGGTCCACGCCGGCCTTGGTGACGCCGCCGTCGAAAGCAGTCCAGGACAGCACGCCGGCCACGGTGTAGGAGGCGGCGCCGAAGCCCAGGGCCTTGTCGTTCACGTCGCCCCGCAACATGACGTTGAACTGGGGCTTGTAGCCGGCCCGGGCGGCCTCCACCGCCGCCCCCGCCCCTAGCATCTGGCTGCGCAGGGCCTGCAGGCCCGCGTGGGTGTCCAGGGCCTGCTGACGCAGATCCGCATCGGCGCCTGCCAGCATGGCCGGCGTCACCGGCGCGCCCACGTCCAGGGGTTCGGAGAGGGGCTTGCCCAGCAGCAGGTGGAGCTGGTCCAGGGCGGCGGCCTCGGCGTTCTTCGCCTCCACCCGCTTCAGCTTCACCTCTTCCAGGTTCACCTTGGCGGACAGCACGTCGCTCTTCACCGCCAAGCCCTGTTTGTGCAGTTTCTCGGTGATGCGCACGTATTCCTCGGCGGCGGCTTTGGCCTGCTCCGCCACCTGGATGTAGGCCCGGGCAGTGTGCACGCCCTGGTAGGCCATGAGCACCTGCTTGATGAGCTGCTGGCGGGCCAGACGGTCGCCGGACTGGGCGGCCCGCACATAGGCCTGGGCCTGGTCCACGTAGCTTTTCACCATGCCGCCGTTGTAGACGGGGATCAGCAACTCCACCCGGGGGTTGATGTTGGTGACCGGGTCCGGGTGGTTCAGGTTATGTGGGGCCACCCCCAGGGCACCGGGGCCGGTGAATTCGTTGGCACCAAAGTCATTGAATGTGGCGTTGCGCTGGGACAGCTTCAGGCCGAAGGCATTCAGGGCGTCATTGGTGTAGGTGGCGGTGACGGACAGGTTCAGGCGGGGTTTTTTGTTGCCCTCGGCCTGGCGGACGGCGGCTTCGGCCTGGTCGATCTGGGCCTGGCTCACGGCCAGGTCCGGGTTCTGGCTCAGGGCCAACTCCACGGCCTGCCGGAAGCTCAGGGTCTCCGCCGCGGCCGGGGGGGTGGACAGGGCCAACAGCATGGCCCCCATGAGGGCGCACAACTCGGCAGCACGCATATCAACTCCTAGCTGAAAAAGGGAAACTGCACCCAAGGTGCAGCAAAATCAGTAGGTGCTAATATAGCTATTAGTTATTTTTATGTCTAGATAAGTCGAGCTGTGGCGGGCAATTTTGCGGTTATTTGGCAAAACCGCAAAACACGTCCCGCATCATGCCGATGAGCTGAAGGGTACGGGTATCCCCCACCCGGTAGAACACCCGATTGGCATCCTTGCGGGTACGCAACACGCCTTTGTCCCGCAGAATGGCCAAGTGCTGGGAGATGTTGCTCTGGGAGGTGCCCACGTTCTCGACGATGTCCTGGACGCTGACCTCCTTGTCGCCCAGGACACACAGGATCTTGAGCCGCAGGGGATGGGACATGGCTTTCAGGGCGCGGGAGGCTTGCTCGATGTGTTCGTCTTTGTCGATCAGTTCCGTGGACTCGATGGTCATTTTGTCTCCGTGGTGGGAAATATCTTGCCTGGCTCGAAGGCGCGCCCAGAGGCTAGATGTATTCAAATATACTAAAATACCCACGCAAATTGTGTTGGAAAAACCAGATAAAATCTTCTGATGCCCCCATCTGCCATAAAACCGGTCCTGCTCCTCATCCTGGATGGCTTTGGATGCCGTCATGCCGATCACTTCAACGCCATCGCCTGTGCCCACAAGCCCAACTGGGACCGCTTGTGGAAACAGTACACCCATACCCTGGTGCAGGCGTCCGGGGCGGCGGTGGGATTGCCGGCGGGACAGATGGGCAACTCCGAGGTGGGGCACCTGAACATTGGCGCGGGTCGGGTGGTGTATCAGGAATTCACCCGCATCGACCGGGCCATCCATAACGGCAACTTCTTCATCAACCTGGCCTTGAAGGACACGGTGGACCAGGTGAAGGCCCGGGGCACGGCCCTGCACATCCTGGGCCTGCTGTCCGATGGTGGCGTGCACAGCCATGAGAACCACATCCATGCCATGCTGGAACTGGCGTTGCGCCAGGGGCTGGACAAGGTTTACATCCATGCCTTCCTGGATGGTCGCGATACGCCCCCCAAAAGCGCGGACATTTACCTGCGCCGCCTGCGTGAAAAGATGGACGTCCTGGGCGGCGGCCGTATCGCCACCATCATCGGCCGTTACTATGCCATGGACCGGGACCGGCGCTGGCAACGGGTCAAGGCGGCCTATGATCTTCTGACCCTGGGACGGGGCGAGTTCACCGCCCAGGACGCCATGGAGGGTTTGCAGATGGCCTATGCCCGGGGTGAGACCGATGAGTTCGTGAAGGCCACCGCCATCGTGCCCCCCGGGCAGGCGCCCGTGCGCATGCAGGACGGTGATGCCATCGTGTTCATGAATTTCCGCTCCGATCGTGCGCGGCAGCTCACCCGTACCTTCATAGAACAGGATTTCGCTGAATTCGAGCGGGAGGCGAGGCCCAGGCTGTCCCGCTATTGCACCCTCACCGGCTACAGCGACGAATATGACGTGGCCGTGGCTTTCCCGCCGGAGCGCATCCGCAACGGCTTCGGCGAGTACATCGCCAACCAGGGCCTGCGCCAGCTGCGCATCGCCGAGACGGAGAAATACCCTCACGTCACCTACTTCTTCAATGGCGGCGAGGAGACCGTGTATCCGGGCGAGGACCGCATTCTGGTGAACTCTCCGGATGTGGCCACCTACGACCTGAAGCCGGAGATGAGCGCCTACGAGGTGACGGACAAGCTGGTGGAGGCCATCAGGAGCCGCAGGTACGACGCCATCATCTGCAACTACGCCAACTCGGACATGGTGGGCCACACAGGTATCTTCGAGGCGGCCAGGAAGGCGGTGGAAGTCGTGGACGAGTGCATTGGCAGGGCCGTGGAGGCCATGCTGGCCATAGGCGGCGAGGTGCTCATCACCGCAGACCACGGCAACGCCGAGAGCATGATGGATAGCGACAAGGGGCAGCCCCACACCGCCCACACCACCAACCTGGTACCGTTCCTGTACATCGGCCGCCGGGCCCATATCGCGGAAAAGGGCGCCCTGGAGGATGTGGCGCCCACCCTGCTGCGGATGATGGGCCTGCCCCAGCCCATGGAAATGACGGGCCACCCCCTCATCGAGTTCGAATAAGGACCGTGCACGCCTGGTCCGCGCGACTCCTCCACGGGCTGTGCGTCAGCTTGTTGGTGGGGCCGACCTTGGCCGCGCCGGATAACCGGCAGGAAGAGCTGAAGGACCTGCGGGCACGCATTCAGGCCCTGCAGAAGGAAGTGGAGCAGGCCAGCGAGAACCGCAGTGAGGCCGCGGATGCGCTGAAAAAATCCGAACGCCGCATCTCCGACGTGAACCGGAGTCTGCGCGAGCTGGAACAGCGCCAGGGATCGCTGTCGCAACATCTGAAGCAGCTGGAGCGGGACACCCAGACCACACGCGCGGATATCGCCGACCAGCAGGCGCGCCTGGCGGAGCTGCTGCGCCAGCGTTACATCCACGGCGGCAACGATGCCATCAAGCTCATGCTCAACGGTCAGAATCCTGCCGAGTCCGCACGCCATCTGGAGTATTACGGTTACATCGGCCGGGCGCGTAGCCAGTTGATTCGGGAATACCAGGCATCCCTGGCGCGCATGCAGGAACTGGAAGCCACGATGCGCCAGAAGCAAGCGGATCTGGAGCAGGTCAAGCGCGACCGGGTGGAACAGAAAAAAGCCCTGGAGACGGAAAAGGCGGAACGGCAGGAACTGCTGTATCGCCTTTCCACCCAGATTCGCCGCCAGCGCAACGAGATCAATACCCTGGTGCAGGACGAGAAGCGTCTGACCCAGTTGATCGAACGCCTGGCACGTCTTGCGGCGGCCCGGAAAGCCGCCAAACCCGGCGTGGCCCCCAAACCGGGGGAAAAGGTGGAAAGGGTGGCGGATGCCAGTCTGGCGGGCCTGAACTTTGCCGGGCTCAAGGGCAAGCTGGCTTTGCCCGTGGCGGGGGAGATCCTGCACCGTTTCGGCCAGCAGCGTCCCGGCGGGGGGCCGGCCTGGAGGGGGGTGTTCATTCGTGCCCGTCAGGGTCAGGAAGTGCGCGCCGTTGGCACCGGCAAGGTGGCCTTCGCCGATTGGCTACGGGGTTTCGGTAACCTGCTCATCATCGACCATGGCGACGGTTTCCTCAGCCTGTACAGCAATAATGAAAGCCTGTATAAACAACCGGGTGACCCCGTCCGGGCGGGCGATGTGGTGGCCACGGTGGGCGCTACGGGCGGTCAGGATGAGCCCGGCCTGTATTTTGAATTGCGGCGCCAGGGTAAACCGTTCGACCCCATGGAGTGGGTCAGGTAAGGTCAGGTAAAGGGGCTGAACCAATCCGGCCCCGCGATACTCAGAGGCAACATGTCCAGCAAGCTCAAACAACTCAGTCTCCTCGGCATCGGCGTGGTGTTCGGCGCAGCCCTCAGTCTGAATTTCTCCGCCATCGCCAACCGGGAGCCCGAGCCCCTCCCCATCGAGGACCTGCGCGCTTTCACCGAGATCTTCGGCAAGATCAAGAGTGACTACGTGGAGCCGGTGGAGGACAAGAAGCTCATCACCGAGGCCATCAACGGCATGCTGTCGGGCCTGGATCCCCATTCCGCCTACCTGGACACGGAAGCCTTCAAGGACCTGCAGGTGGGCACCCAGGGCGAATTCGGCGGCTTGGGCATCGAGGTGGGTATGGAAGACGGCTTCGTCAAGGTGGTGGCCCCCATCGAGGACACCCCCGCCTACAAGGCCGGGGTGAAGGCCGGCGACCTGGTCATCAAGCTGGACGATACCCCGGTCAAGGGCATGACCCTGAATGATGCGGTGAAAAAGATGCGCGGCAAGCCGGGCACCAACATCACCCTCACCATCGTGCGCAAGGGCGAGGCCAAGCCCCTCGTGCTGACCATCACCCGGGCGGTCATCAAGATCAAGAGCGTCAAGCACACCCTGGCAGAGCCCGGCTACGGCTATGTGCGCATCACCCAGTTCCAGGAGCGGACCGGCGAGAACCTGGTGGCGGCATTGAAGGACCTGGACAGCCAGAACAAGGGAGCCCTCAAAGGCCTGGTACTGGACCTGCGCAACGACCCCGGCGGCCTGCTCAACACCGCCGTGGCGGTGGCAGGCAGCTTCCTCAAACCGGGCGAACTGGTGGTGTACACCGATGGGCGCACCGAGGATGCCAAGATGCGTCTCACCAACAACCGGGACAACTACCTGCGCCTGGGCGAGAGCGATTACCTCAAGAACCTGCCCGCCTGGGTCAAGAGCGTGCCCATGGTGGTGCTGGTGAACGGTGGCTCCGCCTCCGCCTCGGAGATCGTGGCCGGCGCCCTTCAAGACCACAAGCGCGCCCTCATCGTCGGCACCCAGTCTTTCGGCAAGGGCTCGGTGCAGACCATCCTGCCCCTGAATAATGGCACGGCCATCAAACTCACCACGGCCCGTTACTACACCCCCAACGGTCGCAGTATCCAGGCCAAGGGCATTACCCCCGACATCGTGGTGGAGGAAGGCACGGTCACCACGGGGGATGCCGGCGCGGGCCTCGAGATTCGCGAAGCCGACCTGGAGAAGCATCTGGCCAACGTCCAGGAGCCCGAGGGCGCCACCGATGCCGCCAAGCCCAAGAAAGACGTCAAAGCCAGGAAGGACGGCCAGACCAAGCCGGAAGACGGGGAGTCCGCCACGCGGGAGATCGTGCGCAAGAACGACTACCAGTTCAACCAGGCCATGACCTTGTTGAAAGGGCTCTCCCTGTTGCAGGAACGCAAGCAATAGGGACCGGGCAGGATGACGACGGCCTGCGATACCTTCAAACGTCGTGAAGTGGTCTTCCACCACCTGCCGCCGGGTCAGGCGGAACGGGCCCTGGCCCTGCTGGCCGAACTGCCCGGCCTGGCCGTGACCCGCCTGGACGAGCATACCCTGCGCCTGGAATATGACGTAACGGAATACGCCCTGGAAGACCTGGAAACCGCCCTGGGCAACCAGGGCTTCCACCTGCGGGCCACGCTTCTGATCCGTATCAAGCGGGCCCTGGCCTACCACTGCGAGCGGGTGCAGCGCCAGGACATGGGCCGGCCCGCCCCCCGCACCAAGAACTACAAGGCCTTCGTCGAGGTCTGGGAACACCGCCAGCACGGCGACCACGACGAAACCCCGGAAGAATGGCGGCAGTACAAGTGAAGTGGGCAGGAAGCGGTGAGCAGTGAGGGGAAAAAAGCGTTACGCTGACATCGCCCACCGCCCACCCCTCACCGCATGAACGACGCCCAACTCCTCCGCTATTCCCGCCACATCCTACTGGACCAGATCGGCATCGACGGCCAGGAACGGCTGCTCAATGCACACGCCCTGGTGGTGGGGGCCGGCGGCTTGGGCTCCCCCGTGGCCCTCTACCTTTCAGCCGCCGGCGTGGGCCGCATCACCCTGGCGGACCACGACGTGGTGGAGATGACCAACCTGCAACGCCAGATCGCCCACGACATGGCCAGCCTGGGGGTCAACAAGGCCGAGTCCGCCGCCCGCCGCATGCTCGCCATGAACCCGGACGTGCAGGTGGCCCCGCTGCAAGAGAAGCTGGCCGGGGACGCCCTGGATGCCGCCGTGGCCGCGGCAGATGTGGTGCTGGACTGCAGCGACAACTTCCCCACCCGCCAGGCCGTCAACCGGGCCTGCGTGCGCCACCGCAAACCCTTGGTATCCGGCGCCGCCGTGCGCTTCGACGGCCAGGTGGCGGTGTTCGACCTGGGCCGGGACGACGCCCCCTGCTACGCCTGCCTGTTCCCGGAGGACGCCCGAGACGCGGAGATGCGCTGCGCCGAATTCGGCGTGTTCGCCCCCCTGGTGGGGGTCATCGGCGCCCTGCAGGCCACCGAGGCCCTGAAGCTCATCATCGGTGCGGGGGAAAGCCTGTCTGGCCGCTTCCTGCTCTACGATGCCCTGGCGGCGGAGTGGCGCGGCCTACGCTTGAAGAAGGATCCGGGCTGTTTGGTCTGCGGGCGAGCCTGAGCTTCAGGCCAGACCCCCGGCCAGCACCGCCCACTGCCCCTCCCACTGGGCCAGGGGCGTCCTGGTGAAGCCGCTCTTCACGAACTGCTGCCAGCGGCCTTGGATCCACACCAGCACCAGGTTGGCGGCCACGCCGGCGTCGGCGTGGGTGTCCCCCTGGGTGGCGGCGATGCGCAGGGATTGCTTCAGGCTGGCTTCCACCCGGTCCAGGAGCTGATTGACCCGGGCCTGGAGGCGGGTGTTTTCGTTTACCAGCACCTCGCCGGTGAGCACCCGCGTCATGCCCCGGTTTTTTTCCGCGAAGGCCAGCAGCAGCTGGGCCATGGCCCGGACCTGGTGGATGCCCCGGGGCTCCTCCGAATGGATGCGGTTGATGAAGCCGAACAGGGTCTGCTCGATGAATTCAATGAGGCCCTCGTACATCTGGGCCTTGCTGGCGAAGTGGCGATAGAGGGCCGCCTCGGACACCTCCAGGCGGGCGGCCAGGCCGGCGGTGGTGATCTTCTCCGCCTGAGGGGCCTCCAGCATCAGGGCCAGGGTTTGCAGGATCTGTTGCTTGCGCTCGCCGGTTTGTCGGGTCATGGGCGCCTCAGCGTTGGGTGGAACATGAAGGCGCTGCGGACCCGTCTTGCTGGAATACCTCCACGCGACGGGCGCCGTCGATGAACATGCCCAGGTCGAATTCGTCCACTTTTTGCGCCATCAGCCGTTCAAATGCGCCTGGGTCGGAAACGTCGGCATAGACCTCCATCCACAGGCGGGGCTCGTCCCTTTTCTTCAGCAGCTGTCCGGCAATGCCGGTGCGACAGGCCAGGCGGGCCATCATGCCGCGCACGGCGGTTTCCGTCTCCACATCGTCCTTCTCCACCCGGTACCACACGTAGAAGTTCATGCCACGGGGTAGGGGAGGGGGCGGAAACGCAGGGGCGCCCCGTCCCGGGCCTTGAGGCGCACCTCGCCGGATTCCACACTGGGGGACAGGACCACCGCCAGCACGTCCCAACCGCCGCCGGGGGCGGGGGCGGCATTGGCCACCAGGCCACAGGACTGGTCCGCCGGCTCCGGGGCGAAGAGATCGTCGCCGGGTTGGGCAGGCACGTCCACGTGGGCCAGGAACAGGCGGCGCTTCACCTTGCCCAGGTATTGGCTGCGGGCCACGATTTCCTGGCCGGGGTAGCAGCCCTTGCTGAAACTCACGCCTCCCAGGATTTCCATGTTGGCCATCTGGGGCACGAAGTGGTCCTGGGTGGGAGGCAGCACGGTGGGAATGCCGGCATTGATGAGCAGCCAGTCCCAGGCCGGGGCGCCTACCGGCTTGGCGCCAGCAGCCAGCTTTTCCCATATGTCCCGGGCGGCATCGGGAGCGATGAATAAATCGAAGCGGTCATCCCCCAGGCGCAGGATGAAGGCGTTGTCCGTGTGGGCCATGCCCATGATGCCGCCGGGCGGGGGGACGCCCAGGGCCTGGCCGGCCAATCCGGCGGATCCTGGACCGGCCAGGCCCAGCCTGACCCATTCAGCCGAGGCGTCCCGGGCCTTCACCCGGGCACGCAGGATGAACATGGCCAGGCGTTTCTGGATGGCCTCCCGCAGGCTGGCGGGCAGCATCACCAGCAGGTCTCCGCCCCGCTTCATCACCAGGAAGTTGGCCAGCATGCGGCCCTTGGCGGAGAGGTAGCCGGCGAACACCGCCGCGTTCTCGCCCAGGCCCCGCAAGTCGTTGGTGATCTGGCCGTGGAGGAAGGTCTGGGCCTCCTCGCCGGAAAAGCCGATGAGGCCGTAGTGGGACAGATCGGCGAGCACGGTCTGGCTGGCGGCGGCGGCCAGTTCAGCGGCGGCGTCACCAAAGTCGGAGACCACGCCGTCTTGCAGACGCGCACCCCGGGTGGCGAGAAAATCGGTCCAAGCGGTCATGAGAATTCCTTTGGCATGCGGGAGGCAACCGGGTGACAGATGCGGTGTGTCGCCGCGAATTCAATGGCGCGTTAACTTACCGGCGGCGTGCCGACCTGGCAAGGTAAGCGTTTACTTACCCGTGCTTCCAGACTCGTCGCGCACGGCAGGAAGGCAACCGCCGTGGCAGGCGGCGCCGCCGCCAAAGCGGGAGAAATGGCGCCACCATGACCAGATCAGCACGGGGAAGGCGGCGATGCCCAGCCAATCCAGGGGCGCCAGGGCTTCGCCCCGGACCAGCCGGGCTACGCTGCCCATGGCAGGGAACAGGGCCAGCAGCAGAAAGAACAGCAGGATGGGCCTGAGGCGGGGTTTGAGTGTGTGGCTCACAGCAGGCTTGCCTGGGGCAGGCGTTCCACCTTAAGGGTATGCAGGCGGCGGCTGTCGGCCCGCAGCACGTGAAAGCGGAAACCGGCAATCTCCACACTCTCGCCCCGCTTGGGCAGGCGGCCAAAGGCATTGATGACCAGGCCCCCCACGGTGTCGAATTCACCGTTGCTGAAGCGGGCCCCCAGGGCCTGGTTGAAGTCGTCCACCTCGGTCTGGGCCTTCACCCGCCAGGCGCCCTTCTCGTCGGCGACGATGTTGTCCTCCGCCTCGTCGTAGTCGTATTCGTCCTCGATGTCGCCGACGATTTGCTCCAGCACGTCCTCGATGGTCACCAGGCCCGCCACGCCCCCGTATTCGTCCACCACGATGGCGATGTGGTTGCGGGAAGCGCGGAACTCCCGCAACAACACGTTCAGACGCTTGGATTCGGGAATGAAAACGGCGGGGCGTAGCATGTCCCGCAGGTCCACCTCCTCGCCGGTGCACAAGCGCAGCAGGTCTTTGGCCAGGAGGATGCCCACCACGTCGTCCCGGTCGCCGTTGATGGCGGGAAAACGGGAGTGGGCGGTCTCGATGATGAAGGGGAGGAGCTTTGCCGGTGGCTCGTTGATATCCACCACGTCCATCTGGGCCCGGGGGATCATGATCTCCCGCACCTGCATCTCGGACACCTGCATGACGCCCTCGATCATGGACAGGGCGTCGGCGTCCAGCAGGTTGTGCTCGTAGGCGGAATGAAGAAGCTCCAGGAGTTCTTCTTTGTTGGCAGGCTCCCTTGAGAGCCAGGCGGTGATGCGTTCTAGGAAACCCGGTCTAGGACTACTGTCGTCTGTCATGAGTTATTGATACGGGTCGGGGAATCCCAACGCCTGCATGATAAAGCTTTCCACCGCCTCCATGGCAACCGCATCCGTTTCACCGGTTTCATGGTCGTAGCCTTGCAGATGGAGCATGCCGTGGAGGGTGAGGTGGGCGTAGTGGGCCGCCAGGGTCTTGCCCTGTTCACGGGCTTCCCTTTCCACCACCGGCGCGCACAGCACGATGTCGCCGGCCAGCGCCCCGGTTTCCGGGTCGGGGCCATACTCGAAGGTGAGCACGTTGGTGGCGTAGTCGCGGCCCCGGTAGCTCCGGTTCAGGGCCAGGCCTTCCTCCACATCCACGATGCGCAGGGTGGCGGCCACGCTGGTCTTCAGGGCGGCCCTGGCCCAACGGCGGAAGTCGGCCCGGGCGGGCAGGTCGGCTTTGACGGCAAACTGGATGGCCAGTTCAAGCGCCGGCTTTTTGATGGAAGGCGTCATAAGCGTCGATGATGCGGGCCACCAGGGGGTGGCGCACCACGTCTTCATTCTGGAACTCGGTGAAGGCGATGCCGCGCACGTCCTTCAGCACCTCCCGGGCCTCCACCAGACCGCTCTTCTGGTGGCGTTGCAGGTCGATCTGGGTCACGTCCCCCGTCACCACGGTCTTGGAGCCGAAGCCGATGCGGGTCAGGAACATCTTCATCTGCTCCGGCGTGGTGTTCTGGGCCTCGTCCAGGATGATGAAGGCGTGGTTCAGGGTGCGGCCCCGCATGAAGGCCAGGGGCGCCACCTCGATCTGCTGCTTCTCGAAGGCCCGGTTGGCTTTGTCGAAGCCCATCAGATCCCACAGGGCGTCGTAGAGGGGCCGCAGGTAGGGGTCCACCTTCTGCACCAAGTCGCCGGGCAGGAAGCCCAGGCGCTCGCCCGCCTCCACCGCCGGGCGCACCAGGACGATGCGCTTCACCAGGTCCCGCTCCAGGGCGTCCACTGCCCCGGCCACGGCCAGATAGGTCTTGCCCGTGCCGGCGGGGCCGATGCCGAAGGTGATGTCGTGCTCCTGCATCTGGCGGATGTAGGTGTTCTGTCGGGCCGTGCGGCCATGGAGCCCGGCGCGGCGGGTCATGAGCACGGGGATCTCGTGCTCGGGGGCGCCGGTCTTGGGCTTGTGGATGATCTCCACCAAGGCTAGCTGGATGTCGTCGATGTCCAGGGGCTTGCGGGCCCGCTGGTAGAAGTCCTTGATCAATAGACCGGCGGCCTCGGCCTTGTCGCCGGACACCTGGAACACCTCGCCCCGGCGGTGGATGTTCACGTTGAGGGCCGTCTCGATCTGGCGCAGGTTCTCGTCCAGCACCCCGCACAGGTTGGCCAGGCGGGTGTTGTCGGCGTCGGGGAAGGTGATTTGCATTAATTCACTGCTGACGTGACCACCTCACCCCGCAGGGAGTGGGGGTTGGCCTGGGTGATGGTGACGTCCACGAACTGCCCGATCAGCCTGGAGGGGGCGGGGAAATTGACGATGCGGTTGTTCTCCGTGCGGCCCATGAGTTCATTCTGGTCCTTCTTCGACGGGCCTTCCACCAGCACCCGCTGCACCGAGCCCACCATGGCGGCGCTGATGGCGGCGGCCTGGGCGTTGATCTGGTCCTGCAGGTGATAAAGCCGCTGCATCTTCTCGTCGTGGGGGGTCTTGTCCTCCAGGTCGCAGGCGGGGGTGCCGGGGCGGGGGCTGTAAAGGAAACTGAAGGAGGCGTCGAAGCCCACCTCGGCGATGAGCTTCATGGTGGCGTCGAAGTCCACCTCGGTTTCCCCCGGGAAGCCGACGATGAAGTCCGAGGCGATGGAGATGTCGGGCCGGGCGGCTTTCACCTTGCGGATGATGCTCTTGTACTCCAGGGCGGTGTAGCCCCGCTTCATCAGCGCCAGGATGCGGTCGGAGCCGGACTGCACCGGCAGGTGCAGGTGGCCGGCTAGCTTGGGCAGCCGGGCGTAGCAATCGATGAGGCGCTGGGTGAACTCCCGGGGGTGGGAGGTGGTGAAGCGGATACGCCCGATGCCGGGGATTTCGTGCACCAGTTCCAGCAGCAGGGCGAAATCCGCCACCTCGCCCCCGTCCATGGCACCCCGGTAGGCGTTCACGTTCTGGCCCAGCAGGGTCACCTCCTTCACCCCGGAAGCAGCCAAGTGGGCCACCTCCGCCAGCACGTCGGCCAGGGGACGGGAGACCTCCTCCCCCCGGGTGTAGGGCACCACGCAGAAAGTGCAGTACTTGGAGCAGCCCTCCATCACCGAGACGAAGGCGGTGGGGCCTTCCACCCGGGCGGGGGGCAGGTGGTCGAATTTCTCGATTTCGGGGAAGTCGATGTCCACCTGGGACTGGCCCGTGGCACGGCGCTTTGCCATCATGGCCGGCAGGCGGTGCAGGGTCTGGGGGCCGAACACCAGGTCCACATAGGGGGCGCGCTTGACGATGGCCGCCCCTTCCTGGCTGGCCACGCAGCCCCCCACGCCGATGATGAGATCCGGATTCTTCTGCTTCAGGTGGCGCACCATCCCCAAGTCGGTGAACACCTTCTCCTGGGCCTTTTCCCGCACGGAACAGGTGTTGAACAGGATGACGTCCGCCTCCTCCGGGTTGTCCGTCTTCTCGTAGCCTGCCTCCGCCCCTAGCACGTCCGCCATTTTGTCCGAGTCGTACTCGTTCATCTGGCAGCCGAAGGTGCGGATAAAGACTTTGCGGGACATGAAAACGCCGGGCGCGGAGTGAAAAAGGAGGGTGCGAATCTATCAGCGCCGCTGGGCCAGCGCCAGCAGGCGGGCCACCCGCTGCTCCGTGGGCGGATGGGTGCGGAACAGGCCCTGCAGGTCGCCGCCGGAAAGGGGGTTGATGATCATCATCTGGGCAGTTTCCGGATGCAGTTCGGCGGTTTCCAGGGGGGTGCCCCGGGCATAGGCCTCGATCTTGCGCAAGGCGCTGGCCAAGGCCTCCGGGTCGCCGGAAATCTCGGCGCCGCCCTCGTCCGCGCCAAATTCCCGGGCCCGGGAAATGGCCATCTGGATGAGCATGGCGGCCAGGGGGGCCAGGATCATGACGATGAGCTGCACGACGGCGTTGGGCCGCTCCCGGTCGCCGCCGCCGAAAAACATGCCGAACTGGGCCAGGGCGGAGATGGCGCCGGCCACGGTGGCGGAAATCGTGGAGATGAGGGTGTCCCGGTGCTTCACGTGGGCCAGTTCGTGGGCCATGACGCCCCGCAGCTCGCGCTCGGAGAGGATGCGCATGATGCCCGTGGTGGCCGCCACGGCAGCGTGTTCCGGGTTGCGGCCCGTGGCGAAGGCGTTGGGCTGGGCCTCGTCGATGATGTACACCCGGGGCATGGGCAGGCCGGCGCGCCGGGCCAGGTCCGCCACCAGGGCGTAGAACTGGCCGCCGCTGGCCGCGTCCACCTCCCGGGCGTCGTACATGCTCAGCACCATCTTGTCCGAGTTCCAGTAGGCGAACAGGTTCATGGCCCCGCCCAACACCAGGGCGAGGAGCATGCCCGTACGTCCGCCCAGGGCCATGCCCACGGCGCCGAACAGGGCGACGATGGCCGCCATGAGCAGGGTGGTCTTGAGCCAGTTGTTGATCATGGAGATCTTCCTGTAGGGGAATGACGGGCCAAAAATGGGGGAGGCATTGGGGAATTCAACCCAGATTGTCCATTAGGACGCACGAAGATGGCGCGGCGGTTTGCGAGTGGATTCGCGCACGGGGGAGGAGCCAATAGCCGAGTCTATTGGCGACGAGCACGGGGGCGAAGACGCCGCAAAGCGACCGCCAGGACGTGCGTAGGCCCGTAGGGCCGCCTAATGGACAATCTGGGTTCAATGGCTTGGCCGGCCACTATTCCAGGCGATCGCCGGCTCGTAGCGGATGGCCGGCCAGGAAGGCCGCCACGGGCTGGCGCCGGCCGCCGGCCTTCTGCACCTCGGTGATGGCCAGTGCGCCCTCGCCGCAGGCCACGGTGAATTGCGCTTTGTCCACGGCCAGCACCCTGCCCGGCATGCCCTGGCCCGGCACCGGCCTGGCCTGCCACAGCTTGAGGGGCTCGCCGCCCAGCAGGGCCGTGGCCCCCGGGTAGGGGTTGAAGGCGCGGATGCGCCGGTCCAGCACCCCCGCTGGCAGAGACCAGTCCAGGCGCGCCTCTTCCCTGCCGATCTTGGCGGCGTAGGTGGCTTGGGTGTGGTCCTGGGGCTCTGGGGTCACGGCACCCGCAGCCAGCCGGGGCAGCAGGGCCACGAGCGCCCGGGCTCCCAGGTCCGCCAGCTTGTCGTGGAGGCTGCCGGTGGTATCGGTGGCCAGAATGGGCAGGGCCGCCCGGCTGAGCATGGCGCCCGTATCCAGACCCGCATCCATCTGCATGAGGGTGATGCCGGTTTCCGTATCCCCCGCCTCGATGGCCCGGTGAATGGGGGCGGCACCCCGCCAGCGGGGCAGCAGGGAGGCGTGGATGTTGACGCAGCCCAGGCGGGGCAGGTCCAGCACGGCCTGGGGCAGGATGAGGCCGTAGGCGGCCACCACCATGACGTCGGCCTGGGCCTGGGCGATGGGACGCTGCGATTCCGCCGTCTTCAGGGTTTCCGGCTGGGCCACGGTCAGGCCATGGGCCAGGGCCACCTCCTTCACCGGGCTCATGCGCGGCTTCATACCCCGGCCGGCGGGCCGGTCCGGCTGGGTCAGGACCAGGGGGATGTCGTGGCCGGCGGCAATGAGGGCCCGCAAGGCCGCGGCGGCGAATTCCGGCGTGCCGGCGAACACGACGCGCATCACATGGCTTCCCGGGCCTGCTTCTCGAGCTTGTGTCTGATCCGGGCCTGTTTCAGGCGTGAGAGATATTCCACGAACACCTTGCCGTCGAGGTGGTCGATCTCGTGCTGGATGCAGATGGCCAGCAGGCCGTCGGCCTCCAGTTCGAAAGGATTGCCGTGCAGGTCCAGGGCGCGGACCCTGATGCGCTCGGCCCGGGTGACCTTGTCATAGATGCCGGGCACGGACAGACAGCCTTCCTCGTAGACCGTCTCGCCGTCCCTGGCGACGATTTCCGGGTTGATGAAGATCCTCAGCTGGTCCTTGGTCTCGCTGACGTCCACCAGGATCATGCGGATGTGGCGATCCACCTGGGTGGCGGCCAGGCCGATGCCGGGGGCGGCGTACATGGTCTCGGCCATGTCGGCGGCCAGTTGGCGGATTTCCTCGTCCACCCGGGCCACGGGCTTGGCCACGGTGTGCAGGCGCGGATCGGGATAGCGGAGAATTTTCAACAGAGGCATATCGAGCGTAAACGGTGCATTCCGTGCAAAATCTGACAAAGTGCTTTAAGTTTCAATTGTTCTGAATTATAACGGGCGCAAAGTTTCATACAGTCGCCTAACCATGAGGGCAGGAATCATGCGAATCCTTCCGTTGCTTGTCGCCATCGGCCTGGCTTTTCCCGTCCTGGCGGATGAAGTCCGTCTTCAGGATAACGCCCCCCAACGCCATGTGGTGGTGAAGGGCGACACCCTTTGGGATATCTCGGAAAAGTTTCTGAAGGACCCCTGGAAATGGCCGGAGGTCTGGCAACTCAACCGCGACGAGATCAGGAACCCCCACCTCATCTATCCCGGTGACGTGGTCATCCTCACCATGGAGGGTGGCAAGCCCCGCCTGTCCTTGGAGCGGCGTTTCACCGAAACCGTCAAGCTGTCTCCCCAGATCAGGGCCGAGCCCATCGTCATCAAGGAGCAGGGCATCCCCAGCATCCCCCTTGCCGCCATCCTGCCCATGTTGGTCAAGGGCGGGGTGGGAGAAACCAAGGAGTTGGAAAACGCCCCCCGCATCCTGGGTTCCAGCGATGCGCGGGTCATGTTCGCCAAAGGGGACCGGGTTTATGCAACCCAGTTCGACGTTCCCAACCAGGAATGGCGGGTCATGCGACTGGGCCAGGCCCTGCGTAACCCGGACAACACCGAAGAGATCCTGGCTTACGAATTGATTTATCTGGGGGACGCGGTCACGGAAACCCCCGGTAACCCCCAACTGGTGCGCATCACCAGCAACACCCAGGAAGTGCTGGAGCGGGACCGCCTGCTACCGGCCTGGGACGGCAATCCGCCCCAGTACGTGCCCCACGCACCGGACAAGCCGGTGGAGGCCAAGGTGGTGGCCGCCCTGGGCGGGCCGGTCTACGCCGGCACCTGGATGAATCTGGTACTCAACAAGGGCAAGGACGGCGGCCTGGAAGAAGGCCACGTGCTCGCCCTGTACAAGGCCGGCCGTTCCGTGGCGGATCCCAAGTGCATTCGCGCCGGCAAGATCGCCTTCCTGGCGGGCGGTGGACGTGGCTATGCGGACGATTGTGTGGTGGACAAGGCGGACCAGTCGGCCCTGCCGGATGCCAAGGTGGGCCTGGCCTTCGTTTACCGCGTATTCGACAGGCTGGCCTATGCCCTGGTGCTGAAAGGGAGCGAACCCGTCTCCGCCGGGGACGTGGCACGCAATCCCTGATTTTTCCGCGTCGGGGAGGCCGCCATGCCCGTCCAGGGGGATGTCACCGCATGGCTGGCCCTGGAGGCGGTGCCGGGGCTGGGACCGGAAACCCTGCGCGACCTGCTGGCGACTTTTCCCGACCCCCGGGCCATCCTCGACGCCGGTGCCGCACGGCTGGCTCCCCTCGTGGGCAGGAACCTGGCCCGGGCCATCGCCCAGGCGCCGGACCAGGCCGAGGTGGCCGAGTTCACCGCCACGGCCCTGACCTGGCTGGAACAGCCGGACAACCACTTCATCCCGCGCACGGACCCACGCTATCCGCGTCAATTGCTGGACCTGCCGGACGCGCCCGCCTGGCTGTATGTGAAGGGTGACCCGGACTGGCTTTCCCGGCCCATGCTGGCCATCGTCGGCAGCCGCCACGCCACGCAACAGGGGTTGCGGGACGCGGCCGCCTTCGCCCAGACCCTGTCGGAGGCCGGGCTGACCATCGTCAGCGGCTTGGCCCTGGGTGTGGATGCTGCCGCCCATGAAGGGGGCCTGGCCGGCATCGGCTCCAGCGTGGCGGTGGTGGGCACGGGCCTGGACCGGGTCTATCCGGCGCGCAACCGGGAACTGGCCCACCGCCTGGCGGCCCGGGGGGCCATCGTCTCGGAGTTTCCCCTGGGCACGCCGCCAAAAACGGGGCACTTTCCGCGCCGCAACCGTCTCATCAGCGGCCTGGCCATGGGGGTGTTGGTGGTGGAGGCGGCCCTGGAATCGGGCTCCCTCATCACCGCCCGCATGGCTGCGGAGCAGGGCCGGGATGTCTTCGCCATGCCCGGTTCCATCCATTCCGCCCTGTCCAAGGGGTGTCATCGCCTTATCAAGCAGGGGGCCAAGCTGGTGGAGTCCGCCAACGACATCCTGGAAGAGCTGGGGGGGCGGCTGTCCGTGCCGCAAGCCTTCACCCACGAGGACGTTCAATCGGCCCCCGCCACCACCGACCCCCTGCTGGAGGCCCTGACCACAGGTCCTTTGGCCGTGGACCAACTGGCCCAGTGTCTTGGCTTGACGGTGGATGCGCTTTCCGTCAGGCTACTTTCAGCCGAAATGGCCGGCACCGTTGCCCGCCTGCCCGGAGGCCTCTACCAACGCATCCATTGAGCATGTTCGACATCCTCCTCTATCTCTACGACACCTATCTGCTGGCGGACCATATCCCCGACGCGGAGCATCTGACGCGCAAGCTCTCCGCCGCCGGTTTCGAGGACGAGGAGATCGCCGAGGCCCTGGACTGGTTGTCCGGCCTCGATGATCTACGGCCCGTCGGGGGAGATCTGCCGAGCCGTTCCATGCGCATCTACAGCGCCGAGGAAGAACGCAGGCTGGACAGAGAGGGGCGGGGTTTTCTGGCCTTTCTTGAGAGCGCGGAGCTGTTGCCGCCCCACGGCCGCGAGTGGGTCATCGAGCAGGCCCTGGCACTGCCCGAGCCTGAGATTTCGGCCACCCGCGTCAAGTGGATCGCCATGCTGGCCCTGTGGAAGCTCAAGGGCGCAGGCGACGTGCTGTGGCTGGAGGACCTGGTCCGTGGCGCCGAAGACGGATGGCGTCCCACCCTCCACTAACCGCCCCCATTCGTGAGCAAGCAGCTGATCATCGCCGAAAAGCCTTCGGTGGCCCAGGATATCGCCCGGGCCCTGGGGGGCTTCCACAAGGAAAAGGACTATTTCGAGTCCGACGACTACGTCCTGTCCTCCGCCATCGGCCACCTGCTGGAACTGGCGGTGCCCGAGGAGTACGAGGTCAAGCGGGGCAAGTGGTCCTTCGCCCACCTGCCGGTCATTCCCCCACGGTTTGCCCTCAAGCCCATCGAGAAGACGGAGGACCGCCTCAGGCTCCTCACCCGCCTGATCAAGCGCAAGGACGTCACCGGCCTGATCAATGCCTGTGACGCGGGCCGGGAAGGGGAGCTGATCTTCAACTACATCGTGCAGCACAGCGGCACGAAGAAGCCGATTCGGCGCCTCTGGTTGCAATCCATGACCCAGGGGGCCATTCGCGAAGGCTTCGAAAGCCTGCGGGAGGCCGCCGAGGTGGAGGGCCTGCGCACCGCCGCCGTCTGCCGGGCCGAGAGCGACTGGCTCATCGGCATCAACGGCACCCGGGCCATGACCGCCTTCAATTCCAAGACCGGCGGCTTCCATCTCACCACCGTGGGCCGGGTGCAGACCCCCACCCTGTCCATCGTGGTGGAGCGGGAAGAAAAGATCCGCGCCTTCAAGCCCCGGGCCTATTGGGAACTGGAGGCCCGCTTCAGCGGCGCCAAGGGGGAATACACCGGGCGCTGGTTCGACGAGCAGTTCAAGCGGGACGAGCACGACGAGCACGCCGCCGCCTGGCGCATCTGGGACCAGAAGAGGGCGGAGGCGATCCGCGCTGCCTGTCTGGGCAAGCCCGCCCGGGCGGAAGAGGAGACCAAGCCTTCCAGCCAGCTCTCGCCCCTGCTCTACGACCTCACCAGCCTGCAGCGGGAGGCCAACAGCCGTTTCGGCTTCTCCGCCAAGACCACCCTGGGCCTGGCCCAGGCCCTGTACGAGAAGCACAAGGTCCTCACCTACCCCCGGACCGATGCCCGGGCCCTGCCCGAGGACTACCTGGCCACGGTGAAGGACGTGCTGGGCAGTCTGCCGCAGGAATACGCGCCCTTCACCCGGGAGATCCGGGCCAAAGGCTGGGTGAAGGCCAACAAGCGCATCTTCAACAACGCCAAGATCTCCGACCACTTCGCCATCATCCCCACGGGCAACACCCCCAAGTCCCTGTCCGAGGCGGAACAAAAGATTTACGACCTGGTGACCCGCCGCTTCCTGGCGGTGTTCTATCCGGCGGCGGAATACCAGATCACCACCCGCATCACCCGCATTGGCCAGGAGGCCTTCAAGACCGAGGGCCGGGTGCTGGTGAACCCGGGCTGGCTGGCGGTATACGGCAAGGGCGCCCAGGTGGAGGATGAAGAGGGCGCCGGCCCCAGCCTGCCGCCCCTGGTGCCCGGCGAGACGCTCAAGACCGAGGAGGTGCTGCTGAAAGCCGCCCAGACCCGGCCTCCGCCCCGCTTCACCGAGGCCACCCTGCTCACCGCCATGGAAGGCGCCGGCAAGATGGTGGAGGACGAAGAGCTGCGGGCCGCCATGGCGGGCCGGGGTCTGGGCACCCCCGCCACCCGGGCCCAGATCATCGAGAACCTCATCTCGGAAACCTACCTGCACCGGGAGGGCAAGGAACTGGTGCCCACCGCCAAGGCCTTTTCCCTCATCACCCTGTTGCGGGGGCTGGGCATCACCGAGCTGGCTTCGCCGGAGATGACCGGCGCCTGGGAATACAAGCTGGCCCAGATGGAGAAGGGTGGCCTGTCCAGGGATGCCTTCATGGGCCACATCGTGGCCCTGGCCCAGGAAATCGTGGATCGGGCCAAGCGATACGAGTCCGACACCGTGCCTGGCGACTTCGCCACCCTGGCCACCCCCTGCCCCCGGTGCGGCGGCGTGGTGAAGGAAAACTACAAGAAGTTCGCCTGCCAGTCCTGCGACTGGAGTACCTGGAAGATCGTGGCCGGCCGCCAGTTCGAGGTGGAGGAGATGGAAACCCTGCTGCGGGACGGCCGGGTGGGGCCGCTGACCGGTTTCCGCAACAAGATGGGCCGACCCTTCGACGCGGAAATCCGCCTCAACGACGACAAGCAGCCCGAGTTCGACTTCGGCCAGCCCCGGGAAGGCGAGGGCGAGGCCGAAGAAGTGGATTTTTCCGGCCAGGAGCCCCTGGGGGCCTGTCCCAAGTGCGGCGCCCGCGTGTTCGAGCACGGCAATGCATACGTCTGCGAGCGCAGCGTCGGGGCGGCGCGCTCCTGCGATTTCCGCAGCGGCAAGGTGATCCTGCAACAACCCGTGGAACCCGCCCAGATGAAGAAGCTGCTGGCGGAGGGGAAAACCGATCTTCTGACCGGTTTTGTGTCCGCCCGCACCCGGCGCAAGTTCTCCGCTTTTCTGGTGCGGGACAAGGACGGCAAGGTGGGCTTCGAGTTCGAGCCCCGGGAGCCCCGCGCCAAGGGGGCCGCCAAGCCGGCGCCGGCGGCCCGTGAACTGGGCACCCACCCTGCGGACGGCAAACCCATCCAGGTCAAATCCGGCCGTTTTGGGCCGTATGTGCAGCACGGCAAGCTCATGGCCTCCATCCCCAAGGGCCGGGCCCCGGAGGACGTCACGCTCGACGATGCGGTGGCCCTGCTGGCGGAAAAGGCCGCCAAGACCGCCAAGTGACACGCAGGGGCGCCGGCCCCCGCGAGATTGAACCTAAAAACCTCAGTTGACCGCTGGGTGGCCATTGAGAAGGCGCATGGATTGTGACGTTTGTGGTTGTGTTCACGCTCACCCGGAAGGTGAGCCCGCTACGCGCCCGCTTTGTGGTCCTGCGGCCCATCCCTCGCTGCGCTCGGGACCAGCACTACGTGCTGTCCTGTGCCCTTCGGGCTGGTCCGGCCCAG
>Ga0272446_1001878_pt1 | contig 29770 bp, 24 predicted proteins | sample YNPCB0061_FD_194587 | JGI IMG/M metagenome (GOLD analysis project Ga0272446, IMG submission 194587) | Hot spring microbial mat communities from Yellowstone National Park, WY, United States - YNP-CB-006-1 | ecosystem: Environmental > Aquatic > Thermal springs > Hot (42-90C) > Sediment | place...
ATCGCCTCGTCGGGGTGCTCACCCCCCGCTTTGTTACCAGGGTAAGTCTACAGCATCAGAGGCTTTCTCATTAAGTCTCTACTATTGCAGTGACCAGTTACATCTAGAGTTTTAAGTTCCTGGAATAATTTATCTACATGAGTAACTCGTAAATAGCAGGCCAGATAGGATTCGGCGGGCACAATATCTGGAAAAAAACTGAGATGAATTTCCAGAGTACCCCGGCATAAAATGGCGTAATCGGCGTTTGGATTGCTCGGATAATGACTCTCAAATCCAAGTTTTTGATAGAAGTCAACACTTTTAGCAATATCCCGTGAAACCAGTATGGGAATGGCGCGATCGGAGGGCATCACTAAGGTTCTCCACTGATTGAGTAAGGTTTTCCAGGCGGTGTAGTCGCCCCAAAAGTTGAGTTGGTCAGAGCAATAGGTGCAGGTTTCATCAGCAATGGAGCGAGCGAGTTCCCACCACTGATCACGCAACTGACTGAGGGTTTGAGTCTCTGTTTCAGCGATCCAGTTCTGAACATATTTAGGGCTAAAATCAAAGGCATCCAGACCGCAGCAGGCGGCGACGCAATGGACTTCGCAGCAGCGCAGTAGCGACCAGAGGGGTTCGGGAATGGTGATTTCTTGCTCCATTGCCTTTCCCTCAATACTCGTCGTAGCCACCGTCATCGGTGACAGTTACAGCAAACCCATCGGAAAACTCGATGTAGGGTGGGTCGGCAGTCAGATCGATGATAGTAGGACGATCGCACACCACACAGAAGTGCTCCAGAGGATATATCCAGCCGCATTCCCCCATCAGGGCCTGAAATAGCTCCCATCGTTCCGGGTCGTACTCCCAGTTCCGCAGGGAGATATTGACATCCGCAAAAACGCCCCATTCCATGCTGATGCTATCCAGACAAAAAGCCCTCAGAAGGGCAGAATCTGGATGCCCAAAGCCAAATGCTCCCAGCCCGTCAAACGATTGCATGGGTAGATCCATCTGATCTTCTATCTGCTGCATCACCTGTTCATTGAGCAGATCCAGGTTTTGCAGAGCTGGATTGTCCTGGGGCCATTCCAGAGCCTGACAGGTTGGCTGGTAGTGGCGCAGATGTTTGGCATAGTTATAAAGCAAATGCTCGCCAAAATAGTCCGCCAGAGAACGGTCAGGGTCTTCCCGATCTTCCCGCGAGAACAGCATTTCTACGGCTTGTAGGGGGCTTTCTGCAAAGTGAATGGCAGGGCATTCCAACCCAAGTAAGCGATAGGTGCGTTCCAGAATGGTGCGGGTGGCAAGTTGATTGATGGGATCGGTGCGCTGGGCGTAGCTCAACCACACTTCCCGGTAAGCGGGAATTTGGGCCAGTTGCTCGGTCGTGAAGGGCGCTAAGGTGGGTGGTAGGGCGCTTTCTGCCGGTGTCCATCCGGCTGCGACATAGCGGGGGTAGTTAGGCAGGTGGGCAGTCAGCCAAGCGCGGGTGTTGTTCTCACTTGTTGAAACTACCTGCTGGGCTTCGACCTGATAGACCAGTCGCCCCTGCTCCAGAGCCACTACCAGAGCCTCAAACCACTGCCGAAAGGAGGGAGCCAGGATTCTGCGATCGCAATCCTCATGCCAGAACTCCAATACCTGCCCCACCTGCCCCGTCCAGCCCCCCGCCATGTCGAGGCAGAGGTAGTTGTTGTTGAACTCAAAGAAGGGCACCCACCGGGAGTTCCACCAATTTTCTAAGGCAAACTCCCCGTAGGCCAGCAGTTGGTTGAGGGTTTCGTGGGCGTTAAGGACACTCTGGAGGGGCATCCAATTGTAGGAAAACCAGAAGCCCATGCGCTCATACTGCCCACGGTGCATGGCATCGCCGTTGCGCCACTGGTAAACCCGCTTGAACTCTTCGGGCAGGGACACCTCCAGAGACTGCTCCAGCCCCGACCAGCGGTTCTGCTCTACCTCCGGTGGCAGGGTAGCGGAGTAATCGGGGCAGGTTTGTTGCAACCACTGGTCTAACCGTTGAATCAAACCTTCCATAGTTCAGTTCCTCTGAGCCAGATAGAGGCGGGTGGTGTAGAGCAGGCGCACCTGTCCCTCGGAGTTGGCGTTGCGATCGCACAGTGCTGCAAGCTTTGCTGCAAGTTTTTCTAGCGCCACCCCTGACTGGGGCGTAGACCCCTGGCTACGAGCCAACCCAATTAACCCCTCCAGATCTAGAAACTGCTCAAAGGTGAAGGTGTATCGTCGCAGGTTCTCAAAATAGGGCAGGTAGATGCCAAACCAAAAAAGCTGATAACTGAGGGCGTTAATTACCCCCTTGAGGGAGGGCATTTCTATCGGTTTCAGATATCGGTCTGCCGGTTTAGATGCCTGGTAGAGGTATTTTGTGTAGGTTTGAGAAACAGCATCCTGCTGATCCCAGAAATTCCAGACCAAGGCCAAACGACCACCGGGTTTGAGGATGCGGCGGAACTCCTTTAGGCTCTGGGCAAAGTCAAACCAGTGAAACGCCTGGAAGGCGGTGACTAAATCCACTGAGTCCGTTTCCAGCGGTATCTGCTCAGCAGTTCCAGCCACGAATTTCACACCGTCATAGGGCACCGCGCTATTCCGCATCTCAGCCTCTGGCTCTACGGCGATCACCTGCACCCCACAATCTGCCAGTTGTCGGGAGCCAATACCTGTTCCGGCCCCGATGTCGGCAGCCAAGATAGGATTGGCCGTTAAGCCGGAAAGGATCTGTGCGATCGCTCCCTGCGGATATGGCGCACGATAGCGGTTATACCCCTCATAAAACGGAAATGGTTCGGCCATAGCACCTCAATGACACCCCTCGCCAGTCGATACGCCTTTGTCTCCTGACACAGTTCCTTACCGATGGATCGAGATGCCGCGAGAAACTGCGATCAACATCCAAGAGTTTCTCTACCCTAGCGACTCCCTTGAGTGTTGTCTTGCCTACCTTTGCTCAAACTTGCCTCCAGTTGCCTTTTGTCCGGTCGATCAGGCAAATCTTGCCAATTCAAACGGGCTATGCGAAATAGATTATTTTAGGAAATCACTGACACTCTTTCAGCCGCCACCGTGCTAAAGTCACCTGCCTGGCTCGATTATCATCAAGGGCTTGAGTACGCCAAGCTATTACCCTCCCCGCCGCTGCTACTGAGCCAGGGGCACTGGCAGGGCTTAGTGTTGGAACACCATGACACGCCGCCTTGGGAAATCCCTGAATCTTGCGTTTCCCACCATCACATCGGCGTGTTGCTTGGCCCCTGGCGCGGTGAGCGATGGATCGACGGTCGCCACCGTTCGGAAATGGCCCCTAAAGGCAGTCTCTCTATCATCCCGGCTGGCGTACCCTTTGCTTCGCGCTGGCAAAATCGATCGCAGGCAATTGTGCTGGCGATCGATCCAACGTTGCTAGGACGACTAGCCCATGAAGCGGTTGATGGCGATCGCCTCAGGCTCAACTTTTGTTGGTTGCACGATGGCGATCCCTTCATCAGCCAGATCCTGCACTTACTCAAAACCGATACCGAGTCCGGTCACCCGCTTGGCCCCATCTATGGAGATTCTCTGGGTACCGCTCTGGCAGCCCATCTACTCAGGCACTACGCAACACGTTCCTTCACCTTGCCAGCCTATACCGGAGGAATGCCCAGATACAGACTCATCCCAGTCCTAGAATACATCGACGCCCATCTCCAACATCCCCTCAGCCTACAAGAACTGGCCGCTGTCGCAAACATGAGTCAGTACTACTTCTGCCGCATGTTTCGACAAACGCTGGGAATTACGCCATTTCAGTATGTGCGCCAGCAGCGGATTGAAAAAGCCAAAAAATTGCTTGAGCAGCCCCACCTGAGCATTTTGGAGGTGGGGTTGCAGTGCGGATTTACTAGCCCCAGCCACTTTACCCGACAGTTTCACCAGATTGTTGGGGTAACGCCAAAAGCTTACCGCAACGCTTTTTTACCCTAATAAACGGGCTCATCAAAATTTGACTGCGTGTTTATGTGCGATCTGGACATCGTTTTATCCTGCCTACTCAATTTTTATGCGATCGCAACCCATTGATAACCCAACCTGACGGCATAGGTAAATAAATATGGCTCTACCGATCTCCTTATGCTGACTTCAGCCTCAAAAAGCTCAAAACCCTTATAGTGCAAGGGTTTGGCGGCTAAAATTCATATTTTAAGGGTTGCTTTAGGCTGAAACTATTGCTAGACAAGGATTGGCGGGGTTAAGGAGCCTTGATTTAGCATACTGGATCCGGAAGAGCCATAAATATTTAAAGCGAGCTCAAAGACCTTAAGTGAAGCCAGCTAACGGTAAAGTTGTGCGGCGGCAGATAACCTCAAACACCTACCGACAACTTATGTTCCGTCCGCACCAACGTAGGGTTGGGCTGCGTTGCTACAAAACGCTAACTGAGTAGGCACGAACTGCTGTATCTACTGTCGCAATGGTTAAACCGTTTTGCAATGCTTGACAGATAAGCATTCTGTCAAACGGATCACGATGCAATGACGGCAGTTTAGCCAATTGAATCACGCTACTTTCATCAAGAGCAAGACTGGCAATCTGATGAAGATCTCGCTGCTTGGGTAAGTAGGTTTTGGGATTCTCTGGCAAAGGAAGCTTTCCCAACTGGTATTTGGCAATTGCTTCCCAGACAGAAACTGCACTCAGGTAGACATCATTGTCTGGATCGCGAACTGCATCTCGAACATCCGTTGACAACTGAGTATCACCACTAATGAACCATAGAAAGATATGCGTATCTAGCAGGATCCTCATTTGCCCTCGAATGTGCTGAGAAGATCTTCCGGCAAAGGAGCATCAAAATCATCTGGCACGGTAAACTCGCCTGCACACAAGCCAAATGGTCGTAATTGCCTACTCCTTTCAACAGGTTTAAGTTCGGCGATTGGTTTGTCAAACCTAAAAATAATAAGAGTTTCTCCTTCCTCTACTTGCTGAAGATACTTGAGGGGATCGCGCTGTATTTCATCAACAGATACACTTAGCATCAAAAAATCTCCTTCAGTAATTAAGACGCAATGATTTTATTTAATGCTTTAACCTTTCTTTTGATTTCAGAATTGTCTTTCAGCTTGTCTAGAGGGCCTCTATATTTTTCTATATCATCAATTAGGTCTTTCACCACTGGCATAGAAACTTTGCCTTTCATTATTTCCATTAATTCTTTAAATTTTGTTGACATAAAGTATGTTGCAAGCGATTTGAAATGTTTAAATTATTAAATGACAAAATGGCAATGAGAGCTTGATCCGCATCAAATTGATCCAACAACGACCGATAAGTACTTTCAGCATTCCAAGCAACACCGTTGCCATTTGTCAGAAATACTTCAACTATGCATAGAACATATTCATTATTGATTTCCGGGGGTACTTTTCCAGTTTCACCAACAAGTCTCTGTAGTTGACGAGCAAAAGGGGGTTCATTATAAAAATTATTGAATGTTGCTCTGTGAGTTGCAAGTAGATTTTCTATAGCCGTTTGAATTTCTGCTGTACGAATACCATCAGGTATATAGGACAGACCAGAAACTGTTTCCAGAAATTCACGCGAGAGTTTCTGTTTGCCCTGATCGTTATTTGCGATAAATCTGGCATATTTAATGCCAAACTGTTGTCGGGTATGCTCATCAAGTGGTTTCCAAAGATCAGGAACAAGAAGACGTACATTCTGCCTGGTTTGAGATGTAGTGTCTGGTTGTGTATAAATTCCAAAAAAGCCTTCGGCTAAAGGGTTGATTCTTTCTCTTGGGAGATTGGCGAAGAAAATTGATACTTGCTTGGCTTCTGTCTCAGAAATTTTATTTGTTTTAATATTTGCAAGTAGCTGTTTGATGTCAGCAACGACATTGGACAATGGAAGTGTAATTACCTCAATTACACAAGTTTCCAACATGCTAATTAGCTGTAAGCCAGTTATTTCATTTTGATTGGGATGAGCAGCACTTGCCCAGTTGCGCATGTATCTTACGTAGTCAAGGTGCTTAAATCCCAAATCTGAGATTAATCCAATCTCATGCGCGCCTTTTATAAGCTCACTATCATCAATCCTAACAAGGTCGTCCTCTGTATTAAGCTTTCTGCGTTTGTGAGAGCTACTACCAACAGCAGCGTCATAAAAATAAGCTAAATCATATTGAGCAACTCTTCGCCGTAATTCATATATTGTTTCATCCCATAAATAACTTAGAGCTGCATCAAATAAGCCTGACGCTGCGGTACGAATAAATTTAGAAATATATATTGATCTCTGCCTCTGCTCAAAATCAATTCTTTCTATTGCTCCCTCGACATTACTAAAAACTCTGAAGCGCTCATTGATTTGTACAACTACCTGTTCTGTTGGTAAACCATATTGCTCGATGAAGCTGAGTAACCCATCTTCAAACTGTTTAATCTGTGATGAGTAATTAACACTTGGTGCGAGGTCTGTAGTCTTAGGCTGGTCATTCATAAGTTATCTATGGATTTTTACATAGTCGCATCAACCAGTAGAGGCAAGGCTTTCTGCTAGAAGTCCAGTATAGCTACCACTTTCTGGAGCAGCTACCTTTTCTACTGACTGGGAAGTACCCGTAACATAAAGGCTTGTGAAGGTGAGCGGTGCAAAAACTAGTGGACGTTTCTTGGGCATTGACCCCGCTAGGGTTTCAGCGGCCCAACTTGTTATTAGATCTACTTTTGCAGTCTATCTCTCCATATCAGCTAGATAGACTGCGGGTTGTCAGTATATCCAGCCCATAAGGGAGACAGACTGCGAGTCGTCCGTGTAGTACGTTCGTATTGGGTGAATATATTGAAAGTTTCGGTATATCTTCCAAGATTTGTCGTCAGGATCCGGGAGGTAGTATCAAAAACAAAGTACCAGTCACCGGGCTTCGTCTCCGCTCAGCCCTCAACCAATAGCGGTTTGAGCGAAGTCGTTCGTGCAACTTCTCCCAACGGGAGAAAACCCGACCCACAGGTATGTTATTTTGCAGCAGGTCCCTAAGCTCCTGCAGAGCCATTGCCCTTACAGCGGTCAGTTCTTCACTCTTTACTCTTCACCACCCAAACTCCCCACGCCATACTAGGATGGGGAAAGTTTTGATCCGTGGGCATGACTGAGTTTCTGTATCAATATCCGACGCTGTTTCCTGGCATTCTGTTAAAACGGTACAAGCGCTTCTTTGTCAATGTTGAACTGGAATCGGGCGAGGTCATCACAGCCCACTGTCCCAACACGGGTTCCATGACGGGCGTCTCCACCCTGGGGAGTCGAGTTTACATCTCTCATAGCAACAATCCCAAGCGAAAATTGCTTTATACCCTGGAGATGATTGAAGTCCAGGACAATCGCCCTACCTGGGCTGGCGTTAATACCAGTCTGCCGAACCGCGTGGTGCAGCGGGCCCTGGAGGCAAATCAGATTCCGCAATTGGCTCCTTACAGCCAGATCCGAATGGAAGTGCCCTATGGCCAGGATGGCAAAAGCCGGATTGATTTTTTATTGCAGGATGCCAATGGTGGCAAACCGATTTATCTGGAGGTGAAAAATACCACATGGGTTCAGCAAGACCTGGCCCTGTTTCCAGACACCGTGACCACGCGGGGGCAAAAGCACCTGCGGGAATTGATGGCGCTGTTACCCCAAACTCGAGCTGTGATGCTGTATTTCATCAATCGGGGCGACTGTCCCTACTTCGCACCAGGCGACAGTGCCGACCCAACCTATGGCCAATTGCTGCGGGAAGCTGTCGATCGCGGACTGGAAGTGCTGCCCTGTCGGTTTGAGATTTCACCGGAAGGCATTCGATACCTGGGCTTAGCTGACCTGCAGCTGTAAGGTTAACGGCTAATCACCTGGCAGTGTCCTGACAAATCTGCGACGATCCATCCCCTCAAACCACGCCAGAAAAACAACCGTTCTGCCTGTTAAGCCTGTTGGTTAAGATAGAGGCATCTTTTGTGCCAGTCATCTTCCAGGTGGGCTAGAACGACTCCGGCTCACTGCAACTGCCACGACAGTTTAAGCCGCATCGAAAGCACGATTCAGCAGGGACCGACTTTCTGGCTCCGCCCATCTCTCTGGTGCAGTTTCTAGCAGGACACGGATATGGTTGCAGCAACCCAGCTTGAGCCCCAAGAACCACTCACACCTGGTCTGGCCGAAGAGCGGATCGTTCTCAACAACATTAGGTGGGAAACCTTTGAGCGCCTGCTAGCGGAAGCAGGGGAAGACCGCAACACCCGCTTTTATTATTTGGATGGGATGCTGGAAATTATGTCGCCGCTTTCGCTCCACGAGGGGAGTAATCGATTTATTGAAAGCCTGATTGGTGTGATAGCGGACGAATTGAATCTCAATTTACGCAAGTTGGGTTCTTTGACGATGAAGCGTCGCGATCTGCAACTAGGTGGTGAACCGGATTCCTGTTACTACATCCAAAACGAACCCTTGGTACGGCATAAACCAGAGATTGACTTGACGACCGATCCACCCCCTGACCTAGTGCTAGAAATTGATATTACCAACCCCTCCAGTCGCAGACTGCCCATTTATGCCCACCTGGGTGTGCCCGAGTTGTGGAAATACAACGGTCGAACCCTGCAGTATTATCGATTGATCGAGAATCACTATGTTCCTGTGGAGTCTAGTTCCACTTTTCCCTGGTTGCCACCGACCGTCATTCTGGAATACTTAGAAATGCGATTTGAGGTGGGTGAGACCCAAGCCATTCGACAGTTTCGCGATTGGCTGCGGCAGTTGCAAGGCTAGTGTTCTGTCAAACCCTAATTTTAAGGTGAACCCATTGGCTCGTAGTCGGCGCTTTAGCGCTGAAGCGCTGACTACAAACCCTAATTTCTAGAGTTGACGCTGCACTAGATTGTGTGCCTGATGCAAGCAAGGGGACGATTTCTAGCGCTTTATGCCTGCGGCTGACTGTCTTTTCATACACAGGGGAGAATTTTGAAGCTTCCCTGAAGGTCCCCGCCACTCTGGGGATCTTCCAGGGTGAGGTGGATAGATTAAGAGTGTCAGACATACTGACGCTAGTCGAACCTTCTATGCCCTATCTCTATAGCCGTAGCCATGTGCAACGTGGCGGAGGCAAGTCAGAACGCCTATCCAGGCCCGGCACTTGACCGATTAACCTTGTCGTAAGTGTTCTGACCAAAGCTATATTTCTGATCAATATCGTTGTCAAAATTGTTGTCAAAAAGGATTTAACACCGATCGCATACTTGCTCTCCTTATCGATTGGCTCCCCTGGCAATTTGTCGGGGGAATTTTTTTGGCTACCGTAGAGAACCTGTTCCGGTCAATTGGATGGAGCCCCTTCAACCAGCCGACTGACTCCCCATGCCCGATTCCCAACTCCCTTACCCGTTACTGCACCACTTGAGCAGCCCACTGGACCGATCTTCAGGCGCCAGTTGGTTGATTTTGCCTATTCGTTAATAATCCTAGGCACTTTGAAAAAGTTCCCCTCTCGATCAGGGGCGCAATCCAGGATGGCTTCTAGATCCGGATAGGGGTTGAGCGTATCGGGGCGGGTGACATTACTGACATCAATCGCCCGGGTGGTGGGCGGCACATCCGCTACATCCAGCTCACTCAATAACTGGAAATAATCCAGAATGCCGCTGAGTTGGGTGGTGAATTTTTCCTCCTCCTCCGGAGTTAGTTCCAGACGAGCTAGCAAGGCAACTTTACGAACCTGTTCGCGATCAAGCATGGTGGACTGCAATTTCCTCGTCAGTGGATGAAAGATAACAGCGCAAGTGCAGCAGTTTTAAGGGTTTGGAGGAAGAACCCATACACATCTCCAGACAGATCGGCTATCGTTTAAGGCGTCCTAGAAGAAAATATCCGCCTGGGAACGGCCGGTGGTCTTGAGCCAGTTCTGAGCCTCAATGTAGTTGTTGGGAGCAATTCGGATAGCCCGCTTCCAGTAATCGGCCGCCTTATCGTAGCAGGCCTTAGCCTCCTCCTCTTTGCCCGCTTCCTTAGCCTGCTCACCCTGGTAGTGATAGATCACAGCGGTATTGTTCAGGGCTTGGGGCAAGCGAGGGTTCAGATCAAGCGCCTGACCGTAATAGTCCAGAGCCTTTTCCTGCTCGCCATTGCTCTGGTGGATCAGACCGATGTTGTAGAGAATATAGCTGCGATCGTAGGGGTCCTCTTCCAGGGTCAGGGCCTCGTAATAATTCTCTAGGGCTTCCGCATACTCGCCGTCTGCCTGAGCTGCCATGCCATCCCGGTAGTAGGCAAAAGCTTCCTTCGATTTCTGGTTAGTTGGCAGCAGCTTGAGAATCAGGTCTGCCATGACGGTGAAGCTTTTGTCGATGAAGTTATCGTTGCGCTGAGTTCTAGGCATAGACGCTTACAGCAAATGGGTGCTTGGAGTAGGTGGATTAAATGTTGACGGATTAGAATCGTCTACTAGTTTAGCGCCCGGAGGGATTCAGATGGATATCGGTTAGGCGTCTGAACCTGGTATTGTCCAGAACAGGGTCAATGTAACCAGAGGGAGGCAACCTTGGTGGGATTGGGTCAAGTTTGGCGGCAGCGATACCCAGGTTTATGGCAGACGGTCCGATGGCGCTGGTGTCGGTTCCGGTTGGCCTGGCTGGGGTTGGTTGGCCTCTGTCTGGTATTAATAGTCAGTTGTGGTCGGCCGCCATCAGATGGGGGCAGCCAGTCTGGGGATGCCAATCGGATGGTTCTGGGCACCACTGCAACCGTCAGCACCCTGGATCCGGCTGATGCCTACGGCACCTTTGTCGGCACCCTGCTCTACAACTTGGGCGATCGCCTTTATACCTACAAACTGGGCGGCAGCGACCTGCAACCCCAACTGGCCACCGCGTTGCCCACCGTCAGTGCCGACGGCTTGACCTATCGGATTCCCCTGCGCCAGGGAGTCCAGTTTCACGATGGCACCGCCTTTAATGCGGAGGCGATGGCCTTTTCTATCCGTCGCTTCATTCAGAATGGCGGTTCTCCTTCCTTCCTGCTGTCCGACCTGGTGGACTCGGTGCAGGCCACCAGCGACACTGAGTTGACCATCCGGCTGAAACGTCCCTTTGCTGCTTTTCCCGCTCTGTTGGCGTTCTCCGGATTAGCCGCTGTCTCGCCCAAAGCCTACGAAATCAAGGAGGGTTCCTTTCAGCCAGAGAATTTTGTTGGAACTGGCCCCTACAAACTAGGGCGGTTTGGTAACGACCAGATTCGGCTGGATCGTTTTGAGGACTACTGGGGCGGAAAACCGGCCAATAGTGGGATCGATATCCAGTTTTTCTCCAGTCCCGCCAACCTGTTCAATGCTTTTCGCACCGGGGCGATGGATGTGGCCTATCAGAATTTGGCGATTGAACAAATCCGTCGCCTTCAGCAAGACCAGCCCACCAGCGGCTGGCAGATTATTGAACAGTCCGGCAGTGGCATTGATTACCTCACCCTCAATCTTCTGTCGCCGCCGCTGGATCGTCTGGAAGTGCGGCAAGCGCTGGCGGCGATGATAGACCGGCCTCTGTTGCAAGAGCGGGTGTTTCAGGGGCAGGTGGAGCCTCTCTATAGCCTGATCCCGTCTACTCTGGCGGTGCAACAGCCGGTGTTCAAACAGGTCTACGGCGATCGCAACGTGGAAAAAGCCAGGACATTGCTGACCCAGGCGGGATACTCGGCTGCCAAGCCGCTGAAGTTGGAGTTCTGGTACCGCTCCAACGTGGTGAATGATCAGTTGGCGGCAGTCACGATCAAAGCGGTGGTGCAAAAGTGGTTGGGCGACCTGATGCAGCTCGACCTCAAAAGTGTGGAGTCCACCACTGCCTACAAAAACCTGGATAAGGGCGTCTATCCCATCTTTTTGCTGGATTGGTCCCCTGATTTTCTGGATGCGGACAATTACATCGAACCGTTTATGAAGTGCAGCAAGGGTTCACCCAAAACTGGCTGTCAGGAAGGTTCCAGTTTTCTGCAAGGCTCCTTCTACTACAGCGATCGGGCCAATCAGTTAATTGATGAAAGCCGCAAAGCCCAACAGCCAGACACCCGGAAACAACTGTTTGCCGATCTGCAAACCCTGCTAGTCCAGGACGTACCCTTTATTCCCCTCTGGCAAAATAAAGATTTCCTGTTCGCCCAGAAAGACGTCACGGGAGCTAGCCTGGAAGTAACGCAGAAAGTTCCCTTCTGGACCCTCAGCAAATCTTAGGTCGGCTCCATTCAGGCTAATATACGAAAGGCTGGTTTTGTAGGGTATCCACATAAGCTTACTGGTAGGCAAGGAATTCAGGAGCCAGGCTTCGACGGTGAGTGGTTCGGCTGAGCTCACCGTCGAAGCCTCAGCCGAACGTAGGCAGAAGTTGGTCAGGTTACTGAATTCTGGATTCTAAATTCTGAATTCTGACTCCTGCCCCAACAAACTGTCCTGCTTCATATCGGTCGCAGTTTTGTAAGGGATTGCTGGTATGGTCTGTCGAGCTGAATGCTGCTCAATCTGTCCCCATAGCTAAACCTGCCCCCACAATGGAGGGCTCTCTTTTCACAGAAATTCTCTACCGGAAATAAATCAACAGGTTCAGCCCTGGAATGGTGCGCGAGAGAGTCCAGAACAACAGGGCGATGTACAGAATGCCTAAACTCCACTGATACCAGACTAGACTGGTTACCAGACCGGGAACATGTTGATCGCGCAGGCGGATGTCGTTGAAACCAAAGCGCAGCAGGTTATTAAAGCTGAAGTCAAAGTAATTTAGCCAATTCCAGCGGCGATCCCAGAGTATGGGCATGTACCGTTCCCGAAACAGGTCGTAACGGGGAATGATTGGCAAGCGGCCAATCACAATTCGTAACTGGCGCAGGGTGCCTTCCTCCATGAAATAACTGCTATCCATCTGGGGATGATAGCGTCCCCGTTGATAAAGCAACACCAGCAGCACTGTCGGAATGGGAATGGTGATGATGGCTAGACAGAGCAAGGTGAACCAGGGTTGGTCGGCGTTGCGAAAAATGGCGGCCAGACCCCAAAAGCTGAGGAAGCCAAAGCCACCGGCGACCCAAAGGGACTCGCTGACTGTCGGCAAAATGGGTTGGGGAACCAGCCGCCGCCAGCGATCTACCAGCCAAAACAAAACACCAAAGTAGGCAAGCGCCACTAGACCGACGCCAAAAATCAACCAGAAGTTGGTGCCATAGCGACTGAGCAGCAGCAATAAACTCAGTCCCAGCCAATGGAGTGCGGTGCCAATCCGGGTCAGAACTTGGCGACCAGGAGAGGTGACTCCCTTGGCCACGATGCGATCGCGCACACTGATATAGGTTGCCAGGTCCACCTCACCCAGCGTCAACAGTTCGGTGATGTTACGAAACAGGTGTTGGGTCCGCCGTTGGGCGATCGCGGCAGCCTGTTCTGGTGAAAAGCCAATTTGCAACAGGCGATCGATACGGGCGGTGTTGATATTGGTGCCCAGCATTTGCTGGCCTAGCTCTTTCAACCGCAACCGTTCCCGCGTGTATTCCATCTGGTTAGCATCGGGGATTTGTTCTTGTCGTCGGAAATTCCGCACTAGTTCCCGCAGCAGATTTTCGTTGCCTTGCAGGGTTGGAACGGAGATAAAGCGGCTGATCTGGCCTGGATCGCCAATGATTTTGGCCTGGTCTGAGTCAAATTTCAGTCCTGGCACATTCAGGTAAGCGCCACTGGCAAAGTCTACATCGGCAAAATCCGCCTTCTCCAGGATGGAAGTGCCCCGCAGGTTCACGGGACGACTGAATTGGGCATCCCGAAACAGAACCGCCTTCTCAAACACGGCATCGGTGAGAAACAGGGACTGGCTAAAGTTTCCTCGGCTGAAGAGGGCCTGGTCCTGCCAGCGAGCCTGGGCAAAATCAGCGTTGCCCTGCCACTGAATCCGGGTCAGGTTAGCTAGTTGCTGAAACACCGTTTGACTGAAATTGGCAGTTGCTTGAAATTCGGTTCCCTGAAAGTTGATCGGGCCCAGGAATTGGGCCTGGGTAAATTCAGCTTTGCCAAAGAAAATGCTGTTGCGGAACCGTACTTCCCGTTCAAAGATGGCTCCCGTAAAGCTGGCCAACTGGCTGAAACGGGTTTGAGTCCAGTCAGCCAGTTGCAAGAAGTGAACGCCCGGCGCTTCCACTCGATTCAGAAAGAAGGTTTTGGTGAAATCCGCTGGGCCTAGGAAGCGGGTCTGATTCAGTTTGAGGGGACCGCGGAACACCGTAATTTGTAAGGAGGCTGGTTGGCTGGCTGGATCTGAGGTGGCCAGCAAGGACTGAGACAGGGTGCTGAGGCGGGACAGAATGCGGCGATCGCGCTGCAGTTGCTCCTGTTCAGCCGGGGTGAAGATGGGCGAGAGGGACTGGCCATAGAGGGGCGCCCGCAGTCCCAACTGGCTGATGTTAAATTCTCCCTGAATCTGGGAATAGCTGAGGTCCAGCCCGACGGGTGAACCCGGTTTCTGCAACTGGGCTTGAACCAATCGGTAAAACTGGTCCCGCATGTTGGCATTTTCTGGCCGCAGGTCAATGGCTAGACGACGCAGGTCAATGGTTTTCAGCCCTTCGCTCTGAATGGGGTTACGGACCCGCTCCTGCAACAGTTCGAGGGTCAGAGGACTACGCTCCGTTGGGGCCGGGTTTGCCCAAGCGGCTGGGCTGCCGACCAACCAGAGGGCGATCGCGACCCCCACCAGCAGCAGGAGATGCAACCACCGACTCCACCGTAATCCGTGTTCAGGAAACGGTTTAACCTCAGCAACATGGAGCGGGAACCCCGACTGTTCTACAGACTGGAATTGCAGCAATGGAATGAGCCTCAAGGACTAAACTCCGGTGTTGCTGAACAGTGGTTTGAACGCATGATCACTCGATTTCTTTGCACCCTTTGCGTATGTGTTCGTTTCTTGGATGACTGTCAGGTTTTAGGGTTGTAACCCTGCTTCACGGAGTCGGTCCGCAGGAGGGTTAGCTGGGAGGGGTTGAGGATCATTGCCCCCTATCCCTCCAACCCTCCTTGCAATGGGGTCGGCTCAGATGCTTTCCCCTGAAGTTGGTGGGCTATGGGCAAAGGCTAGGAGAGCGAATTGGACTGAACTTCAGCAAGGCCTAAACTCCTTTCACTACTTTCCCACCTTTCTTGAATCTTCGGACCCTGTACATTTCGAAAGGAATGGTGACTGGCCCAGTTCATTGGTTCGAGTGGTTCTCTAACCAGATCCGTAGATCCTGGAGTTGATTGAACTCTAACAGGGCTTCTCCCAAGGACTCCAACTGCTCCGGCGAGAGCGTCTGAATTGGGGCAATCAGGTCTGGTGAAAGGGTACCGATGCGGCGGGTGAGGAGCCTTAAAATTAATGTTCTTTCCCGCTGAAGTCCTTCTGCCCGACCTTCTGCCCGACCTTCTGCCCGACCTTCTGCCCGACCTTCTGCCCGGCCCTTTTGCTCTCCTAGTCGTTCGCCTTCGCGCAAAATCTCTTGATACCAGGGTGACTCTCGCAGCACTGCCATGTCCCACCTCATGATTTGCCGAACGACTTCACTTTCCAACACAAAGCTAGCAAAAAATGCCAGCAGCGATTCCAACTCTACCAATTGCTGATCAGCCCGCAACTGATTCAGCGCCTGTTTTACCACTGGTACTTCTGCCCCATTTTTCAGCACAGGTACAAACGGCAACAGGGCATTCAACGATCGCTCAAACACGATCGCCGCCTCGACTTCCCACAGGTTGATCACCCGGTAATCCTGCCGCACCTGTAAGCCCATAAAGCTGGACTCATAGCAAGTTTGAATGGTCACATTTGCAGCGGGCGGCAAGATGTTGACCAACACCGGATAGGTGGGTAAGCCAAACTTTTCAGAGGCCAGTGCGGCATAGGCCCGCATACGTAATGGCAACCTATCGCTATAGCGCAACTGCAACTCGTTCAGGATCAGAAACTCACCCTGACTGGGGCTGTAGGCTTTCACCAGCACATCATTTTCCCGACTGACCCACTGGAACTCAGAACCGAGAATTTCCTGGGCAACCACATCCGATTGCTGCGTCACCCATTGCACCCAGGCCGTGGGAGCCAGACTGATCAAGCGTTTGCCACCAATATCTGCTTTCTGAACCACAGGCACAAATCCCAAACGCCGCTCAGGTTTTGGTTGGGCGATCGCTGGTCTCTGGGGCTGCGATGGCTACGGGTGCGGTGACCGGGGAGGCAAGCGTCTTCCTATCCATGCACTGCACGGGTGAAGAGTATTGTATTTTGTTCCTAGACACTCAGAAATTGTACCGTTTGGTTAATGATCAAAGCAGCTCTCAAGCAAAATGCGTTTATTTATCGGCGGGTGAAGCTGCATCAACGGCGGCAGCGCCTGAAGCGCGATCGACCGGATTGGTTGCCGATCTTGCAGACGGGAGCGACCCAGTGGCAGCAAGCCTTGGAAGCTGCAAAAACGGGAAAAAAGATCCTGGTTGCCACCAGTGTGGGCGGTGACATTCATATTCTGTCTGTGGAGAGTCTGCTAGCAGTTGCCCTCACCTTACGGGGGGCGGATGTCCATATCCTGCTTTGTGATGGGGTGTTGCCAGCTTGCTTTTGGAGTGACGCCACCTTTTTCCCCGACGATCGCCGGTTTGTGAAGCACGGGCCGCAAACCGATTTGTGTCAGGACTGTTTTCCTTCTGCGCTCAAGACCCTGCAGCCCTTGGGTCTGACCCTGCATCGCTACAGTTATTTTCTGAACCAGACCGATTACCAGCAGGCGGCGGACATTAGCCAGACCACGCCTCTCTCGGAGATTGAAGCTTACACCTGGCAGGGAGTGGCGGTTGGGGAACATGCCCTGGCCGGGGCACTGCGATTTTATGCCCGGGCTTCCCTGACCGGAGAACCCAACGGTGAGCCTATCCTGCGCCGCTATTTTCAGGCGGCTCTGCTCACTGCTTGGGCGACTCAGCGGCTACTGCAAACAATTCACTTTGACTGTGCGGTGTTCAACCACGGCATTTACGTGCCCCAGGGATTAGTGGGAGATGTGGTGCGGCAGTCTGGAGGGCGGGTGGTGAACTGGAATCCGGCCTATCGCAAGCAGTGTTTTATCTTCACCCACCACGACACCTATCACCACCAATTGATGGTGGAGCCGGTGGAGCACTGGCAGGATCTGCCCTGGGACGACGCCAAGGAACAGCAGGTGATGGAGTATCTCAAAAGCCGCTGGTATGGCACCCGCGACTGGATCTGGTTCCACGAGCAGCCGGAATTTGACCTGACGGCGATCGCCCAGGAAATTGGCGTAGACTTCAGCCGACCCTGCATCGGCTTGCTGACCAATGTCATGTGGGACGCCCAACTGCACTATCCGGCCAATGCCTTTCCCAGCATGCTGGAGTGGATTGTGCAGACGATCCGTTATTTCGAACAGCGGCCAGACTTACAACTGTTGATTCGGGTGCATCCGGCGGAAATTCGTGGCACGTTGCGATCGCGCCAGCCGATCATGGCCGAGATTCGCCGCCGGTTTCCGGTGCTGCCCGCCAATGTGTTCATCATCCCGCCGGAAAGCCAGGTTAGTACCTATGCCGCCATGTTGCAGTGCAACGCCATCCTGATCTATGGCACCAAAATGGGGGTGGAGTTAACCAGCATGGGAATTCCCACCATCGTTGCCGGGGAAGCCTGGATTCGCAACAAAGGACTGACCCTGGATGCGGCTTCTGCAGAGGAATATCTGGCCTATCTGGAACAACTGCCTCTAACTCAGGCCTTATCGGCAGACCAGATCCAGCAAGCTCGAAAATACGCCTATCATTTCTTTTTCCGGCGCATGATTCCGCTTGAGTTCATGACCACTGGCCAGAATGCCTCCGAATTTAAACTGGATCAGTTCCAGTTGTCCGACCTGATGCTGGGACAGCGGCGGGGGTTGGATGTGATTTGTGACGGGATTCTGACCGGCAGTGAATTTATTTACCCAGCGGAACAGGTGTGACAGTCAATCCACGCTTCTATTCATGCTAACTATTGCCGTTGATGCCACCCCAATTCGGCAAAGGCCCAGTGGCATTGGACTTTACGCCTTGAACCTGATTCGGGCCTTGGAGCGTCTGCAAGCCCAGGAAAATTTTCAACTCAGTTTGGTTTATCAACCCAGTTTCAAGCACTGGCTGAAAAGGAACTGGCGGCTGCCGGAAGTCCTGGACTTGGGAATCGACACCCACTTGCTGCCCTTGCCAGTGACCCTGACCACTCTACTGGCTAAGGCACCCAATAATCCCCTGTTGTCCTACTTGGATCGCTATCTGGGGCAACCCGACATTCTGCAGGGAACCGATCACTATGTCTATCCCTGCTGTCAGGCTTGGAAGGTGATGACTATTCATGACCTGACCTTTCTCAAATATCCCCAGTTTGTCAGTTCCATCGTCCATACCTATGGCGATCGCATTCGCACCTGTTTGCGCTGGACGGATCAGATCATCACCGTTTCCAACAGCACCAAGGCTGATATTGTCGAGTGTTTGGACGTTAGTCCGGAGCGCATTTTTGTGACTCCCCTGGCCAGTCGTTATGCTGGATATACGCTTTCTCCAGAAACGCAGCAGAGCCTCAAAGCCACCATTAACTTTGACTTTTCCATCCCCTATTTGCTGTTTGTCAGTACGCTGGAACCCAGAAAAAATGTCGAGGGTTTCATTGCAGCCTTTAACTATCTCAAGCAGAAACATGGGATTGAACACCAACTCGTGTTGATTGGGCAAAAGGGCTGGAAATATAAGGCCATTTTTGCTGCGATGGAACAATCACCCTGGCAACATCAGATTCATCACCTGGATTATCTGTCCGATGAACTGGTCGCCCTGTTCTATACTCAGGCCGAGGTCTTTGTCTATCCGTCCTACTATGAAGGGTTTGGCCTGCCGATCCTGGAAGCCATGACGCTGGGTGCGCCAGTGGTCGCCAGTCCGCGATCGTCCCTACCGGAAGTGGCTGGCGATGCGGCCTTGTTTGCTGATCCGGACGATCCAGTTGAATTGGCAGACGCCATTCTAAGTCTGATTCAAGACCCACAACGGCGACAATCCCTGATTCAACAGGGAAAAGCCCAGGCCCAGCGGTTTTCCTGGGAGCGAACGGCCCAAGAAACCCTGAAGGCCTATCGGGCCATGAGCTAGGAAGGTGCTGCAACTACTTCTATCCATCAGGCAACCTATGCCTTCTACTTAGTTGCATTCCGCTATCCCTTTGTTGGTCAGTGCGGTGCAGATGCGCCAAATTCCCTTAAAGCGTCTATCCTGGTAGCGATCAGGGGTCGCAGATGCTACCAATTCCATGGATTTTGGGTGTGGGTCAATATTGTGAGAAGCGACTAGATGTCCAGGGTAGCGCTACTCGTTGGAGTTAGCCAGTATCAATCGGGACTAGCTCCCCTAGTGCGGGCAGGCAAGGATGTGCAGGCGATGCAGCGGACGCTGTTGTTGCCGCAGGTTGGATTTGCGGAAGTGGTCTGTCTGTGCGATCGCCCCCTGAGTCAGATGCAGGAGCAGATTGAAGCCTTTTGCAAATATCGTCAACCGGAAGACCAGATCCTCTTCTTATTTGCTGGCTATCTCTTTTGGACGGTTCATCAGGGGCAGGCCCAACCGGAATCCCTCTACTTTGCCACACCGGAAACGGCACTCGACAGCCAGGGCCAATTGATCAAAGCCAGAGCCCTGTCGGCTGACTTCGTACTGGATGTCTTGAACAGCAGCTTGGCCAGACAGCAGGTGGTGATTCTAGATGCCTGTTTGCAACACAGTTGCCAACCGGCGATCGCCCCGCCGGACCAGGATCTGGATCTGACTTCCTGGTTGCGACAGGGACGAGTTGTGTTGGCGGCAACCACGCATTTGGGAGGTGGAGCCAGTGCGATCGACCAGTCGATTGCCCCAGCACTCTGGAGCTACACCCGTTATCTAGTGGATGGCATTGAAACCGCTGCCGCTGATGGAGACGGGGATGGCAGCCTGTCCCTGGTCGATTGGCACAACTATGCTACCCGCAAGCTGAAAATTGCTGCTCCCGCCATGAGTCCTAGACTGTTTGGAGAGGCGGCTCCGGACCTGCCGTGGTTTTCTGTGGAGACGGATTCGCCGGCAGTCCGCTATCGCAAATTGTTAGAGCGTTTGGTGGAGCAGGAAGGGGCGGCCCTGCTGAATGGCCAACCGCTAACGGCTCACCCCCTGTTAGGGCAGATTCGACAATCGCTCAACCTTTCTCCAACTGTCGCGAAACATCTGGCTGTGGTTGCTCTGCGCCCTTTCCTGGAATACCGGCGGCGGTTGCAAATTTATCAACAGCAAGCCGGAGCCATTTGGGCTGGAGAGAAGGATGCGCTGCCCACAGTGGAGGACTTGCGGCAAATCCTGTGGCTGAGGGAACAGGATACAGCAGCCATTGATGCCACACCCTATCTGGCCGACCAGAGACGACAACGGGCCCGCTATGAGGACAACCTGGCCCGGTATGAACAGGTCCTGTTGGCTGCCATGCAACGCCAATATCCCCTGGCGGATGGCGATCGCCAACAGTTGGAGCAGCTCCAACAACTGCTCAAGCTGCGTCCAGTGGATGTCCAAGCTGTTGAGTCCGGTTTAGTGAAACAGTTAACCCGCACGACCTTGCCTCCTGGAGTGGCGGAATCAGCGGTAAACCCTGCCAACGGACCTGAGGTGTCAACGCCGCCCTCATGCCTGGGCGAATTGAGCCAGCCGCCGCTGGCATCCGCCGGTGAAACTGCTCACACCACCGTTATGCCTAGTTCTGCCCCAGACATTGCCCCAGACATTGCCCCAACGATCTTGCCTACCCCTGCTAGTTCCTCCCCTATGGAAAACCAGCCTGTGACTCCGGAGACTGCGGTTCCCCCACCAGAAACGCTGCCGGCTGCAACGACAGTTCCTGTTTCAGCGGCATTGCCAGTGACTGATAGCACCGCCAACCCGCAGTTTATGCCCACCCAGCCGCCAGCCAGTAGCTTCGGCGCGGAGGTCCAGCCGCTACAACTGTCACAGCATGACCTGGAACTGTTGTTGCGACACCTCACTCCGGCCCAGGAAGCCGTGCTTATGCAACGGCTACGCAAGGTGAGCTACAGTCCCAGTGCGGCTGGAGTTTCACCGGAAACTCAGTTTCAGACCCCAGACAACTATCCGTCCGAGCCAGTTGGGGGGGCTTCCCCGTCTCCCGATCCGCAGGTCGAGGAAGCGGTGAGTAATCCGGCTATGTCGGCTCCATTAGCCAATGTCATGCCGGCACCAGTTGGTGCTTCAATCGGTGCAACGAACAAGCAGTCCCTGGCTAACTCCCTTAAGGGGCTGATCATTCCGGGTATGGTTCTGACGGCCCTGTTCAGTGCGGTGCTGGCCTCCTACCCTTTCTGGAAGGATCTCCTGCCTTTGGGGACTCCCGTGACTATTGAATCAGTGATGGATCCGGCCCAGGTGCAACAGTTGATTGCTCAGGGAGTCAGTTTGTCTCAACAGGGGCAACATCAAGACGCGATCGCGGTTTATAACCAGGCCATTCAACTGAATCCCAACTCGGCGGATGCTTATATGCGGCGGGGGCTGGCCTACCACCAATTGGGCGACACCAGCGCCGCCCTGCGGGACTATAATCAGGCGATTGACTTGCTGGAGGAAGCCCGCAAAGCAGGGGGAACGGCGCAGCAGCTCAGTGCTATCGACAAAAAAATGGCCCAGGCATACAACAACCGCAGCCACGTTTACTTTGATCGCAAAGAGTATCAGGTCTCGGAGAAGGATGCGAGTCAGGCTATGAGCCTGGACAATAGCCTGTTGGAAGCTCAGGTCAATCTGGGTAATGCCCGCTTTAAGCTGAACAAAACCCAGGCCGCTTTGCAGGACTATAACCGGGTGATCCAACGCCAGCCCCCTAACCGCAACTTACTGGCTGGCACTTACACGAACCGGGGTAATCTGCAACTGAGTCTGGATAACCCCGAAGCCGCCTTGCAGGACTATAACCAGGCCATCACCCTGGATCCGACCTATGCCGATGCCTACTTTAACCGGGGGCTACTCCATGAAAGCCGGGGCAATGCTGCCCAGGCCATTCAGGACTATGAAAAAGCCGCCGCTCTGTACGGTCAGCAGGGTCAGTCAGATCTGCAGAAAAAGGCAACGGAGCGGGCCGCCAATCTCAAGCGCGACTAGGAGGAAACTCAGTCGGCTCGATAGGCCAGGGCGAAGCGATCGATGCCAGCCAGATCGGCATGGATGTGGATGTCGCGATAACAGCCTTGGGCCTGCAGCAGTTCGTTCACGGTAGACGCCTGACCCGCCATCATCTCAAACAGAAGGATTCCCCCGCTGCACAGATAGTCTGGCGCCATTGCGACCAGTAAGCGGATGCAATCCAGTCCATCTGGCCCGCCATCTAGAGCCAGTTGGGGTTCATGTCGGACCACCTCTGGCTGCAGGTCCGGCAACAGGCCAGTAGGAATATAGGGTGGGTTAGAGACAATGCCGCTGAGCTGGCCTTTGAGATGGGTTAATGGTTCTAACCAGGCACCCTGATAGAACCGAATGCGGTCTTGTAGATGGTAAGTTTGGGCATTTTGGCGGGCTATGCTGAGCGCTGTGGCACTCCAGTCAACGGCATGGATGGTGGCTTGTGGAAAGGCGGTTGCCAGTCCCAGAGCGATTGCCCCACTGCCCGTACCCAGATCGGCCCAATGGGTGGGTCCAGCACTGGGGCTTGGGGGATGGCCAGATAGTTTGTGGGATTCCGAAGTCACCGCCGCGATCGCCAGATCAATCAGGCACTCGGTTTCCGGTCGGGGAATCAGGACAGCGGGGCTAACGGTCAGCCGAAACTGACGCCAGGGCGCAACCCCGGCCAGGTATTGCACCGGCACCCGTTGTTGGATCCGCTGTTGCCAGAGTGCCTGCAACTGGCTGAAGGGACAGGCCAGCCAGATCTCGTCCTGCTGTCGAAAGCTTTCCAGGCGCAGCGCCAGCCGATCCAGTCCAGCCAGTTCCTGTAGCAGCCAATCGACTTCGGCTGGATCAATATCAGCCGCGATCGCCTGTTGTCTGGCGGTTACCCACCAGTGCCAGAGGATCTGACCGGAAATGGGCGATCGCTCCGTTGTTTCCATACCTGTGGAAGAAGCTGCAGAAAAAGGGATGCTAAGCAGGCAGCCATTCAAGATTGTCAGATCCCCCGCCTGGAGAGGCTTCGCCAATGGTTCCCCCTGATAAACAGTGGAACGGTCTTGGATTAATGGTGGCTACCGATTGATCAACAAAAAACCTGATGAGCCGGATTGCTGTCCGCTGCCCATCAGGTGCGATGAAATAAACGACTTATTTGTTCGGAGCAGGGGCCGGTTTGGCCGGAGCCGGTTTATTCTGACCGCCACCCTGTTGGTTGCCCATGTTCGACCGAATGAATTCAACCGTTTCTTTCGGTGGAATCAGGACAATTTGCTCTAGCTGCGGATCATTCTTGGTGCGCATTACCTCAATCACACCTTCTAAATTCAGCACCTGAATTTCGATCTTGGCGGCATCATTGGGCTGTTGCTGTTTGAAGCGTTCAACCAGGTTCTGCAAGTCCTCTTTCTTGAAGAACATGGGAATGACTGCTTTGCCGCCCTGCTGAATGGTTAAGTAGCCTTTCTTTTCGCCACCGCGAGCGACAAACAAAGGCGTGCCATTAAACTGTTGTACCTGCTGACCCGACTGCTTCAAGATGCCAAGGGCAGAGTCTATCTGCTGCTGTGAAGGCACGAAAGCAAACTCCAGTGCATCCGCCTTACCCTGGTTGGACACTTCCATCTGATAGATTTCTGCCAGAGAAACCGGAGTGACTTTGACATTCTTGGCTAGGTCGGGGTTTTTGGATTTTAAGGTATCCAGGAATGCCTGGGCATCCTTCTGGGTAATAAACACGCCCGCAACTGGGGAACCTTTCTGGCCATTGGGCGGGTTGGCTACCAGGGGCGCTCCCTGGGGGTTGGTAATTGTGAAAACCGGGATGGGACGTAACTTCTGGACAATTTGCTCCTGAGTCAAGGCCAGCACCTGAGCAACTCCAGCAAAGAGTGACCCAATCAAGACTCCACCGACTAGACCAGCGGTTGCGCCCCGACGAAACAATGATTTCATATTTGCTCCTAACAAAAATTAAGTGGAGATGCTAAGGAAATTACCTGGAAACCAGCGCAAACCATTCAGTGGCCGTTCATTCTGGGACAACTTTGAGGGCACTTCAGACACTTTCTCGTAGCATCGCAAAGACAGAGGTTAACGCGCAATCCAAAATTCGCAATCCGACGCAACAATAATGCGTATTTCTACTTATTCTTCTTCACTAATTTTCTCCTAATTGTAAACTGAACGCAACATCATTCGGTGAATTCGGTAAAAAAGGCACTTTCCGCTTGACAAAAGTTCGATCTGTTTCCGCTCTTATCCTAATGTTTTAGCGAAAAAATTAGGAATGGGTAACTTTTCTCCTGGCTGTTCCACCAAAATGTCCTGATTATCGAAGACCGACCAACTGACCTGCGGGTTCCCAGGTCAGAAGTATGGCATGATGCTCGGGAAAGCCGGTGGGGATGGCTTAAGACCCCGACAGAGGAGGGTGGTGCAGATGAAAATGCAATGGCTTTCCCGGTTGCGTTGGCAACTGAGATGTGGCCAGACTGGCGATCGCCAATGGCTAAAAAAGTGTGTCTGGGTTGCGATCGCTGGACTGCCGCTTTACTGTGCAACAGCCTGTCAGGTGATAGAACCCTCTCCATCGCTGCGGATTGGCTCCCTGCTGCCCATCACTGGAGATCTGGCCCAATATGGCAGTTCGATGCAGGATAGCGCCGCCCTGCTGGTCAGTACGGTTAATGCCTGTGGTGGTGTGTTGGGACGGCCAGTGGATCTGGTGGCGGAGGATGACCAAACCGAACCCCCTGCCGGTGCCGCCGCCATGACCAAGTTGGCGGAGGTTAATCGGGTAGCTGGGGTGGTGGGGGCTGCTTCCAGTGCAGTTTCTAGTGCGGCGGTTGATCTGGCGGTGCGGAACCAGGTGATGCTGATTTCACCGTCTAGCACCAGTCCCGTTTTTACGGAGCGGGCCAAAAGGGGAGATTTCCAGGGATTTTGGGCCCGGACTGCGCCACCCGATACCTATCAGGGGGATGCCTTGGCCAAACTGGCACAAACCCAGGGCTTTCAAACCGTTGCTATTCTGGCGATCAATAATGATTACGGCAACGGCTTGATCGGTTCTTTCATCCCAGCCTTTGAGGCTCTGGGTGGGCGGGTCACCAATAAAGAGAAGCCGACTCGCTATCTGCCGGATGCTTCCACCTTTGATTCTGAAGTCCAAGCTGCTTTTCAGGACAAGCCAGATGCCGTATTGCTGATTGCCTATCCCGAAACTGGCAGTCTGGTGCTAAAGACGGCCTATCAGCAGGGATTCCTGAATCCGCAAACTAAAGTGATGGTCACCGATGGCATGAAGGAAGCTCGGATTGCCGACCTGGTGGGCAAAAATACGGCTGGAAAGTACATTGCAGCCGGTATTGTCGGTACGGCTCCCAGTGCGGGTGGACCGGCGTTGCAGGAGTTTCAGCAACGGTTTACGGCTCACTATCAGCGGCCACCGAAAGTTTATGACCCCAACACCTGGGATGCAGCGGCTTTGCTAGTACTGGCGGCAGAAGCGGCCAAAACCGTAACCGGCCCAGCCATCCAAAAACATCTGCGACAGGTTGCTAACCCACCGGGACGGTCGGTCACCGATGTCTGTCAGGCCCTAGCGCTGGTGCGATCGGGGCAGGACATTAACTATCAGGGAGCTAGCAGCAATGTGGATTTGAATGAATGGGGCGATGTGGCTGGCAGCTATGATGTCTGGACGATCGAGCCGTCTGGTAACCTCAAGGTTATCGGTGAAATCGCTGTTGGTGGCAAGTAGGGGTGGATGATCCGCAATCTTAGCGATCGGGCGGATTGGAGGCATTCAGCCGCTCTTGCCACTCGGCATCAATTCGGTCTGCTTGCTCCAGGTCTTGTTCCAGCATGTCTCGCTCGGTCGTGTAAACCAGATCCTCCTGCTGGATGACGGTTTGGCCGGCAAACTGACGGGCATAGTTCAACTTGGCCCGAAGATCCGGATCCAGATGGGTCATCTGAACGGCCCGCTGTTGTCGCTCCTCATTGCGTTGTGCCAGTTTGCGGTTGTGCCGCTGTAACCAGAAATATCGCACCAGAGGAATGCCCAGAAATCCTGTGCCATAGCCAAATAGGAGCCAGTAAATGGCCTGAATGATAGAAACGGCCCCGCCCAGAGCCAGCGTGGCTGTTCCACCCGCCAGCAAGTAACCCAGCACCAGAGCCCCAACAAAGTTGACGGCTCCCAGGCTGGCGGCTGCCATGAGTTGGCCGCTACTGGCATGGCTGAAGCGCCAGGGTTTCTCTTTTAAGTAGGCGGGCACAGACTGTTTAATCTGGTTGGCTGCTGTGGTCTGTAGATCAGGGAAATGGTAGACGATCGCTCCCTCTGGACTGATCTCTGGCTTGCCATTAAAGCGGGTCAAGACCGGCAGCATGTAGTCTTCATACTCGCGGGCAAACCCCTGACCCAGATTATCCAGATAGGGGGCAATTTGCTCCGCCACCACGGCCCCCCGATTTTTCTGAATCACGGCGCCAATCTGCCGCCAACGCCGCTGTTCCAGATCGGCATTGGGGTTGCCATCCCCAAATAAGAAAGAGAAAACCGCCTCCAGAAAATTCATGGAATCGTTTTTCCGAGAGGCGGCCCGACGGGAAGTGGAGGATGACCCGTAGGTATCGGGAATAAAAATCCAGAAAATATCTGGGCTAAACAGTCCCTCTGGAATGCCGCCGAAGGAGTCGCCGGAGTCACTGTTGTTATCGTTGTTGAACGACAGGGCAATGACAATTGCGGCGATCGTCACCAGGATAATCACGAGGGAGAGGATGAGAATAATCCCAAACGAGATGCGGATCAGATAGAACAACACGCGCCAAACCCGTTCCCACCACTCTTGCAGGCGCAGGCGAAAATACTTGTTACGCAGGATGGCTCGGAAGTTGGGGGGAAACAGATAGACAATCTCCCCTGATTCGGCCACCTGCAAATGTCCGCCTGCCTCCGACGCTAGGGCCAGTAGACCCTGTTGGGCCAGGTTGATATCCAGTCCGGCTCGGGTGGCCAGGTCACCGGCAGTAACCCGATAGTTCAGACCCTCAACGGCCCGCATGAGATCAGGATTCAGACGCGTCGGTTCCATCTCAGTCCCGTAGGTGGCTTCAGTTCCAGTATAGAAGTTTCCACCTGCTGACTGGGATGAGCCTCAGACCTGGCGTGAGTCGTTGGCCCCTAGTCGCTGGAGCATAGGGATGCCCCTCTTGTCTATTCCGGGAAGACCATAATTTGCCCACGGCACCGAACTTGACCGGTTTCCAGGCTCAGGTGTTCCAACCAGACATGGGATCCTAGTTCAAAGGTCAGGTCTTCCAAATACCAGGCTGTTTCACCCGATGCTGGCACCCAGTGGGGTTGGTGCAAACGTAGACAGTTGCCCCGCTCGACCTGGAGACCGGTGCGAAAGGTCAGGGGAATGGTGCGATCGCAGCTCATCAAAGTTGTTTTCAGGGTGATCTGGTCCTGGCTCAAGGTCACCTGAGGGTCCTGAAACTGCAACGGTTGCTGTATTTGGCTGGACGGATCCAGGGCGTCAGTTGCTCCAGTCGTCAGCAGGAATTGCTGTAGGAAGTCCAGCACCGCATTGGCTAATAAAGGAGCTTGCAGCGATGCGGCCAGATCACTTTCTTGTAATCGCACCTCTCCCTGCAGTGGAAATGCCTCCAGCAACCGAAAGGGTTTGCCGCGGAGAACCTGGCTCAGATTGGTTCGAATATTCTCGCCCACAACTTGGAGCCAACTCAGGTGCAGACCTTGATAGACCGCTTTCCGGGCGGCCAGGGAAACTCGTCCCACTGCGCCGGACAGCAGTTGCCGATCGCCCGCCTCAATCGATAATTGCAGATCCTCCACCTCCGATAGCTGTGATTTCAACCACAAACGAACCGCTGGAGCTAGTACCTTACTGATCAGACGGCTTTGGTTGCTGGTGGAACCCTGGGTCGATTCGGGCTGATCGGTTTCCTGCAACACAGGCGTCCCCGGATTGAACTTCACGGGATCAAGATTTGAGGTCATAACTTCATCTCAAGGGTGTGCGATCGCAATCAAGACATTCTCCTGCAGTATAACGGCTGGCAATCCCCAGCCCAGCCCAAACCCCTCTGGCAAGTCCCGAACCTGACTCACTGAAGGCTTCCCATCCACTTCAAATAAAAGTCATGAATTCATAACAATTCGATCTCTGATCGCTGGTGTTATGTCATAAGTTCATGACAATTTGATCCCTGAAGAATCTGCTAATCCATGATCGAGTTGAAAAATAAGGCGTTAAGCTCCTTGATCTTTGAGGGGATTTTTGCAACAGTTTGCTTAACAACTGATCCCCACGATCCCAAAAAGATGGTGAACGAAACAGTTGTGTCAATCTAGATTAGGTTTTAAGCCCAAGTTGGAGAGCACTTGCAATGGCAAAAGAACGTCCCCCCCTTGTGGACATGACCTTACGCCAGTTGCGAAAGGTTGCCAGTGAATGTGGCGTCTCTCGCTATAGTCGAATGCGTAAGGAGCAGCTTCTAGCTGCGATCGAGGAAATACAGCGGAGTCAGGAAACTCCGGTTCAAACCCGTCAGATAGAGGCACAGGAAGAAGTGGAAGCAGCGAAATTTGATGTCGGACAGGATGATCGCACAGGCGGTACGCTGGCTGCTGTCGATGAGGGGCTGGCCGATCTACCCGGTGGCTATGGCGAGAGCCGCATCGTCCTGTTGCCCAGAGACCCCCAATGGGCTTATGCCTACTGGGATGTGCCCTATGAGCAGAAAGAAGATCTGCGTCGGCAGGGTGGCATGCAACTGGCGCTGCGACTGTACGATGTCACGGATATCAATCTTGCTTCTGAGGCTCCCCATAGCATTCAGGAATATCCCTGTGATGAGATGGCGCGGGAATGGTATTTGCCGATCCCAGTCAGCGATCGCGACTATGTTCTGGACATTGGATACCGGTGTTTTGATGGCCGTTGGCTGATTCTGGCTCGTTCTGCCCCCGTCCGCATTCCGCCAGTCTATCCCTCTGATTGGATTGAAGATATTTTTGTCGACATCTCCTGGGATGAAGACCTGCGCGGCAAGACCTTTGCTGAATTGGTGCCGCCAGCTCGTCGTCGGGTGGCGGCTGAAAGTGCCATCTATGACCAGATCTTCGGCCTGGCAGAATCTGCTGAAGCGCAACGGGTGGCTGGTTCCATGTTTGGTTCCATGCAGCATGTGGCTGGTTCAGTCTTCGGCTCTATGCAGATGGTGGGCGCCCAGGCAATTAGCTCCTATGTCTTCCCCTCTGGTGTTGGCATGTGGGCTTCTGGTGTTGGCATGTGGGAGTCCGGTGTAGGCTTTTCGGCTTCTGCGCCGCCGATTCGTCCTCGCCAGTTCTGGTTGGTTGCTGATGCGGAACTGATTGTTTATGGCGCTACCGAGCCAGATGCTACGGTCACGATTGGTGGTCGTCCGATTCAGCTTAATTCGGACGGCACTTTCCGCTTCCAGATGTCCTTC
>Ga0272446_1001879_pt1 | contig 29758 bp, 25 predicted proteins | sample YNPCB0061_FD_194587 | JGI IMG/M metagenome (GOLD analysis project Ga0272446, IMG submission 194587) | Hot spring microbial mat communities from Yellowstone National Park, WY, United States - YNP-CB-006-1 | ecosystem: Environmental > Aquatic > Thermal springs > Hot (42-90C) > Sediment | place...
AGGGCGAGTTTCGTTAGGTCTCGCCCGAAGTTGTCCAACACGGGTGTCTTCGACTTTTCCATCTTTCGAGATTCGTATTGTTGTTGATATTGACCGCTTCCGCCGCCGGATTGACCGCCGCCAGAGACTGCCGCGGTTACGGCGCCACCGGATTTTCCGCTCATAATATTTTCCAACTCTTCGCGCACGGTTTCGTAGCGCACGCCGAATTGAGAAAGAATCTGCGCGGCAATGTTCTCTTCGTCTTTGAGGAGTGAGAGAAGCAGATGCTCTGTGCCGATGATGTCGGACTTACAGATTTTCGCTTCGAGGTAGGTGATCTTTAAAACTTTTTCGGCCTGTTTGGTGAGCGGAACGTTGCCCAGCGTGAGCGTGCCGCCGGTTGAGCGCACGGTGTCCTCGACAGCGCGTTTGAGCCGATAGAGGTCGCAGCCTAAGTTTTTCAGAATCCGAACCGCGATGCCCTCGCCTTCGCGGATAATGCCCAAGAGCAGATGCTCCGTGCCGATGTAGTCGTGACCGAGTCGCAGCGCCTCCTCGCGGCTGTATCGAATCACGTCTTGCACCCTATTCGAGAAATTCCCTTCCATGAGTTGTAACGATGGTATCGTATGATTGTGTCTTAATTGTCTTTTTTAAGTTCGGAGCGCACTTGAAGCTACTGCTCTTGACTTGCTTTGAAATAATAAATCAAAACCGCGCGATTTGCAAAACCTTTCTTTCCATCGCTGCGACTTCTTTGTGCGCCCACTCGACTTGCAGCGCCAAACACGACCGCCGACAAACCGTTTCAAACTTTCTCCTTCACGATTCATACTTTATATTTTCAGCAACGTCAATTTTAATTTTTTGTTATGACATCGAGAGAGATTCGCCAATCGTTTTTGGATTTTTTCAAATCAAAGCAACACGAGATTGTCCGTTCCGCGCCCGTTATTCCCGCCGAAGACCCGACACTACTTTTTACTAACGCGGGCATGAACCAATTTAAAGACGTCTTTCTTGGCACCGGAAAGCGACCCTACACCCGTGCCGCCGATACGCAAAAGTGCATTCGTGCTTCCGGCAAACACAACGACCTTGAAGATGTCGGACGCGACACCTATCACCACACGTTTTTCGAGATGCTCGGCAATTGGTCGTTTGGCGATTACTACAAAACAGACGCCATCGCTTGGGCGTGGGAACTCCTGACCGGCGTCTGGAAACTGCCGAAAGAGCGGCTGTATGCAACGGTGTTTCAAGACGACGACGAGGCATTTGAGCTATGGAAAACCGTTACCGATATTGACCCGACGCACATTCAGCGGCATGGCAAGAAAGACAACTTCTGGGAAATGGGCGAAACCGGTCCGTGCGGTCCCTGTTCAGAAATTCACATCGATTTAACAGACGACCAATCGGGCGGCACGCTTGTCAACAAAGGGTCAGCGGAGGTCATCGAGATTTGGAACTTGGTGTTCATTCAATACAACCGCAATGCCAAAGGCGAGTTGGAGCCGCTTCCTGCAAAACATGTCGACACAGGCATGGGCTTTGAGCGCGTCGTGGCAGTGATGCAAGGCAAGAAATCAAATTATGATTCCGACATTTTTGCGCCGCTTTTGAACAGCATTACAGATTTGACGGGCGTTCCATACACTGCTCGGCTTGAGAGCGAGACAGACATTGCCATGCGCGTTCTTGCCGACCATTGCCGCACGCTCTCGTTTGCCATTGCCGATGGCGCCACGCCAAGCAACGAGGGACGCGGCTATGTCTTGCGGCGCATTTTGCGTCGAGCCGTGCGCTACGCCAAAAAGTTAGGGCAAAACGAGCCGATGCTGTATAAGCTCGTCCCTACACTCGGCGAGGCAATGGGCGACGTCTTTCCTGAACTCCTCGAGAAACAGGCGCTCATTGAGCAAGTCATTCGCGCCGAAGAAGACAGTTTCATTCAAACGCTCGACCGAGGAATTGAGATTTTCAACGGCATTGCAGAGAAAATCACATCGACCAACGGGTCTGTGATTTCAGGCGACGATGCGTTCAAACTTTATGACACCTACGGCTTTCCACTCGACCTGACAGCGCTTATGGCAACGGAGAAAGGCTTGACGGTCGATGAGGCTGGGTTTAATCAATTGATGCTCGAACAAAAGTCGCGCGCGCGCGCTGACCGAAAATCGAAACACGCTCCAACCGAAAGCGGCGCATGGGTGAGAATTTCATCGGGCAAAGATTCAGTGTTCAAAGGCTATAAGTCGTTGTCGGAACAGGCAAAGGTGCGGCTTGCGAAACTTTCCGACGAGACGCTCTATCTCGTTTTGGACAAAACGCCGTTCTACGCCGAATCGGGCGGACAAGCAGGCGACAGAGGCGAGATGGTCTCCACCGCATTCCGATTTCTTGTATCGGACACACAAAAAGACGGCGAGCGCATTGTCCATCTCGTCAATAAAATTCTCGACGCTTCTACGAACCAAGAGATTCCCGTGGCATCATTTAGCCTTGACAGACTTGAAAAAGACGTTAGGGCGACCGTCGATGCCGACTGGCGACACGCCACGGCGACGAACCACACGGCGACACACTTGCTGCACGCCGCGCTGCGTCTGGTTCTCGGCGACCATGTTCAGCAAAAAGGCTCGCTCGTAACAGCGGAACGCCTGCGGTTCGATTTCAGCCACTTCGAGAAACCCAGCGACGAGCAGATTGCCAAAATTGAATCGACGGTAAACGAACAAGTGCGCTTGGCAACCAGCGTGAAGAAACATGTCGATGTGGCGTTTGACGATGCCAAAAAAATGGGCGCGTTGGCGTTCTTCGGCGATAAATACGGCGAGCGTGTGCGCGTGTTGGAAATTCCGAATTTCTCGATTGAATTTTGCGGCGGCACGCATTTAGACAATGTCGGGCAAATCGGTCTGCTCAAAATTATTTCTGAATCGAGCATCGCATCGGGCATTCGCCGCATAGAAGCCGTTACAGGCAAAGCCGCCGAAGCCTTGTTCCGAAAAGAGTTCGAGGAGATGACCGAGTTGAAACAGCTCTTGAATGTCCAGCAGGACGATGATGTTGCTACGCGCGTCAAAAAATTGCTCGACGAGCGCAAAGCGTTGGAAAAGCAACTTCAACGCTTGAAAGTAGATGCGGCGCAGTGGCGTATGAACGACGTGCTGGGCATGCCCGAACAGATGTTCGGCATTGACATCATTGCGCGCGAACTTGATTGGATCGAGAGCGTCGACGAGTTGCAAGGCGCCGCAGAGTTTGCGCGACAAAAACTTAAAAATGGCGCGGGCTTGCTTGGCAGTGTGATTGACGGCAAAGTCTCGCTCGTTGCCTTTGTCTCCGATGATGTGATTCAGTCGAAACAGTTGCACGCCGGAAAACTCATCGGCGACGTGGCGAAGGTCGTGCAGGGCGGCGGCGGCGGCAGAGCGCAACTGGCTACCGCAGGCGGCAAAGACCCAGCGAAACTCAAAGACGCTATGGAGAAATTCAGGGAGCTGGTTCAAGCACAACTAAACTAACGCGGCTGACATTTTTAGTCCGTCCCGATGTGTCGGGACGGACTCCACTGTAAAATTGAGCCTCTTCGGCGCATGCGACTTAAACTGCAACGCCTGTATCTGAAAATTTCTTGCGAATCACGTCGGCGACCAGCTCCATTTGCCACATCGGCGTCGAGGTTGCGCCGCAAATGCCGACCGTTTGAACTGGCGAACCGTCATCGTTCAAAAACCATTCGTCTTGCAGTTCGCCTTCATGCTCGGCAAAGTATGTGCGCGGGTTGACACCTTTGCAAATGCCAAACAAGACCTTTCCATTGGAACTCTTTTTGCCTGCGATGAAGATAATGACGTCGTTTTGCTGCGCGAACTTCGTGAGCTTCTCGTCGCGGTTCGAGACTTGTCGGCAAATGGTGTCTTTGGCGAGAAACTCTGCCGCTTCGCTGTCGGTCGATTCCTTATCAAAGTTGGCCACGCTGCCCTCGGCGGCAAAGCGTTTGATGAGGTTGTCGCGCAGTTCATAGAAGCCTTTGGTGTCTTGCGTCGTTTGCGAGAGCAGCACCGTTTTTTTCGTGTAGTCAATCGCGGCAAGCTCCGACTCATCGTGCAGGTCGGCGTATTTAATTACAATCGCTTCATTGTTGCATTGTCCGTTGACACCGATGACCTCTGCGTGGTCTTTCTTGCCGTAAATGAGAATCTGGTAGCCTTTCTCGTAGAAGTCGCGCGCGCGGCGTTGGAGTTTCAAGACGACGGGACAAGACGCATCGATTAGCTCAATGTTGTTGTCAAGCGCGAACTTGTAGGTTTCTGGCGGCTCGCCGTGCGCCCGAATGAGCACTTTTGAATTTTTGAGTTTGAAAAAATCGTCCTTCGAAATCGTCTGTAAGCCCATCGCGCCAAGTCGATTGACCTCAAGCGCGTTGTGGACGATGTCGCCGAGCGAATAGAGGTGGTTGGATTCTTTCAATTCGCCTTCTGCCATTTCAATAGCGAACTGCACGCCGAAACAAAATCCTGATTGCGTATCAACGGTAACTTTCATACTGGAACTTCCTCCTTAGAATTTGGCTCAAATTTACAAAACGCTTACGGGATTTTTGTCGGATTAGTTCAGTTCCCAATGAGTATTTCGGCGCGGCGGTAGATGAACTCAACTTGTTCGTCAATCGAGAGCGACGAGGTGTCGAGTTCAATGGCATCAGCAGCTTTACGAAGCGGCGCAAGCGCGCGTTCCGAATCTTCTTTATCGCGGCGCAGAATGTCTTGTTCAAGGTCGTCGAGCGTCAGGGCGGTTTCGCCTTTAAGTTGGAGTTCTTCCAGTCGCCGTTTGGCGCGCTCGCGGGCAGAGGCGGTCATGAAGACTTTTAGGTCGGCGTCGGGAAAAATCACAGTGCCGATGTCGCGCCCGTCCATCACGATGCCCTTTTCGTTGCCGAATTTTTTTTGACACTCCGTCAGTTTTTCCCGCACAAGTTTCAGCGAACTGACTTTGCTGACTTTGCTCGAGATGTCGTGCGTGCGAATTTTATCGGATACATCTTCGCCGTCCAAAAATACTGCTCCATGCTCCAAGTGAATATCGGTTGCATCTAAGAGGGCTTTTAGCATTGCCTCGTCCGTGAACGCGGTATCGTAAGCATTTTCTCGAAGCAACTTGAGCGTGATGGCGCGATACATCGCGCCCGTATCAATGTAGGTATAGTTCAGCCGTTTGGCTAAGGCTTTGGCGGTCGTGCTTTTCCCAGATGCAGCAGGACCGTCGATGGCGATGATAATTTTTTTCAATGGCGTAATAGGTTTCGCGAAAATACGACAATCTCGACAAGTGTTTCGCCCGTCGGTAAAAATTACACCATGCGTTGCAACGTCGCGCTGAACTTGTGCGCCAATGCCTCTGCGTCAGTTTTGGTTCGAGCTTCGGCGTAGACGCGCACAATCGGCTCTGTGTTCGATTTTCGCAAATGCACCCATGAGTCTTGAAATTCCAATTTCAAACCGTCGATGGTTATCGGCGTCGCGGTTGGGTGCTGGGCAATGAGTTGCGAGAACGCGTCGCCCACGTTCGCGTTCTCGGGCAGGGTTAGTTTCTGCTTTGCGATATGAAATTCGGGAAATGTCCGTTTGAAATCGGAGAGTTTTTTATCGGGATTTTTTTCTTGAAAGTCTGCAAAGGCTTGTAAAAACAGGGCGATTCCGACGAGCGCATCTCTGCCGTAATGCACATCGGGCAAAATGACGCCGCCATTGCCTTCGCCGCCGATGCTTGCTTGAACAGCTTTCATCGCTTCAATCACATGGGCTTCGCCGACCTTTGCGCTGCGGCATTCGACGCCGTGCTTTCTTGCCACCTCGCGCAGCGCCAGACTGCTGGAAAGGTTATTGACCACCGCGCCTTTTCGATGTTTCAAATAAAAATCGGCGCAAGCGACGAGCGTATATTCTTCGCCGAAAAGCGTGCCATCTTCGCAAATGAAACACACACGGTCGACGTCGGGATCGACGACAATGCCAATATCCGCGCCGTGATACGCCGTTAGCCCTTGTGTCTCGACTAAGTTTTCTTCAATCGGTTCGGGCGGTCTGGGAAAAATGCCGCTTCCGTTGCACGATATTCTGACAAGCTCTGCTGCGCCAAGCGCCTCGCAGAGTGTCGGGATGATCTCGGAGCCGGCACCGTTGACCGCATCGACGAGAATTTTATAGCGCCGCGCCGCGATTTTTTTGACGTCAATCACGGGCAACGATAAGACCTTGCGCAGATGTATATCATTATAGCCGTCGTTGGGAATCGCCATTCCAAATTTGTTCCATTCTGCCGAAATGAAGTCGCCGCTTGCCACAATCGCTTTTAACTCCTCGCCCTGCGCCGCCGTAAGAAATTCGCCTAAGCCGTTGAGCAATTTCAGCGCGTTCCATTCCAGCGGATTGTGCGACGCAGAAACGATGATGCCGCCATCAGCGCGTTCTTCAATGACGGCGACCTCGACCGTCGGTGTTGTCGCCATACCGAGATTGACAACATTGCAGCCTGACTGCACTAAAATCGCCTGCACGTAGTCGAGAATCACTTTCCCTGTTGGACGCGTATCGCGTCCGATGACCACTTTCGGCACGCCGATAGAGAGATTTATCCCGACACTGCTTCTTTGTCGGTGCAACCATGTGGCAAAGGCTTGGGTATAGGTCGCAAGCACGATTGGCGTCAGGCTCTCGCCGACAATGCCGCGAATGCCCGACACGCTCACCATCAAACTCATAGATTTGAGACATTTGGGTTAAAACAAAAAAGGCAAGCCTATCAGCTTGCCTTTCAAGACCGAACAAGTTACTTACTTGCCTTTGGCTTTGCGGACTTTTGCTCCAGCTTTACGGGTTTCTTTCACATCTTCCATTGTGCCAGTAGCACGCAGTTCGATGCGACGGTTTTGAGCGCGGCCCTCTTCCGTGCTGTTGTCGCCGACAGGCTCGGATTCGCCAGCGCCTCTGACCGACATACGGCGGGCTGCAATCTTATTTTTCACAAAGTAGGCTTTGACGGCCGCAGCGCGACGCAACGAGAGCGCGTTGTTGGACTTCTTTCGTGCCGCTTCCCACTTTTCATATCGCTTCTTGAAGACTTCGTCTTTCTCTTTCTTACCCTTGACAGGTGCTTTGCCACCAGAGTTATCGGTATGTCCAGAGATTTCGACAAGCAAGTTTTTCTTCTGGTTGAGTATGGTCAGCGCTTCGGCAAGTTTGCCTTCTTCGGCGCGCGGAATGTTGGCGCTGCCCGTCGGGAAATTGATGGAAATAGCTAACTTATCGCCGACCGAGAAGTCATTCACCACAAGGTCTCTCTTCGAGTCAGCTTTTCCGCCTTTGCCAAACGCCGTAACGGTATAGGAAACAGTGCCTTTGGTTTTGCCCATTACTTTGGTGTTGCCGCGTGGCGGGAACATACCGAGGAAGGAGCCATCGCTGCCGCGCACTTCCACATAGTCCGCGTTCTTGACATCCCACGAGAGTTCTGCAGTTTCTTCCGCTTTGATGGTAGCTGGATTAATGTTGAACGTGATTGATGGCATTGGCATCGGCGGCGTTACGGTAACACCGATGGTCATTTCTGCCATCGCGCCGTATTTATTGCGAGCGGAAAGCGTGTAGCTGGTGTTGGAGGTAGGTTGTAAATCTTTGGAGCCACTGGCATCGACCATGCCGATACCGCTAATCTCGACAGTGTCGGCGTCGCTGACCGACCAAGTCAACGTGGTAGATTTACCGGACTCAATGATGTTGTTTTTGGCTTCAAACCCTTTGATGACCGGCATCGGTGGCGCTTGCGGCGCAGAGCCGCAGGCAGCGACAAATACGCTCAACACAGCTGTGCAGGCGAGGTATGAGAAGAGTTTTTTGTAACCCATGTTGCTTTGTGCTTTTTTATTAACGGAGATGTGAAAAAATTGGCGTTAGTTTTTCAAAATTCAGATTTCGCAGCGACTTAATTGCAGCCATAAATTAAGAATCGGACGCAAATATAAAAGAATTTAAACCGAATCAAAAAATTCAGTTTGGCTCTTTGGCGGCGGGAGCCACAGTCGGAAAGCTACTCATCGGCGAGCATTGAAATAACCATGTGCTTCAAAGATGCGAAAAAAAACGGTAAATCCCTAAACGCCTGCCTTTTTTTTGGTCGTCATTTGTCGCAGCGCTTCTCCCAGAGGCGCCAGCGTTACACCAGAGACGATGGCGTTCAAGCATAGCCCGACTATGAAAATCACGCCGTTCCCCAGCCACATGGCCACACTTGGCGCTACTATCGCGCGGTCGGCTAATTTTTCACCGCCAATCAAAAACGCCCAATACACCAAGAAGAAGAGCAACGAGAGCCCCGCGCCAATCCCGAACCCGCCGCGCTTTGCCATTACGCCAAGCGGCACGCCGACCAATACAAAAAAGAAACACGCAAACGGCAACGCATATTTTTTATGCACCTCTACCATATAGCTGCTGATGTTGTTTTCGTAGTTGCCGATTCGATACAGATGGTTGCTGATGAGCGACATATTATTCCGCAGAATCGTCAAGGCTTGGTCGGCGACAATGTCGCGTCGTTCAATGGCGACATGGCGTAAATAACCTAATGAATCGACTGGCGGCGCTGTCGTGCTTCGTTGCGCCATCGCGTTCAGCACGGAGTCGGCAGGCGGGCTAAGTGACGGGAGTTCAGAGACGACCAATTGAAGCCGAACACTGTCGGAGAGGAGCAGGCTTGTCGGCAAGGTCAGCAAGTCCATGTGTTGCCTCATCTCGCGCAGGCGGTTTTCGCGCGCCAGATTGAGCTGGTAGGATAAGCTGTCGCAGATGGAGAGCATATCGTCCGCCGACAGTTCTCGGTCGCCACGGCTGACCGCGCCCTCATCGGAACGCTCAAAGCCGTAGCCCGTTGCGTCGAACAACACTTTGTGATAAAGGAAACTTACTTTACGATAGCTCTTTTGGGTTTCCTTGTCGATTTCGTGCATTTCGCCGTTGATTAAGGTCATCAGCAGATAGCGTCCGTCGCGGCTGAACTCCATAATGCCAGAATCGGCAACGACGACCGCAGTTTTGCCCGCATCGGTGTAATCATAAATTGTAATGCCTTTCAAGCCCGGCGATTGCTCAAAGGTTTTTTGAACTAAAATTGAATACCCGTAAATCATATCCGAGAAAACGCCATCTTTGAGTCCAAACGACGGTTTTTGGCGCGAGACGTCCATCATCAACACTTTGGCGCGGTGGTTGGCTTCGGGCAGAACGACGTTACCGAACCGTTCCGTCAGCCATGCCAGTGTCAGCCCCGCCATGAGCACAGGAAACATTATGCGGTTGACGGAAATGCCGCCTGCGCGCATGGCGGTCATTTCCAGCGTGTTGGTCAGGTTGCCGAAGGTCATCAGGGTAGCGATGAGTGTCGCCATTGGCGCGGCAAGCACCACCATCCACGCAATTTGCAGCAGCACCAGTTCAATAATGACCGTTATATCCAAGCCTTTGCCGACGAGCTTATCGAGCGTGCGCGTCAGGAACTGCACCGTGAAGACGAAAATCACTGTAACGAAGCCGAACAAAAAAGGCCCAATGTGTTCCTTCAACACGTATTTGGTCAAGATTCTCAGTTTCATCGCGCTTTGGTGGTTGTGTGGCGTTTCAGACGAACTCGTATGGCTTCGGCGTGCGCGGACAAGTCTTCGGCGTCGGCGAATCGGGCGATGTCGTCGCCAGTTTTTTGCAATCGAGCTGCTGTATATGCAATAATCGAGGTGCGTTTCAAAAAGTCGCGCGTCGAGAGCGCAGAGAAAAATCGCGCGGTGCCACTTGTAGGCAGCGTATGGTTTGGGCCGGCAAAGTAGTCGCCGACGGATTCGGCAGAATGCTCGCCTAAGAAAATCGCGCCAGCGTGTTTGAGTTTCGGCAAGAGTTCAAACGGGTTGGCGGTATGCACTTCCAAGTGTTCGGGCGCAAGCGTATTGGCAACGGCGCACGCCTCGTCTAAATCGTCGACCACAATAATCGCCGACTGTTTCTGAATTGCTGCCTCGATAATCGCTTTGCGCGGCTGTTTCGGCAAGCGTCTCGCGGACTCTTTCTGCACTGCGTCGGCAAGTTTTCTCGACGGCGTGATGAGTATGGCAGACGCATCGATGTCGTGTTCGGCTTGCGAAAATAAATCCATCGTAATAAACTCTGCGTCGGCGCGTTCATCGGCAATGACGGCGATTTCACTTGGCCCAGCGACGGAATCAATCGAGACATCACCGAAAACCAACCGTTTGGCAGCCGCCACGTATTTATTTCCGGGTCCGGTGATTTTATCGACTTTCGGCACGCTCTCTGTGCCGTAAGCAAACGCGGCGATGGCGTGCGCGCCGCCCAAAAGAAACACATCGCCGACGCCCGCCACTGCCGACGCCAGCGCAATGTTCGGGTGAACGCCGCCGTTTGGATTGTGCGGCGTCGTGATGAACACCTCGCCCACGCCTGCGACTTTGGCGGGAATCACATTCATTAACACGGACGAGGGATAAACCGCTCTGCCGCCCGGCACATAGCACAGCGCGCGTTCCATCGGCGTGATTTTTTGACCAATTAAAACACCGTCGCCGTCCTCATAGAAAAAACTTTTGTCGAGTTCGAATCGATGAAATCGCTCAATGTTGGCGGCGGCTTGTTCGAGAATTTTTTTCAGCGACGGGTCGGCGGCTTTGAGGGCGGCGTTGAGCTGTTTTGGCGTCGCCCGAAAGGCATTGAGCTTAACGCGGTCAAACTGCAAGGCGTAGTCGCGCACAGCCGCATCGCCACGGGTTCGGACATCGGAGAGAATGCGCTTCACGTGCTGCTCGACGGTGTCGTCCAGAACAGTTCGACGGGAGAGAAATTTCGTCAGCAACTCCGGCTGTTTTGCATAGCGAATAAGCTCGAACATTGAAAATATCCTAACTAATTAATTTAGCTTGACCAGCGCAGCGAAAATAGTTTTCAGCAGTTTTGCGCGGGCTTGTCCGTCCTGCGCAAGTTCTTTTTCACGCGCTAAAAAGCCCTGTTGTTTGGTCTCCGAGCCTTTGACGAATTGAATCAGTTTTGCTTTTGCGTAGTGGCAACTTGCATTGATTTGCGGCTGCGAGACATACTCCAGCGGGTCGCCGACAAGTGAGTCTGTTTCAGCGCGGTCAACTGGCGCAATCGCATAAAAAACCAAGTCGCCTTTCGGATTGAACAGATACTCGGCAGCATAGGTTCGCTTTCCAAACGACACTTTTTCGTGTGCCTTGACCAATCGCTCGGTTCGCGTCTCTTCGGTGATTTCAAAGTAGAACTGCACGCGGCGTTGATAGGCTCCGATTGCCGTCCAGAGTTTGTCGTTTGCCCCCATCGTGATGTCGGCTCGATAAAATTCGGGCGTTTGGAGGGTGTCGCGGGCGAGTTTTTCCGACACCTCGTTATAGAGCCGACGAATTTCTGCAACGGCGTCCGCGACTCTGTCAGCAGGTTGCGCCGCCGCCGCTTGGGTGATGAAAAGCCAGAGAAGCGTAAACAGAAAACGAGTCATTGGCAATGCGCTTAATCTAACGCGGAAATTTCTTCTTCCAAAAGCTGCTTGCGGTAGAGGTCAGCGTAGCGTCCATCTTGCTTGACAAGCTGTTCATGCGAGCCCTGCTCGACAATGCGCCCTGCCTCCAAGACGATGATTTGGTCACAGTTCTTGACGGTCGAGATGCGATGACTGATTAGAATAACCGTTGTCTCGGCAGGCAGCGCGGCAAGATTTTTTAAAATCATGTCTTCGGTTTTTGTATCGACTGCCGAGAGCGAATCGTCTAACACCAAAATTTTCGGCTTGCGAATAAGGGCGCGGGCAATCGAGGTGCGTTGTTTTTGTCCGCCCGACAGCGTGATGCCGCGCTCGCCAATCATTGTCTCGAACTGCTGTGGGAACGACGCAATGTCGTCGTAAATCGCGGCGGCGCGCGCGGCAGCGTCTATGTCGTCTTGAACCGCGTTTTTAATTCCAAACGCGATATTTTGCGCTAACGTGTCGGAGAAAAGCAAATACTCCTGCGACACAAAGCCAATGTTCTCGCGCAAGACCTCGAGCGGAATCGAGCGAATTGGTCGTCCGTCGATGAAAATTTCTCCGCTGGTTGTGTCCAGCAATCGCGGAATCAAATTCACCAAAGTGGATTTGCCTGACCCTGTTGCGCCCACAACCGCAAAGCGCGTGCCTTTTGGAACGACAAACGACACATTGTTTAAAACCAGCCGCTCCGGTTGCGCAGGATAGGCGAAAGAGACGTTTCGAAATTCAATCTCGCCCTGAATTTCCTTGATGCGTCGGTCAACATCGGGCGTGTCGGCGATTTCAGGCATGATATTCAAGACGGCGTCAATTCGCTCTTGTGAGGCGGCGGCACGTTGCACCAAATTCGTTACCCAGCCGATGGCAATCAGCGGCCACGCCAGCGAGACGATGTAGATTAAAAACTGCGCGATTTGTCCGACGGTAATCTCGCCCGCAATCACCTTCGCGCCGCCTGCCCACACAATTAAGACCACCGAGACGCCGAGCAAGCCAGACATCGATGGGTAGAACCACGATTGCAGGCGGGCAAGTTTAAGGTTTTGTTCATAATACTCGTTGTTGAGCCTCTCGAATTCCGCAATCTCGCTTTCTTCGCGTGTGTAGGCTTTGACCACGCGAATGCCCGCCAAATTTTCCTGCACTTTTGTCGTCAGCGCGGCATAGCGTTCCTGCAAGACTTGGCTTTTGTCGTGAATGTCTTTGCCAATGCGATAGACGAGATAGCTCAAGAGCGGTGCGGGCAGAAGGGCAAAGAACGTCAATTCGGCGGAAACGGTAATCATTGCCGAGAGCGCGAAGACAAGGCGGAACAGCGTGTTGAGCGAATACATAATGCCTGGTCCGAGATAGTTGCGCACCGCGTTGAGGTCGTTGGTTGCCCGAGACATTAAATCGCCCGTGCTGTTTTGCTTGAAAAACATATACGAGAGCGTTTGGAGGTGCGCGTAAAAATCGTTCTTCAAATCGAACTCAATTTTGCGCGAGACGACGATGATGAACTGGCGGACTAAAAAAAGAAAGAAGCCCGCAAGCGCCGAGAAGAGCAACCCGAGCAGCACATTTTTCAAAACGCCGTTTGGAACGCTGTCGTCTGTCATGGCGTCAATGGCTTTCCCGACAAACTGCGGCGCAGTGATGGTGCAAAAATTAGACGCTAAAATGCACGCAATTCCGAACGCAAGGTCTCTTTTATACCGCAGCAGGTATTTATTCAAACTGGCAAGGCTTTTCATCGAAGGTGCAACGGTTGATATTATGACTCAGACGGCTCGGGCAAATCTTTTTTCGGTGAAAATTTCTTGGACTCTTTGATGAACTTCTCGAACTCGTCTTTGCCGACTGCCGCTTCAATTTCGGCAAGGCTTTGCGCGGCAATGTCTTTGTAGGGCAAGTTAAGTTTATCGAAAATCGAGTATGCCGTGTAGAAATACTTTACGGACTCGCGGTATAAATGACGCTCTTCGTAAATGCGTCCCGTGTAGAGCAGCGACATCGCCATGCCGCGATAGTTTCCTTTGCGTCGATACAGCTCAAAGGCTTCGCGGTATTGCTCGACTGCTTTTGCCTGCAAGCCCGTCTCCTCGTAGAGCGTTCCGAGGTGCAACAGCGTGCTTGCAGAGACAGCATCGGAGTTGAGCGTTTTGTTCTGTGCGACGCTGCGCGTGTAAAAATCAATCGCCTTATCGAACTCGCCCAAGTCTTGATATAACAGTCCCAATTGATGCAGCGTGGCTGCCGCGCCTTCCAAATCGCCTTGCTGCATGCGAATGGCGAGGCTATCGCGGTAATGCTGTGCCGCTTTTTCGTAGTATCCCCAAATGTGTAAAATTACTCCGACTTGGTATAACACCTTGGCGCGATTGAGCGGGCTGTTTGCGCCGACAAGTTGCAACAATGCTTCGCCGTAGACTTCGTAGGACTTTTCGTATTGATGGTCGTCGAAATACGTCTGCGCCAAAATCAACAGCGTCGGAATTTGGTCGCTGGGCGCAGCGTTGAAGCGTTGTCTAATTTCAGCAAGTTGCGATTCCAATAGCTCAATGCGTTTTTGGCGTACTTCTGTCGTCTCTGGCACGCTTGGCATCACATCGTATTCCAACTCTTTCGGTATATCAATCCCCGTTTTGAAATCGATAATGTGCGAACTGACCAACCGCCAAAAGTTCGGCGCTTTGCGATACGCTAGGTCTAACAGAAACGTCGGCAGACAGAACACGACCGAAACAGGCAAGCCCACGCTCGATTTGGCGAAACTCTCCAACATCTGGCATACTTTATCTTCGGTCGGCGCATCTTTGGCGGACGTATCAAAGCCATTGACAATGACTGCGTCAATCGCCGTTTTGGACATCTCGCGCTCGAGTTGCTGGACAATCGTCTGGCGCGACGCCAACAAGGCTTCACGAACAGTAAGCCCGCTCGCCGCAGAGGTCTGAATCATTTTGCTCATAAAACGGACACGTTGCACAGGCGAATTGAGTTTCACCGCCCATACCTTTGCGCCCCCCGATTTGACGGCAGCCGTTACATCGACAATGAGTTGGTCGATGGCATCTTTGAAAAAATGTTGAAGCACGCTGAATCGGAAATTGAGCGCCGACTTTCGCCGGCCACTCCGGTTTCTCGAAAATAAGAGATGCACGCGGGTTGCACGTGCATCTGGAAGATAACGAGATAGGTTAAAATTTTCAGCCGCCGTTTTCAATATAATTGACCTTGGCCACCAGCCCGACAACCACCAAGCCTGCCAAGACCATCGCCAAAATCACCGTCCACTTGCGCGTCTGCATATCGCTTTCGGTGCGTTTGACCAGCGCCTGCACGGAATCTTTCACGAGAAATCCTTCTTTCATTTTCTCCTCGAAAATTGCGGCACGCACGACATGGTGGTTGCCCCCAGTTGCGTCCGCTTGGCGTTTCAATTCCTCGAGATACGCCAGTTCAGGTTGTACCACATAGCCGTCCTTTTCGCGCGCCTCGAAAAACTCCTTCGCGTGGTGATGCGTCTTTTCAAAATCGACCAGATACGCATTGAGTTTCGTTGCGCTGCCCATTGCACGCAGATTGGCGTAGTGTCGTCGCCAGCCGTTGGCATAATCGGTTGCTTCGGCAATTAGTTGAACCGAATCCGCCATTGTTTGCAGCGATGCAACTTTGGCGCTATCAACGAACTTGAACACTGCTGGCGCCAGCTTCAGCGCTTCGGCTGAATCTGCCGACGATTCCAGTTTCACTGCGAACTGCTGAATCATAAAGAACCGCTCGGTCAGTTTGAGCGAGTCTTCTAAATTCTTGAGCGGCGCAGCGAGATATTTGATACTTGTAAAAAATCCTTTTTGAACCGCGTATCGCAGCGAGTCCACTGCCGTTGCCAACTTAAAGCCCGATGCCTCAATGCCGTTGTAATTTTTCATCATCTCCGCGACGTCGATTTTATACGCGGGCGGTTCGGGCAAATTCGCGTTGTGGCAGTTCAAACATTGTGCGCCTTCCTTGACGCCGACTTTCTCGTGTCCCCAATTCACGACGCGGTGTCCGTTGGGCGAGCCATGACAACTGATGCAACCGTTGTTGCCGTAAGCGGCGTAAGCAGCGGCGTGCGGACCTTCGGCATAGTTCGCTGCAATGGACGCGTGACATGTGTTACAGGCTTGCGTAACATTGGCAACTTCTTCGGGGTGGTCGCCGTGATTGCCATGACAGTCATTGCAAGTGGCAACGCTCAGGTCGTTCTTAACATACATCGCGTTGGCATGCACGCTCTCCATGTAGGCGGCGGTGTGGTCTTCGTAACTCTTGCCTTTTTTATCGAGCGAGGCTTTCATGTAGGATTCCTTGGAGTGGCACGAGCCGCACATATTGGCAATGTTCTTCGGGTAGGTCAGCGACGTAATCTCGGTCGCTTTCATCGCGCCGTGCGCCGAGTGGCAACCGACGCAACTTGCCGACGCTGCATTGCCCTCTTCCAACGCTGCTTTGCCGTGCGCCGACGCTGAATACACCGCGTTGATGTTCAGCACGAGCTTCTCTTCCGGCTTCGAGAGCGTGTAGGTTTTCATTTTGTCTGCGCTCTCGTGGCAAGAGCCGCACCATTGCAACTGACCTTTGGCATCTGCACGGGCAATAAAGGGCGTGATGACCTTGCCTTTGGCATCTTTGATGTCTTGATGCGCCTCTTTCCAATTCGCCATCGTGATAGAGGCATCGGGATTGCCGCCGTGGCAGCCCACGCAACTGACGCCCGCGCCATGGTGCGTGTCGACCGCCCATGTTCCCTCCAACACTTGCGCTTTGCCTGAAAGTTGCGAATGGCATTTGAAGCAACCGCTTTCGTCTTTCGGCATTGCGGACGCGGCAGGTTTGGATTCCGTCGCGTTAGAGGCGGCAGGCGCCTTGGGCTCATCGACAAAAAGTCGGCCGTTGGCATCGGAAAGAAATCCGTAAGAGAGCGCCGCAACAAACAGGAAGGCGGCGACTGAAAGATATTTCGCGTGAAAGGTTTTCATGTTGGAAAACTTGAAAAGTTGGCGCGCTTTGTTGTTTACGGCGGCTTGAAAGTCCGAACCGATAAACGCCTAATACACTCGTTTTCGTTTCAAAATGGTCGAGAAAAGCATCCTTTATGAAAACCTCGTGAAAAGGGTCGTTGCGCTCGACAGAGGCTCAACTGTCCAACACTGTTTTTTTTGGAGCCAGCCGTTTGGTTATCGAGCGCACTTCTTTGGCGAAGAGCATCATCAGCACTCCAATGAACAGGACAAGTGCGACGACTTGCGGCCAAACGCCGCCGACGACATTCGTCGAGAGATGCCATAGCGCGACAGCAAGGCACAGCGTTGACAAAATTTTCGTCCATTCAAACGAATTTGGATAAATGCGCTGTGAAAAGATGTATGTTCCAATCGTCATTGCCAGCGAGCCGCTCACGCCCGCAATCGCCGCGCCTGTCATTGCAAATTTCGGAATCAGCACGACGCACAAGAGAAACGTAACGCCCGCACCGATAGCGGTTACAATTGGCAGGACTTCGGTGCGCTTTTCAATCATCAAGCCCGCCGAGAGGTTCGTGTTCATCATCTCGAAGACAGGCGCAAGAAACAGGATTGGCACAATCGAGAGTCCCAGCCAAAACAGCGGCGGAAGAATGTAAAATCGCTCGAACCAATAGACGCGAATCAGGTGAGGCACGAACATCGACGCAGCAAAAGCCACCAGAATCATTCCGACCGACGTAAGCGTAAAGACTCGGCTGAACAAGTTCTTCGCGTCTCTGTCGCTGGCGTGTTGCAGAAAAAACGGCTGCCATGCGAATCTGAACATCTGTATCACGAGTTGCAAAAGCGTCGCAAACGCATAGACGCGCATGTAGATTCCGACCAACGCTTCAGCGGACAGGTCTCGCTCGTAGATGCGCGTAATTTCAGGTGTCGAGAGGCGAATCAAGATGTTTCTATCGATAAAGTGAATGAGCGCGGCAGCAAGTCCATTTGGCACGAAGGGCAGTCCGTAGCGCAAGAGCTCCTTGAACAGCGACGCTGAAAAGTCAAGTCTCGGTAATTGCATCAATGGCAGCACGAGCAAAACAGAAACCAATGAACCAGCGATATTTCCCAGAAACGCGCCAAGCAAGCCCAAGTTGAATGCTGTCAGCAAGAGCAAACTCACTGCGAGCGTAGCGACCACGTTGCTGATTCGAATGAGCGCGAATCGAGCAGCGTTGCGTTCCTGGCGCAAGCGCGTCATCGGAATCGTTACGACGGCATCGAGAAACAAAATCAGCGCGGCGAGCCGAACATAGAGCGCAGCAGCGCGGGTGATATTCATCGCGTCGCAAAGCGATTCGGCAAAGAGCGCAATTAAACTCGAAAACAGAGTTGAGCTAAACAGAATTGAGAGAAACGGCGTGGTGAAAATGGCATCGGTCGAGACGGTGGCAGTCGAGTCGTTTTTTTTCTGTGCGTCGGCAGCGAATTTCAAATACGCCTGCTCCATGCCGTAGGTGTAGAGAATCATGGCGAAGGCGATGTTGGTGTAAATCAATCCCTGAATGCCGTTCTCGTCGGCGGAGAGCAAATTGGCGTAGAACGGCACGAGCAGATAGTTCAAGCCGCGCGCGAGTATTGTGCTGGCGCCGTAAATCGTGGTATCTTTGAAAAGCGATGCAAGTTTGGAAGCCATTTAAGCGGTAACACCCATAGTGATGAAAAAAGTCGCGCACATACTCGCCGAAATGAAATCAATGCGCCTGTTCGACGACTACGCGCTTGGCGGCGCCATGGCGGCAATTTATTACATTGAGACCTTTCAAACCGAAGTATTAGATATTTTGCCCGATTGAGGCTTCAACGAACTCATTGCTTTCACTATCGGCCTATCGGCAATCTATGACTTTCTCGGACGCAAAGGCTTCGAATTTGAACGCGAGATGATACTCATTCACGGCTATCCTGTCCAATTTATTCCTTTAGAGCGGCGCGGACTGAGCCAAACATGGAGCGACAATCAATACCGATTCAAGTTATGAACGGGAAATCTTATCTCGACCTTCAACCACTCTTGGCGCAAAAAGCCGCGTGGCGCAAAGCGCAAGCGGCGTTGCCTTACGCAGAAAAAATTAAAATCGTCGCCAAACTTTCGGGTTGGAAAATCGAGGCAGACGACGAGATGCAAGCGCCTGACAACAAAAAATAATCTGCGCTCAACTTGCTTTCGCAAACAGCGTCGGCACAGCGACGAACTCCGCGAAGGCATCGGGCAGGAGTGTGTTCTCCAAACTGCGCTGCGAAAAGAGATGCCGCCCGTCGCACACAAAGCCAAGTTCCGCCCAATTTACACCGTTGAGACGTTCGCAGAGCAGACGAAGATTTATCGTTTGGTTTTTTGGAAAGACCGCCAACACCGAGCCGTCGTAGTCGTTGCACTTATGCAGAAAGAACGGGCGGGTGCGGCGCGTTTTACAATTGACGTAAATGCGTTTCTCGCCGCTTTGGTAGTGCGTGCGTCCCCATGTCCACCAATTTGTCTCGTTGAACGCCTTGATGCGGCGCGAGAGCAACCGCTCTTTGAACGGCTCGAGATAAGACATCTGTTGGTTGAATATCATTCGCCGCGTTTTTCCGTCCGTCGCTGTCGAGGAGCACACAAAATCTTTATTGCCGAAATCGTCGCTTGTAAAAACCGCATCGTCGCCGCTTACTGCACCGACCTTGACGAAAAAGACGCTGCTGAAAGGAATCACATAGCGTTCATCGGCGAAAATGAGTTGTCCCGACGTGCAAGTAAATTGTTTTGTTAGGCTCTCATCGCGCTCGTTTGTAAAATTGGTTTGTCGGGAAAAATTATCCTTCTCGAACCGCCATATCGCGCAGTTGGGCGCGTAGCCGTCGAAGATGCGGCGGTCGCCGAGTTCAATCCAGTCGGTTATCGTGCCAAGCGTATAGAGCCACTGGTTGAGATGCTTAGCGGCGGTGGCTTTTAGAAAGTCGCGCGGCGTGATGAAAATCAATTCGCCGTTTTGCGAGAGATGCCGCAGACATTTTTCAATAAAAAACAAATAGAGGTTCGTGCGTTCATCGAAGAGCCGCTTATCGAGCCGCGCTTTGGTTTCGGGCAAAATATCTTGAAAGCGCACATAGGGCGGATTGCCAATGACCGTCTCGAAGAGATGGTTGGTTGAATAGCCGAAGAAGTCCGTTACGAGTGCGTTTGCGGGCGCTTTGGTTGCATCGAGTTCAATGGCAACACAGTCTGGCAGGTAGTTTGAAAACGCGCCATCGCCGCACGAGGGTTCCAGAACGCGCCCGCGATTTTTTCGAAGCGTGAGCATTTTTTCTACCACCCTTCGCGGCGTAAAAACTTGACCTAAATTTTTTACATCCGCCATAGTTGCGCGTTCATTTTTTCTTTTTCGGCAAGTAGGAGAGCATTGAGCATCGTGAGTCATCGAAGAGCATTTCGGCAAGCGCGCGAATCTCTTTGGGCGTTGTGGCATTGATGCGGTCAATGACTTCATCGCTCGATACATTGCGTCCGAAGTAGTAGATGTCTCGCGCCAAGTGCGACATACGGCTCGACATACTTTCCTGCGCCATAATAATTCCGCCTTTCAACTGCGCCTTCGAGAGGTCTAATTCCTTTGGCGAGACAGGCTTATCGATGAGTTTCTTTAACTCGTCTTTGATGAGCCTAACGGATTTATCTGTTTTTTCTTTGTCGGTGCCGATGTAGATGTTCAGCATATTGGTTTCGTCATAACTGTGCAACGACGAGTAAATCGTATAAGCCAAGCCTTGTTTTTCGCGCAGTTCCAAGTTGAGCCGCGAGCTCATGCCGCCGCCCAACACAGTGTTCAAAAGCAGCGCAGCGTAGTAGCGGTCGTCGTTTCGTGCGAAAGGGAATCCCAGCATCACGTGCGCCTGCGAAATTGGCTTTGCTTTTTCTTTGACAAACGGCACATAGGTCTCGTGACGGTAGTGCTGACGCGGCTTTGCAGCCGTATGGCGACGTTTTGGAATATATTTTTCCGCCAGTCGCAGCATCTCGGCGTGCGAGATGTTGCCAGCAGCAACAAGCAGCATCTTGTCCGTTGTATAGGTCTGGCGCAGGTAGTTGTCAATTTCTTGGCGCGTAAAGGAACGGACGGTTTTTTCCGTGCCTGCAATTGGCATTCCAAGCGGATGTCCGCCGTAAAAAAATTCGTCGAACTCGTCGCCGATAAGGTCGTCGGGCGTGTCTTCTGTGCTTTTGATTTCCTCAATGACGACGTCTTTTTCTTTCTCTAACTCATCGGCAGGGAATGTTGGGTTGAACACCAAATCCGCAAGCACATCGACCGCCACTGCGATATGTTCGTCCAACACGCGCGCATAAAAACAGGTTTGTTCCTTCGTGGTATAGGCGTTCAAGTAGCCGCCGACGCGCTCCAAACTTTTCGAGATTTCAATGTAGTCGCGCTTCTTCGTGCCTTTGAAGACCAAATGCTCGATGAAATGCGAGATGCCATTTTGCGTCGGCGATTCGTCGCGCGAGCCCGTCTCCGTCCATAGCCCGACGGAAACGCTGCGCACCGTTTTAACGGTTTCGGTGATAACGGTTAAGCCGTTGGGAAGTGTCGTCTTTTCAATCGGCGCCGCGTGAGGCGCAGCGTTAGGAACAGATGCAAGTTTCGCTTTGTGCATATTCTCGGAGTAAATTTAAATCAACTGAATGTGGCGAATATAGCAAACGCTGTTTCGGCGAGGGAAATTTTATGCGAAAGAAATTTGAACCCATCGGCGATAAAGACGCCTTGATGGCGGAAGCCAAACGCTATCTTCTTAACGGAAAACAGACGATTGCCAAAAGTCCGTTGAGCAAGTCGGGCGAAACATACCTTGACGCGAAATATGTGCGCGAAGGAAGCGGCATTGCTTATCTCGCCGCGCTTAAAGCCATTGATGCGTATCTCGTCGGCAGAGGCGTTGCGCCCGACCAACTGCCGAAATCGATTGAGGAGTATTGGGCAGCGCGAAAAAAAATTCCGCACAACGGAAAGTTTACCGAAAAATTCACGTTGGCATACCAGAACTTGCACATCGGCGCGTATTATCAAGGATTGGTCAGCGTGCAGGTGGTTAAAGAAGGACTGAACGCCGCGCGCGACCTTATCGAGATGCTCGAAGGCAGACCAAAAAAATCGTAATGACAATATGTCCCAAAAAAACTACTACGACCTTTTCGGCTTGTCTGAAAAGCTGAACATAGACGCCAAAGACTTGCAAAAGCGCTTCTATGCGCTCTCCAAAGCGGTGCATCCCGATTTTCATCAAACTGCAACGGGTGCCGAACAAGCCGCCAGCCTCGATGCGTCGTCGGAACTTAATCAAGCCTTTCTGACGCTTAAAGACCGCGACAAACGACTGACTTATGTGATTACGCAATACTTGGGCGACCTGACCGATGCGGAGAAGAAGCAAACGCCGCCCGAACTCTTGATGCAACTCATGGAAATACGAGAAAAGTTGGAGGCGTTCAAACATGGCAAAGACGACGCGCTGAAGAGCGACCTTGCTGGCGACTCTGACGCCTTGCAACACACACAGCGCTCGATTGACCAAGCGATTGACGACTTAATGACAAAGTTCGATGCAACCGAGACGCCCGACGCTAAACGCCAAACACTTGCGGAAATTCGAAAATTGATGTTGAAAAAAAATTATCTGCGCTCGCTTATTACAACCATTCAAACCGAGCTTAATCCGTCTGAATTATGAGGACTTCAACGATGGATTTCCGTCTCTGCGGAAATAACAACTTGTGAACATTCTCATCACTGGTGCGACGGGCTACGTTGGTTCGGCGGTCGCCGAACACCTACAGCGCGAACATGGAAAAAACGTCTCGCTCTTTGCACTTGTCCGCACCTCATCGGCGCGCGCGCGACTTGCAGGGTTGCCTGTTACCTTCCTCGAGGGTGATGTTACCGACGCGCCATCCGTTTGGAAAGCAGTTGAGGGAATGGATGTCGTTTTTCACGTGGCAGGGCTGATTTCATCGGAGCAGCGACAGTATCGGCGGCTTTACAAAATCAATGTCATCGGCACGCGCAACGTTGTCGATGCCTGCTTGAACAGCACGGTGCAGAAGCTCATTCACACCAGTTCGACGGCGGCAATCGGCGTGGCGGGCGACGGCGCGTTGAACAACGAGAAGACTGCGTTTCAAGAGTGGCAGCTGCGGCTTGGATACATGGCATCGAAGTATTTGGCAGAATTTGAAATTCAGCGCGGCGTGGCTGAAGGCTTAGACGCGGTCATCGTCAATCCCAGCATCGTTGTTGGCACGTTTGGCAAAGCACCTGTCATGAACGAAGCATCGTTGTTTCTGCGCGACATCTATCGCGGAAAAATTCCATACTACCCAACGGGCGGTGCAGGATTTGTCGATATTGCCGACGTGGCACAGGCTCATGAACATGCATGGCTGCGCGGTAACCGCGGCGAGCGTTACATCGTCAATGCGGACAACCTCGATTACAAAACGGTTTTTGAACTTGTCGCCGCGCTGCCTAACGCTCGACCGCTTGCTGCCGAGCCGCTTGGACATTGGCTTGGTCGTGTCGCTGGTCTTGGCGCAGAACTTTGGGCGTCCATCGTTGGTGGGCAACCGCGCATCACCCTCGACCGCGCACGGCTGTCGGAACGGCGCCTGTTCTACAACAACCAAAAGTCGATACAGGAGCTGGGGATGGCGTATATTCCGTTCCGTGAAACGCTCAATCGCATTGCGTTTGCATCTAAACACTACAACGCAACTGCCGTATACAAGTAGCAACTTAAAGTTTTTCAGATGGCAACACCTAAGACATTAACCTTTACATCTACTGCTGTTGTTCTTTCTTTTCTTTTGTCGCTGAACGAGGCTTACGCACAAGCCTCTGGGCTGCAAGCGGGACAGACTGCGCCAAACTTCACGCTGCCGAGTGTATCGGGAAACAGTTACTCGCTTTATTCGCGTAAGGGCGCAGCGGGCTATGTGATTGTGTTTATCTCGACGCAATGCCCCGTGTCTAATTCCTACAATTCGCGCTACATCAAACTCGCGGACCTGGCGAAGCAAAGCCTGATGGATTTCGTTGCCATCAATTCCAATGCTACCGAGCCACTGGACGAAGTCAAAGCGCACGCCGCCGAAAAAACCTTTCCGTTTCCGGTTCTCAAAGACGCGGGCGCGAAAGTCGCCGACGCTTTTGGCGCAACGGTTACGCCCGAAGTGTTCTTCCTTGACGCGGATTTTCGTTTAGTCTATCGTGGCCGCATTGACGACAATCAACGCGAAGAAAAAGCCGTGTCAAAAGACTTAGAAGACGCTCTGGCGGCGTATCTCGGCGGAATGCGGACAGCCAACAAATATCAGCAGCCCAAAGGCTGTATCATCAAGAAAACAGAATAAATTTTTTCATCAACTCTATCCACAACTCAGTATGGCAAAGGAATCGAAGGAGAAAGCGGCAGAGAAAGCTCAAGCCAACGGCAAAATGGATCCCGAAAAAAAGAAACAACTTGATTTGGCAATCGATGCGCTCGAGAAGCAATTTGGCAAAGGCACGATTATGAAATTGGGCGACGACTCTGTTGCGCAAGTGCCAGTCATCTCAACAGGGTCGCTTTCGCTCGATTTTGCGCTGGGTGTCGGCGGCTTGCCCAAAGGCAGAATTATTGAAATCTACGGGCCAGAATCGTCGGGTAAAACGACGCTCACGCTGCATGTCATTGCCGAAGCGCAAAAAGAACACGGGGTCTGCGCTTTCGTCGACGCCGAGCACGCCTTCGACCAAGTCTATGCGAAAAAGCTCGGCGTTGATACGAAGTCGCTCTTGGTCAGCCAACCTGAGTCGGGCGAACAGGCGCTCACGATTGTCGACACGCTGGTTCGAAGTGGCGCGGTTGATGTGGTCGTGGTCGATTCGGTTGCGGCGCTCGTTCCACAAGCCGAATTGGAAGGCGAAATGGGCGACGCACAAGTCGGACTTCAAGCGCGGCTGATGTCGCAAGCGCTCCGGAAGCTGACGGGCGTGATTTCAAAATCAAGCTGTATGGTTGTGTTCATCAACCAACTGCGCGATAGAATCGGCGTGATGTACGGCAGCCCTGAAACCACGACAGGCGGCAAAGCCTTGAAATTCTATGCGTCAGTTCGGCTCGATATTCGCCGCATTGGGCAACTTAAAGAAGGCACGGACATCGTCGGCAACCGCACCAAAGTCAAGGTCGTTAAAAACAAAGTCGCGCCGCCGTTCAAAGAAGTCGAGTTCGACATCATTTACGGCGAAGGCATTTCCAAACTTGGCGAAATGATTGATATGGCGGTCGAGTTCGGCATCATCAAAAAATCAGGTGCGTGGTTCAGTTACGAAAATGAAAAGTTAGGACAAGGGCGCGAAGCCGTCAAAACGCTGCTCAAAAACGACAAAGCATTTTACGATAAAATTTACACGCAAGTCCGCGACGCTCTCATGAACACCAAGAACGACGCGGTTTTCGCCAGCGCGCCCGAAGAAGAGGAAGAAGAAGCGCCAGAGGAGTAGCTTACGTGCGCACGCTGATGAACGCCAACGGCAGCAGAGTTATAGGCGCGACGCCGTTTCAAATTCGGTGAGTTTTGCATCGCAGCGTTCATAGAGCTGCTGCCAATCGACGAGCGGCGACATTTCATTCACTTGCAAGTGCGTCGAGAGCGCGGGAATCGGCGAGACGCACAACCCTCTGCCCAGAAACAGCAACCGACCAAAGAGCCGTCGGCTTAAATAGCCGTCGTCGGCGTTGTCGGCAGATTTCAACATTGCCGCTTGGTATTTTTTAATTGATTTGACCTCTCCCAAAAACGAATATGTGGCGTGGCTCACCTGCCGCCAATGGCAATACTTTGAGAGAAACAAAAACGAGTGTTTGCGTTGAGCCGCCTTGTATCGGTCGGGATAATCGGGCGGGTGAATGAAGAGCGGCTTATTGTTCAATTGGTCGATAAAAATTTTCATCCACGCTCGGCGCGGCACATAGTTCAGAATGTCCATGCGGTTTTGAATCAGGTCGTCAATCCATAGGAACGCATACGGCTGGTGCAGGTAATCGTCTTCGCAGAAATAAATCCAATCGTCGTCGTGAAATTGCAGCGCGTAACGCACGCTCTGTCGAATTGATTCTTCGTTTCCCATAACGGCGTTCGAGAGTGTAACGCGCTCGTCTTGCGCGGTAAAGCGATTGAAGAACGCCTGAATGTCGTCGCTGAGTTTATCGCCGAGAATGTGAATCGAGCAATCGTAATTTTTGATGGCGTCGTAAAGGCTCAGAAAGCAGAGCTTGGCTAAGCGCGTTTTGGTTAAGCCAAACGGACGCGGCGCACCGTGAACGGACAGCACGGCGTCGCAGGTGCGAAATATGACACGATATTTGGGTTGCGGCATCAGGCAGACGAGGTTACGGGCGGTTGTAGCGCACGGAGTTCATCGAGCAGCGACGCAACCGCATCAAAGACGACGCGCGCAGGAATATCCGCCACCAGTGCATCTTCGGGCGCAATCACAAGTCGATGCGGCACTTGATAGGGCGTCCATTCGGCGGTTTTGCCACTTTGAATGTTGGTGTAAAGCGCAACCACCGGTGTTTGGGCGGCAGATGCCAGATGCACTACGCCTGTATCGGGGGTTATCAGCATCAATGAGCGCGACAGCAGCTCGACAATCTCAAAGATGTTTTTCGTAGGCGGGAATATCACGACTCGGCTATCATTGACCGCCTCATGTATCTTTGCGGCGTCTGCCGCATCGGCTTGCGTGCTGACCAACACGATAGGATATGCCTGACCTTGACGCAAGGCTGTAATCAAGTCAATGAAGTTTTGCGTCGTCCACTTCGTTGCCTCTCGCCCGGCTGAAATGTTGACTACCAAAAACTCCCGATGGTTTAATGTGTTTTTTTCAAGAAATGCCTCAACGACACCCGAGGGCGAGTAGTCCAAACGGATAGGTGTATTGAGAATATCTTTGCCGAACTCGACGACTTCGTTTGCCAAATGCAAATATCGCCGCGCCACATGTTGAAACGACTGCCCCGTTAGGCGAATTGTCTTGTCAAAAAACGCTCGATATTTCAATGGACGCATAATCGAGACGCGCAATGTGTGTCGCGTTCCTGCCAAGTGTCCTATCAAGGCTTGACGAATGGGCTTGCGGTCGATAAAACTGAAAATCAGGTCATAGTTGTTTTGACGCAGCGACCAGACCTTGACCCAAAACGCTGGGTGTTCTTGGAACAAAATTACTTTGTGAACACGGCGGTCGCCGTCGATTAAAAACCGATTGCGCGTCGAGGCAATCACGTCGATTTTTATGGCAGGGTTAGCGGTATGGAACGCCGAAATAAGCGGCATTGTAACTGCCATATCGCCCAGCACGTCGTAACGAATGAGCAAGATGCGCTTAATGTCGGCAACAGGGATTTTTGGCTGCCCGTGTTTCGGGCGTAAGAGACAATAGCTGAGGTGGTAGACGGCGCGGCTAATCAGCCGCTTAAACCGGTGATGCGGTGCATACCACCACTTGCCGTAACGACTTTCCGACTTGTATTTTGGTTTCAACAGTGTCATAGCACTTGCTGCAAAAGTCGGCAAATTTAGGCATATTGCGCTGATTTCTCAGTTCTCTGGATAACAAATATCGCCTCTTTTTATGCCGCAAGCATCTAATCCGTCCGATTCAAATCTTATCAGCAAAGCGCAACGTTTTTTCAAGCACGCGCTCGGCAAAGACAACGAAGAAAAATGGCAGGAGCAATACGCCAAAGGAGACTGGGCATGGCTGCGCCGGCTTGATGAGCTGGGTCATCACAGTATTTTGGCAGGCTACTTTACTTACCTCAAACGCGGCGGGTCGTTATTGGACATGGGCTGCGGCGAAGGCTTGCTGCAAGAGCGGTTCACCGAAGCCGATTACTCAAAATACGTTGGCGTCGATTTCAGCGAACCCATTAAACTCGCCATCCATAAACAGACCGACAAGACGCGCTTTATCGTCGGAGATATGAACACCTATGTTCCTGACGAGCTGTTCGACGCCATCGTCTTCAACGAATCGATTTACTATCTCGACGAGCCGTTGAAGGCGTTTCAACGGTATGCAACGCACTTAAAGCCTGACGGTATATTTTTGGTCTCGATGTTCGTCAAGGATAAGCACTTGGATATTTGGCAGAAAATCGAGAGCGGGTTTCCGCCGCTCGATGCCGTTACGATTACCAACGTGCGTGGCACAAGTTGGATATGTAAAGCCTTAGCGCGTCCAGAGAAGTAGATGTTGGCAGGTCAACTCTTCAATTCACCTTTGAGCGCGAGACACGCCGCAGCGCGGGGTTCAACCATCGGTCGAGTCTAAAGCCACGTTTGAGCAGCAGTAGCCACTGTCGGGCGTTAGCAAAGAGGTCAGCGCGCCGTCGCATTGCAGAGAGGCACAGTCGCCAGCCGCGCGGTAGGTCGCCATGCCGCAGACATGTGCTCCCAATTTCAAAATCAAACAGCGCTCGATACGGCAAGGGGACTTTCTCGCGGTAAGTTTCATAAACACGCATCGAGGCGGCGTAGTATCTTGGCTCCGTCGTGCTGGTTCGCTGGTGATGTTCGCGCACAAGCACCAAGTCGTTATCCACGACCGAAATTTTTAGCCCCATCGACGCTGCACGCAACACAATTTCCCAATCTTCTCGAAATAAAAATTCATTGTGGTATTCTGGAAAGGTCGATTTACGAAATGCCGTGCCGGGCGTGCCGCCAATGAGCGCGGAAAAGAGCAGAGCACTCGCATCGGCAGATAATTTTTTCTTTGAGGTGTATATCAGCTTGCTTTCAGTGTCAATCTTCGACCGCAGAATTGAGCAAACCACATCAGCGCCTTCCCTGTCAAATACATTGAGCGATTCAGCGACGTAGGTTGGCTGCCATTCGTCGTCGTAGTCGAGAAAAAAAATATACTCGCCTGTTGCCGCATGCGCACCGATGTTCCGACTTAGGCATCTTTCTTGATTTTTATCGTTGCGCAGATAGGTGATTGGTACGTCTGAACGCATTTTCCTAACGATTTTTTCTGTGTCATCGGTCGAGGCGTCATCGACCACAACGATGTCTAAGTCGGCGTATGTTTGCTTCAACGCAGCGTTTATGGCTCGATGAATGTATCTTGCGCCGTTGTAGACGGCAATGACTACGCTAACTTTTGGCATAAAAAAATTTATGACCGTTCCGAAACGCCTGCCGATTTTAATGTATCACAAAATTTCGGAGACGGCACAGGACGACTTGACCGTAACGGCGTCCAGCTTCGAGGCGCATCTCTTGCACATACAAGCGCAGGGCTACACACCGATATGGTGTATCGATTTGGCAAATTTCATTGAGCGCCAAACGCCGCTTCCGAAAAAACCGATTGTGATTTCGTTTGACGACGGCTATCAAAATAATCATGACTTGGCGTATCCGCTTCTCAAAAAATTCGGTTTTAAGGCGACGATTTTTTTGCCCGTCAAGTTCATCGGCAAAACAAATGTATGGGACGGCGGTAACGAGCGCATTATGACTTACGAGACCATGCGCGAGATGACCGACCTCGTCGAGTTCGGCTTACATTCCTACGCACATCTGGATTATCGCACGCTGTCGTTTGATGAAATTCGCGCCGATGTTGAACGCTGTATCTCCGAATTACAACATCATCGTTTCCCGTATTCGCCTGTGTTTGCTTATCCCTACGGCGGTCTGCCAAAGGACGATTCAATTAAAATCAATCTTAGAAAGTTATTTCAACAGCAGGGCATCAGGCTTGCCATGCGAATTAAAGGCGAAGCAAATCGCTTGCCGATTCAAGACAGTTATGAACTGCAGCGCATCGGCATTTCAGGCTTGGATTCACTCTTGCAGTTTAAACTAAAACTGTGGTCGGGCAGAGCGCGATGGTTTTGATGCTTGCGTTGTAAAATCAGCGTTACAAAACTAAACAGCCCCGACGGCGAATCGGGACTGTTGGTTGCGTGGCTTCATGAGACTATTTGACGAGCGTGAGTTTTTTCGTTTGCACAAACCCACCTGCTTGTAGCTTATAGAAATAGGTGCCGCTTGCCAGTCCCGACGCATTGAAGCGCAC
>Ga0272446_1001880_pt1 | contig 29754 bp, 23 predicted proteins | sample YNPCB0061_FD_194587 | JGI IMG/M metagenome (GOLD analysis project Ga0272446, IMG submission 194587) | Hot spring microbial mat communities from Yellowstone National Park, WY, United States - YNP-CB-006-1 | ecosystem: Environmental > Aquatic > Thermal springs > Hot (42-90C) > Sediment | place...
GCCGGCTCATCAGGAAGCGAGTAAGAGCCTATCCGAAAAACAATACGCCTCCTGTCATTGCGCGGAGCGCGAGCAATAGTCTGCAGCGAGCGACACGTGGCTGAAGCCATCTCGGCGTTTGATACGGAGATTGCGTCGCTTCGCTCGCAATGACATCCACACCATCCGTTCATCGGACAGGCTCTAATGTAGATACGACACGCATGATCGAGCAAGCCCCTCAACCTCCCGATCGCTGGCAAATGGCACGTAGCCTGGTGTTACGCTGGCTCGTCAGTACCCTGGCGATCTTCGTGGCGATCACGCTCGTGCCGGGAATAGAGTTCGTCGGGCCGGGGTGGGAGCTTGGCCTGGTTGCACTCGTGTTCGGCCTGGTCAACGTGGCACTGCGTCCCATTCTGACGGTTCTGACCTGCCCGCTGGTCATTCTCTCCCTCGGGCTCTTTACGCTGGTCATCAATGCACTCTTGCTCATGCTGACGGCCTATATCGCAGGCGGCCTGGGGGTACAGTTTCGCGTTGACGGTTTCTGGTCGGCATTTCTTGGCGGGCTGATCATCGCCATTGTCAGCACCCTGCTCCTCTGGCTCGCCGGCGAAACGCCCGTGCGCGTGATTGTACGCAGCGGGCCGGAACAGTGAACGTCAATGGCTGCTGCACGCGCCAGTACCGTCGCCCTGCCGGGAGGCAAGCCCTGCACTGCCAGAAGAAGGGTGAACAGGTGCCAGGAACAGAGGAAACCGGCTGCCTTGCGACAGCCGGTGAGGAAAAGAGAGGAACAAGAGGGCGGCTGAGGTGTCCGGCTGAACGCTGACGCGTTCACTGCGACGGCCGCCGCTGCCGTCGTTTCTCTTGCCATGAGTATAACGCCCAAATTGTGAGAAAAGTTGCAACATCGGATGAGTTTCTGCTGAGAAGAGGGTAATGATCGAATGAGTGGCCATCCCTCGCCGCTCCGACTCGCTCCTGCTGCTCTGCAGCCGTTGCCGGTCGGCACAATCCGCCCACGCGGCTGGCTTGCACGGCAACTACGCATCCAGGCGGATGGTCTCAGCGGGCATCTCGACCAGTTCTGGCCCGATGTCGCCGACAGTGCCTGGATTGGCGGCAGCGCCGAGGGATGGGAGCGCGGGCCATACTGGCTCGACGGCGTGGTTCCGCTGGCGTTCACGCTTGATGATGCGGCCCTGATCGCCAGGGTGCGCCGCTGGATCGATGTGATTCTTGAGCGACAGCATGATGACGGCTGGCCTGGCCCGGTCCACGACACCAGTGATGCGCGCCGGAAACCGCTCGACCCCTGGCCGGTGTTTGTGCTGCTGAAAGCGCTGGCGCAATTCCAGGAAGCGACCGGCGATCAACGCATCGTACCAGCGATGTTGCGCTTCCTGCGTCGCCTCGATACATTGCTCGAGACGCATCCCCTGTTTGACTGGGGCCGCTACCGCTGGGCCGATCTGGTTGTTACACTGCACTGGCTCTATGAGCGCACCGGCGATGCCTGGCTGCTTGATCTGGCCGCAAAGGTCCGTCGCCAGGGGTTCGATTGGCGCGCTCACTTTGCCGCCTTTCCATACCTCGCAAAGCTGCAGACCGATGAGATCTACCCTGCTGAACCGCCGCCTGGCTGTACATTTCGCCTTGATATGGCGTCGCACGTGGTCAACAATGCAATGGCGATCAAGGCCTTCGGCATCTGGAGCCGCCAGTCGGGCGACCAGGCGGACCGCGATACCGTCTGGCGGATGATCGCCACCCTCGACGGATACCACGGCCAGGCCAATGGTCTGTTCAGCGGAGATGAACACCTGGCCGGGCTCAACCCTTCCCAGGGCACCGAGCTCTGCGCCGTGGTTGAGTATCAGTATTCGCTTGAAACGCTGATTGCCGCCCTTGGCGACCCGCGCCTGGCAGATCGGCTCGAGCGTATCACATTCAATGCGCTACCGGCAACCTTCGCACCGGATATGTGGTCGCACCAGTATGTGCAGCAGGTCAACCAGATTCGCTGCGCCGTGCTTGAAGACACTGTGTACACCAATAATCGCGCCGACGCCAATACCTTCGGCCTTGAACCGAACTATGGCTGCTGCACCGCCAATATGCACCAGGGCTGGCCGAAGTTTGTGACACATCTCTGGATGCGTACGCCAGAGGACGGCCTGGCAGCGATTGCATATGCGCCCTGTGAACTGGCGACCGTTGTCAGGCAGACGGCCGTTCGGGTCACGGTGGAAACCAGTTACCCCTTTGAGGAGGTCATCCATGTGACCGTGTGGAGCGAGGCGCCGGTGCAGTTTCCGTTGCTGCTGCGCACACCGGAATGGAGCACGGACGCAATGCTGACGATTGACGGATCGACGGAACGGCTTGCGCCGCACGCATTTCACCGTATTGAGCGCTACTGGGAGGGGACAACCAGGCTGGAGCTACGATTGCCGATGCACGCGACCGTGATCCGCCGCGCGCATGGCGGCGCCGTGATCGAGCGCGGACCGCTGCTCTTTGCCCTGCCGATCGGTGCGGAATGGCGCCGGATCGTTCCAGGCGCCGACATACGTATCGCCGCCGGCGAACGATTACGGCCATCCTGCCCGCCCACAATCGCCGAACGCCTGGGTGACTGGGAAGTGCTGCCGACAACGCCCTGGAACTATGCGCTCGAACTGGATGTCGCACATCCTGAGCGTTCCATTCAGTTCACACGGCATCCTGTCGGAGCAACGCCATTCTCACCTGACGATCCACCGCTGGTGGCACACGTGTATGGCCGGCACGTACCATCCTGGGGCGAGGAGCATGGCGCCGCGGCACCACCACCTTCGAGCCCGCTTCATTCGAGCGAACCACGCGAAGTATTGCGCCTCGTTCCTTATGGCTGCACACCCCTGCGCATCGCCGAATTCCCGCTGCTCAGACAATAACCGCCCGACCCTGGCGCCTATCCGGATGGCTCGACGTCCCGTGTCATTGCGCGGAGTGCGTGCGACAGCGTGCGGCGTGGCTGACGCGATCTCCTCTCGCGCCGCTCGATTGCATCGCTTCGCTCGCAATGACATCCGACGATCCGTTTTTCGGACAGGCTCTTGGTTTCAATTACGCCCGTCACCCCCACCCCGGCCCTCCCCCGCTGGGGGAGGGAGTCCGACTCCTCCCCCCAGCGGGGGGAGGTTGGGCGGGGGGCTGGGCGGTGCGTAGAGCCTTATTTGCGCCGCTCGATTGCGTCGCTTCGCTCGCAATGACATCCGACCTTAGCGCCTATCCGAATGGCTCGACGTCCCGTGTCATTGCGCGGGGCGCGAGCGACGGCATACACCCTTCGCTACGCCGCCGCAGCGCTCCGCAGGGTGCGGTCATCCTGGACGATCGAATGCCACCCGGGATTACGTCCCGTCCTTGCGGCGCGCACGCTGTTTGGCGGCCAGCAACCGCGCATACTGTTCATCAGCCGCAACAGGGCGATCATCGGCCGGTTTTGTGCGCTGATCCGTCGCTTCCGGCCGGACGCGAGTGGCCGGCTCGGGCGCTGCCGGCCGCTCCTGACCTGGCGCCGACATCTCTATCGTGGCTGGCATCACTCGTACCGTGGCACGACGCTTGGCGGTCCCGAGCCGTGCCATGGCCGCCGCCGCTTCCGTTGCCTGCGCCGCAGGCACGGCACGCCGCTGCCGGAACCGTTCCAGCCACGGCGCGACATCCGACGCACGCAGCATCACGCGGCGAACTGCGATATCGAGCGGCCATAGCACCAGCGCGAGCCATAGCAGCGGAAATCCGATCTCACGTACCGAACCGACATTCTGGTTGGGCAAGCTAAAAACGGCGTCAGCCGGCGGATCAATCCGGCCCCCACTGATATTCGCAACCTCTGCCAGCAGCGGCAGGTTTTCACGCCGCTCGCCATATTCGAGCGAATAGCTGACGACAATACCGGTGGTTGCCACGCCAAGCTGCCGCCCCGTGGCATCCGCCGCGGCCAGTTGCGCCAGGTAAACGCCCGGCGCCGGCGTATCAACGACGGCGCGGTAACGCCCCGGGCCGATCTGCTGGAACTGCACCGGCGCTCCCTGGTTCTGCGGGTCGACGGCACGCCCGGCCACCACCAGATCGTTCAGCGGCCGGCCCTGGTCATCCTGCGCGGTCAATTCGAGAAATGCCCGCGGCCCGACGGTTGTTGCGCGGAGATTGAGCATCCCGCTGTCGCGCGGCGGCAACAGCAGATCCGCCAGACCGCCGGCAAAGCGCACAAACTGCTCCCACACGATCCAGTCGCGCGCCCATCTCCCCTGCGTATCGCTGGTCCACGCCACCACACGCCCCAGGCCATACTGCCATTGTGCCAGCAACGGCTTGCCATCGGGAGTCAACAACAGGTTGCGGGCCGTCTCACGCACTTCTGTGCCGTTGTACCCATAGAGCGGCGGCAGACCGCCCAGGCCGCGAATAATGGGTGAGGGAAGACCGGGCTGCGGTGCGATCTGCTCTTCAACAATATCGCGCCCTGCAGCGATCACCGTCTCCTGCAAGAAGATCCGCGGCACCTCTTCGATGCTCGTAACACGATACCAGCGTCCGCCGCCGGCTTCGGCGACCGTTACCAGGTTCGGGTTGGCGTCGGCGCCGATCGCAACCGTTGAGATGGTTATGCCAGCAGCGCGCATCTGAGTGATCAGATCGCTGTAATTGCTCTCAGCAATGCCATCGGTCAATAGAATGACATGCTTTACTTTCGCGTCGGCAATGGCCAGCGCCTGTGCTGCCTCAGCAATTCCGGTCCGAATATTGGTACCGCCACCCGAGTCGAACGTACCCAGTGCCCGCTCGATCTCGATCATCGACGGAAGTTGCTGCAGGCGAAGCACCCAGCTGGCGGAGTCATCGAAGGCAACCAGGCCGACCTGGTCACCCGGGCTCAAGCCGAGGCTCGCCTGGTAGACGGCCTCTTTGGCAAGATCAAGCCTGGTACGGCGACCGCCGGAAACCGGCTCGTTCATGCTGCCACTGCGATCAATCACCATCACCAGCGCAAGATCGGGCTGCTGGCGCGTATCGAGCGGGTCGAGCAACACCGGAAGTGCCGGCTCGAGCGGCGTGCGACGATACCCGCCGGCGCCGAATGAGTCAACCCCGCCAACCATCGCCATGCCACGGCCAAGTTCGCGCACATAGACCGGCAGGATGTCGAGCAGGGCACGCGGCAGCGCGCGCGCCGGCGTGTCGGCAATAATGACACCGGCATAGGCACCAAGCTGGTCGAGCGTTGCCGGCGCCTGTTCGGGCGCGCGCACGTCAACCCGCACCTCCGCCGCGAGCAACGCGTCCCGTAGATTAGCCGCGCGGTCCGCATCCGACGCAATCAGCAGCAGCCGTGGCGGGCCCTGCACTTCGGTAAATGTTGCGGCCCGGTTATTCTGCGGCTCACCATCACCATCCGCCTCAAGCCGCACCTCAAGGCGGCGAAATCCGGTTTCGCCCGATGGCACACGAATATCGACAACGCTTTCGCCGCTGGCAAGCACCAGTTCCTGTTCGCCGGCAAGCTGGCCATCCACGAATGCCTGCAGGCGGCCGCTGGCGGCGATATTGGAATTGATCACCGCCTGCAGCGCGATCTCCTGGCCCTCGCGCACGACCGCCGGCCCACTCAAGCCGGCGACAATCACGTCGGGCCCGCGCTCGCCGGGGATGCCCACCACGTCGATCGGCACACCGCGTATGGCCGCCAGGCGCGCCGCGTCGGCAACCCGGCCGGCGTTTTCGCCGCCATCGGTGATCAGCACCAGACGTTTCTGAGTCTCGGCAGGGAACAACGCCAGGCCAAGCTGCACCGCCTCCTGCAAGCTGGTGCGCGTCGTGATCGGTGTCGAGGTCAGGCGGGGCAACGCGCCAATCGGCCCCGGAGCGCGCTCGACCAGCGCATTCTCACCGAAGGCCACCACTGCCGCCTGGTTACCCGCTGGCATACCTTCGAGTGCGTCGTTCACGAAACGCAGCGCGCGTTCGCGCTGTGCGGGTGCCATTGAGTCCGACACATCGATCAGGAACACCGTGGTCAGTTCGCGTACGGGGCGCACGACCTGGGCGCCGGCCAGCGCCAGGACAAGCGCCGCCAGCACCATGCTACGCAGCACCAGGCCCGACCAGAACCGCCATGCACCCAGACGCCGCGGCGTGAGCAGTGTAAAGGCCCACAACGCTGGCAGGAGCACAAGAAGCGTAAGCGCAAGAGGCGTAACAAAGGAAAAACGGAGCATGACCGAGCCTTCGGCGGCGCGGTGGCGCCAGCGGATCACGGATGTGTTCAACCTGCCCTGTCAGTATAACATGCCCATTGCGCCATTGCAGGGTTGTTTCTAGAGAAGCGCGTGAGAGACAGCACGACCCGTGGTTGCGATACTGTTCATGCCCGAGGTACACGATCCTGCCAGTCGCCCAGAACGGGGGCTCGGGGGAGGCCTCCGAAATGACGGCTCGGCGGTGGTTGCCACCTTTTACCTGCCGATAATGAAACCTTTTCGCACAACCACGCCGGCACGTGGTATGGTTGCACGGCAATATCAATGGCTCCAACCAGTAGACGTATCGATGGGGATACTACCATGGCTGTCACGCGTTCCCAGCGCCCAACGCCGGAAAGTGCACCGCACCCCAGCGGCGATAACCGCTTCAGACTGCTCGAAGCGGCGATGAAGAAGCACCAGTATCGCCCTGATGCACTGATCGAGGTGCTGCACCGCGCCCAGGAACTGTTTGGCTACCTCTCAACCGATCTGCTGCTCTACATCGCTCACAGCCTGCACCTGCCCCCGAGCCGCGTCTATGGCGTCGCAACGTTCTATCACTTCTTCTCGATGGCGCCGAAAGGTCAGCACTCATGCGTCGTATGCCTTGGCACGGCGTGCTATGTGCGCGGCTCGGCAGCGATCCTCGCCGCTGCTGAACGGCATCTCGGCATCAAGGCGGGTACTACCACGCCTGATGGACACATCTCGCTCGAAACGGCACGTTGCCTGGGAGCATGCGGTATTGCGCCGACGGTCGTCGTGGACGGTACCGTGACTGGCCATCAGACCCCCGAGCAGGTGCTGATCTGGATCGAGCGGCTGGCGCAGATGGTCGAATAGGTGCGAAGCGATCGTGGGGCAGCTGGCTGACCCGCACAGGTGAACCTATGGATCTGAGTGAATTGATCGAGATTGCTGAGCATGAGCGCGCATCGCGTCGGTCGATCCGCATACGATGTTGTACTGCGCTGGGTTGCCAGTCGGCTGGCGCGCTGTCGCTCAAACAGCGGCTCGAAGAGGCAGCCACCGAGGTCGAACGCCAGGATATCGAGGTTATCGGCGTCGGGTGCATGGGATTGTGCGGGAACGGCCCGCTGGTTATGGTCGATCCGGATGGTGTGCTCTACGAGCATGTGCGTGCCGCTGACGCACCATCAATCGTTGCTGCGCTCGACGGCGGCGAAGCCACGGCGCCCCTCGGCGACCCGCAACACCCATTCTTTACCGGCCAGAAGCGCCTTGTACTGGAACATAGCGGCATCATTGACCCGGAGCGCATCGAGTCATACATCGCTGCCGGCGGCTACCAGGCACTGTATCATGTGCTCCACGAAATGACCCCTGCCGACGTCATTGATGTGATCACACGCAGCGGGCTGCGTGGCCGCGGTGGGGCAGGTTACCCGACAGGTCTCAAGTGGGCCACGGTGGCCAAGAGCCACGGCAACCGCAAATTTGTCGTCTGTAATGCTGATGAAGGCGATCCCGGCGCCTTTATGGATCGCAGTATCATCGAGAGCGATCCGCACAAAGTGCTCGAAGGCATGGCTATCGCCGCCTATGCCGTCGGTGCGGACCAGGGGTATGTCTATGTGCGAGCCGAGTATCCGCTCGCAATCCAGCGCCTGCAAAAGGCAATCGCTCAGGCGCGGCGCCTGGGTGTGCTCGGCGCGCAGATCTTTGACGCTGGCTTCACCTTCCGCGTTGATATTCGCGTCGGCGCGGGAGCATTCGTCTGCGGCGAAGAGACGGCGCTGATGGCATCCATCGAGGGTCGCCGCGGCCAGCCGCGCCCACGCCCGCCATACCCCGCCGAGAGTGGCCTGTGGGGCCAGCCGACGCTCATTAACAATGTCGAGACATATGCAAATATTGCGCCGATCATTCGTCATGGCGCCGAGTGGTTTGCTTCGATCGGCACCGAAACCAGCAAAGGTACCAAAGTCTTCGCCCTGACCGGCAAAATCCGCCATACCGGCCTGATCGAAGTGCCCATGGGTGCGACATTGCGCCAGATCGTCGAGGAGATGGGCGGCGTGCCAGACGGGCATGTCAAGGCGGTGCAGACGGGTGGCCCGTCCGGTGGATGCATTCCCGCTACGCTGCTCGATACGCCGGTCGACTATGAGTCGGTGCAGCGTGTCGGCTCGATTATGGGCTCGGGCGGCATGGTGGTAATGGATGACGCAACCCATATGGTTGACGTGGCTCACTTCTATATGGAGTTTTGCAAGGACGAGTCATGCGGCAAATGCATCCCGTGCCGGGCAGGGACGGCGCAGATGCTGCATATGCTCGATGTCATTCGCGCCGGCCAGGCCACGCCTGCGGATCTCGAACAACTGGAACAGCTCTGCCTCATGGTGAAGGAGACGAGCCTGTGCGGTCTCGGCCAGTCGGCGCCAAACCCGGTGCTGAGCACCCTGAAGTATTTCCGCGCAGAATATGAGGCGTTGCTGATCCATAACGCAGAGCGCGCAACGACGGAACCCTGATCCGATGCGGCATAGGGACGCTCGTTGTTCAATGTTTCTCGTACGGCGAAAGAAAGACGATGGCAGCGCGAACGTTTACTATCAATGATCAGCTCGTCAGCGGGCGCGAGGGTGAAACGATTCTCGAAGCAGCGCGCGAGAACGGCATCGACATCCCTACATTATGTCACCTGGACGGCGTGACCGATGTCGGTGCGTGCCGCCTGTGCCTGGTCGAGATCGAAGGCAGTCGCACCCTGCGTCCTGCGTGTGTCACCCAGGTCGTCGAAGGCATGGTCGTTCACACCGACACGGAGCGCCTGCGCAACTACCGCCGCATCATTATTGAACTGCTCTTCGCCGAGCGTAACCATATCTGCGCGGTGTGTGTCGCCAACGGCCATTGCGAACTACAGAATCTGGCCATTGCGGTTGGCATGGATCATGTGCGCTTTGATTATGCATTTCCAGTCTGTGAGGTGGATATCTCACACGGGCGGTTCGGCATCGATCACAATCGCTGTGTTCTCTGCACACGCTGCGTCCGCGTCTGCGATGAGGTCGAAGGGGTCCATACATGGGATATCGCCGGTCGTGGGGCCGACGCGCGGGTCATCACCGACATGCGCCAGCCATGGGGGGAGTCAACCAGCTGTACGTCGTGTGGCAAGTGCTTGCTCGCTTGCCCGACCGGCGCCATTTTCCGGCGTGGCGCCACCGTCAGTGAAATGGAGCGCGATCCCACAAAGATTGCGTTCATTGTCGCGGCACGCGACCAGCGCTGGTAATAGTTCTGGATGGAACGACCGTGAATAAGCTACGACTTGCAACGATCTGGCTTGGTGGGTGTTCGGGTTGCCACATGTCATTCCTCGATCTTGATGAGTGGCTGTTCGAACTGGCCCGGCACGTCGAACTCGTGTATAGCCCGCTCGCCGACATCAAGGAATATCCTGAGCATGTCGACGTTGCACTGGTCGAAGGCGCGGTGGCGAATGCGGATAACCTGCACCTGATTCGCCAGGTGCGGGAGCGCACCCGCACGCTGATTGCCTTCGGCGATTGCGCGGTTACCGGCAATGTGACGGCGCTGCGCAATCCGCTTGGTGCACCGGGCCCGATTCTGCAGACGCTGTATGTCGAACGCGCGGATATGTTCGGCCAGATCCCGGATGCGCCCGGCATCGTTCCAGCATTGCTTGACAGGGTGCGCCCTGTCCATGCCGTCGTACCGGTCGATCTCTACCTGCCAGGCTGCCCGCCGCCCGCACCGCGCATTCGTGCCGCCCTGGAACAGATCCTTGCCGGCGGTGAGGTGCTGCTGGCCGGGCGCGAGATGATCAAGTTCGGTTGAGGTGCTGGTACCCCCTGCACCATTCGCGGTACACAACCCGGCGGTTGCGCCTGGCGCACGGTTGCCGGTGCGTGCCGCAGAGCAAACGACGACAGCGAGGTCAAGCATGACCCGGCGCATTCTGATAGACCCGGTCACACGCATCGAAGGACACGCCAGAATCACGATCCATCTTGATGACGCGGGTGCCGTGCAGGAGGCACGCTTTCACGTCACCGAGTTTCGTGGGTTTGAGCGCTTCTGTGAAGGCCGGCCATTGTGGGAAATGCCAGGAATCACCGCGCGGATCTGCGGTATCTGCCCGGTCAGCCATCTGCTGGCCTCGGCCAAAGCGGGCGATGCCATCCTGTCGGTGATGATCCCGCCGGCAGCGGAGAAACTGCGCCGCCTGATGAACCTGGGCCAGATTGTTCAATCGCATGCATTGAGTTTCTTCCACCTCAGCGCGCCTGATTTGCTGCTGGGTTTCGATAGTGATCCCGCCACGCGCAACGTGTTTGGTCTGATAGCCGCCGATGCCCACCTGGCGCGCGCGGGCATCCGGTTACGCCAGTTTGGCCAGGAGATTATTGAGACACTCGGTGGCAGTAAGATCCACCCGGCATGGGCCGTCCCTGGCGGTGTGCGTGCCGCGCCAACCGCCGCGCAGCGCGCCGCGATTGCCGCACGCCTACCGGAAGCGCGCACAATCGCGCTCGACGCGCTGCGGCGCTTCAAAACATTGCTCGATACCCACGCCGATGAAGTGACATCCTTTGGCGACTTCCCCTCACTGTTCCTTGGCCTGGTCGGGCCAAACGGCGAATGGGAACACTACGGCGGGCGCCTGCGGCTGGTCGACTCCGGCGGCGCGATCATCGCTGACCAGGTTGATCCGGCACACTATCGCGAGATGATTGCCGAAGCCGTTGAACCGTGGTCGTATCTGAAGATGCCATATTACCGCCCGCGCGGCTACCCTGCCGGTATGTATCGCGTCGGGCCACTGGCGCGGCTGAATATCTGTACCCGCATCGGCACGCTCCTGGCCGACGCCGAACTTGGTGAGATGCGCCAGCGCGCCGGCGGTATTGCAACGTCGTCTTTTTATTATCACTATGCCCGGCTGGTCGAGATTCTCGCGGCACTGGAACGGATTTCGTTGCTGCTCGATGACCCGGATCTGGATTCCGGCAGACTGCGCGCCGAGGCGGGTGTCAACCAGCTCGAGGGCGTTGGCGTGAGCGAGGCGCCTCGCGGCACATTGTTCCACGACTATGCCGTTGACCCGAATGGCCTCATACGCAGAGTCAACTTGATCATCGCCACCGGGCACAACAACCTGGCCATGAACCGCACCGTGGCCCAGATCGCGCAGCGCTACGTCCATGGCGACCGGATCAGCGAAGGCGCACTCAACCGGGTCGAAGCCGGCATCCGCGCCTATGATCCCTGTCTGAGTTGCTCGACCCACGCTGCCGGGACGATGCCACTGGCATTGATCCTGGTCGCCGCCGATGGCACGGTGCTCGATACGGTGCAACGGTGAGACAAATGATGCAATCAGACACCACAGAGTGCGCCACTCGTGCCGCAGCGCCATTCCACGCACCGGACGCCCCCCCCTATACCCGTTGCGAACCGTCTCACCGGCTCGTTATCGGTTATGGCAATGATCTGCGTGGCGACGACGGCGCGGGACGGGCAGCGGCCGATGCGCTGGCAGAATGTCACCTGACAGGCGTGTCCGTTCTGTCGGTACACCAGTTGACACCAGAGCTTGCGCCATTACTGGCGGATGCCGGTATGGTTGTGTTCCTCGATGCCTCCGCCAGCAGTGATGCAGCCGTGTCATTGGCACACCTGAGCCCTGCCGCTACTGGCGGTCCACCCGGCCATTTCGCCACCCCCGAACGCCTGCTGCTGCTCACGCAAGAGGTCTACGGGCGCACGCCACGATCCTGTCTGATCACGATACCGGCGGAGCAATTTACCCCTGGTGCGCCATTCTCGGCCCGCGCGCGCACTGGTATCGCCAGGGCGGTCGAGATGGCCCGGCAGTTGCTGGCCATTGCCAGCAACACGTCCACCTCAGCTTCGTTTTGACGCCCTGCGTAACGTATATTACACTACAGGCCATTCCACAGGAGCCGCCGGAATCGGCGCCAGTGAGACTGTAACGGGTCATCTGCTGACAGCCGCCGATGTTGCAAGGAGGTCGCGTATGATGCCGCCACGAGAGTTCATCATGCCTGCACATGTGGTGCTTGGCTCGGGAGCCGTCGAGCAGGTTGGAGCGCAATGCCAGAAACGGGGCTGGAAGCATGCCCTGATCGTCTCGGACAAGATTATGCAGAGCCTTGGCCTGGTTGATCAGGTCAGGCAACTCCTGGCCGACAGTGGCATCGGCAGCGCGGTATTCGCCGGCGTGAACACTGAGCCGGTCGTGGAATATGTCCAGGAAGGTCTACAGATTTACAGAGATGCGGGATGCGACTTCGTTGTCGCCGTCGGCGGTGGCAGCCCGATCGATACCGCCAAGGCGGTTGCCGTGCTGGCGACAAACCCGGGCTCCATCGAGGAGTACAAGGGGATCGGCAAGATCGCGCAGCCGGGCGTGCCGCTGGTGGCGATTCCTACCACTGCCGGCACCGGTAGCGAGGCGACGGTCTATACGGTCATTACTGACCAGAAGACCGACGTGAAGATGTTGATCGGCAGCCCCTACCTGATGCCGACCATCGCGATCGTTGACCCGCTGTTGACCGTCTCATCGCCGCAGGGCGTCACGGCGGCGACTGGCGTGGATGCGCTGGTGCACGCGATCGAGGCGTATGTGTCGGTCAAACGCCAGCCCATGACCGATATCTTCTGCCTCTCGGCGATCGAGTTGATCTCACAGAATATTCGCCAGGCATGGTCCAACGGCAACAACATTGAGGCGCGCGAGAAGATGATGCTGGGCGCCATGCAGGCGGGCATCGCCTTCAGCAATTCGTCGGTCGCGCTGGTGCACGGCATGTCGCGCCCGATCGGCGCCTACTTCCACATCGCCCACGGTGTCTCCAATGCGGCATTGCTGGCGGTGGTGACGGAGTTCAGTCTGGTCGGCGATCCGCAGCGTTATGCCGACGTTGCGGCGGCAATGGGCGAACCGGTTGATGGACTATCGCTGATGGAGGCGGCTGACCGTTCGGTGACTGCCATCCGGCGGCTGGTGCACGATATCCGGATCCCGTCGCTGCAGCAACTGGGCGTGGATCGCGCGCGGTTGATGGACCTGGCGCCGGCAATGGCCGACGCGGCGATTGACAGCGGTAGCCCGGCCAACAATCCTCGCAAACCATCGAAGCAAGAGATCATCGAGCTGTATGCCCGCGCATACGATGAGTGAGCCATCGATGTATTCGATGACAACGCTGGAACTGCATAATCTGGCGCCTGAGCCGTATGAGGTCTGGCGGCGCATGTTGCGTTTCGTTGGCTGGGGGCACGAGGAACGGGCCGCAGCATCGCGCTCCGTGGAACCGTTGTTCCGCCGGGGGACGGAGCTGGTTGTAGAGACTTACCATTACCTGCAGCATGTTCCGGAAACGGCGGCGATCCTGGGCTGGGAACAGCGGGTGGACGACGCGCACCTTGAGGAACGGCGGCGCTTCTTCACCATCTGGCTCGCCCGTACTCTCGGGCTGGATACCAGCGATGAGTTTGCGCTCTACCTGTTCCGCGCCGGAGGAGCACACGCTGGCCATGGTCCGCGTCACATCCACACACCATCCGAGTATGTCATCGGGTCGTTTGGCCTGGTGCTGGCGAGTTTTTCGCGCTTTATGCAGGAAGCCGGACTGCCGGCCAGCACGATCGCTGCGGCGATGGCGGCATGGAGCAAATACCTGGCGGTGCAACAACATCAGTTACTGTTCGGCTACCAGGTTGCCCGCGAACTGGACGCCGGCGATGTTGCGGTACGCTGTGCGCTGTATGGCCGCCTGCGCGCGCTCGCCGGAACGCCGGAGATTCAGGTGCGGATTGCCGATGGCGGCAGCGCCGGCGAGGTGCTGCGTAAGCTGTTTAGCGGCTATCCGCAGCTGCGCGCCGAGGCGCTCGAGCGCGTCTGGGAGGCGGATGAGTCGAGTGACAGGCTCTGGATTGAGGTGACGCCAGCGTATGTGCCGCGCTATGGCTGGCGCGTGTTGCTGAATGGGCGTGAACTGGCCTACGCCGGCGGATGCGCCGCAGTCATCCACGCCGGCGATGAGGTGGCAGTCTTCCCGCCGGGGCGCTGAGAGCGGTATGTGTCTTCTTTGTATGTGCTCACACCTGGGGTAACCATGTCTCTTTTGCGTCGGCGGTTCGATGGAGCATGGCGCTGACGTCGCGGACGCGGCACGCTGCGTCCCGACCCGCCGCCGATGGTTCATAGCGGGGGCATCTCCCGCACCACCGATCGTGAACAGTTGCTCTTCTTTTGTGGTGCGGTGTGGCGGCTCTGCCCGCCGCGCCGCATCAGAAACCGAAACCCTATGGGCCAGCGGCCCGAAACACCTGAAAAATAGAACACTCTACCGGCGCTCTAGTGCCGTTGCGGTCCCAGATTGGCCTTCAGCCGTGTTGCGCCCCACTCGAGCGCGATGGCAAATGCCAGGATCGCATAGGTGAACGCGCCCAGTTCACGCAGATCAAGATAGAAGCCGCTTGCCATAAACATATCGAAGCCGATACCGCCCGCGCCGGCCGTCGCGCCCATGGCAATTGCGGTTGAGAAGTTAATCTCGAAACGCACAAACGTCCACGAGAGTAGCGCCGAAGCTGATGCCGGCACGACCGCCTGGAAGATCGTTTGCCACCAGTTGGCGCCACTGGCGCGCAACGCCTCCAGGACACCAGGCTCGATCTCCTCGAACGACTCGGAGTAGGCTTTAATCAAATAGCCCGCCGAGTGAAAGGTCATCCCGATAATCGCCGCAACGCTCCCCAGACCAACCGAGACAGCGAAGAAAAGCACCCAGAGTACGGTCGGCACGGCGCGGATAAAGGCTGTCCCGCCCCTGATCACGTCGGTGAGCCAGCGCGGCGCCAGGTTCTGCGCCGCCAGCAGGCCGAGGAAGAAGGCGATGATCGCGCCGAAGATCGTGGTCAGCAGCCCCAGCCCGGCGGTAACGAAGAGCTGGTGGAGCATTTCGAGCACGCTGACATTCTTCAGGCGCGGCTCGAGCAACAGCAGGCGGAAATTGTCGAACATATCACGTACCGCCTGCTCCAGTTCGATGTTGCGCGAGTCAAAGGTTGTGAAGCTGTACACGGTCAGCAGCGTCAACCCGATCAGCGTTGCCTGAATGCTCAGATTGGCGCGTGTCAGCGGGCGCACGCGAATGCGGCGCGCCGGTTCAGGTAGCGTCATCACAGTACTGCCCTTCGGATCGCGTTCGAGAGCGCTTCTATTAACAGAACCGCCACCACGATCACCAGTACGACCAGGCTGGCCGAACTGTAATTCAGGCTCTTGTAGTAGAGATCGAAGGAGAAACCAATACCGGTACCGGTCAGTATCCCGACCAGGGTTGCGCTGCGGATATTCGTTTCGATCATATAGAGCACCCAGCTGATCAGCTGCGGCAGGCATGCCGGAATGACACTCTGGGTAATAATCGCCAGGTACCCGGCGCCGGTGGCACGCAAGGCCTCGACCGACTCGGTCCCGATCTCATCAATCGTCTCGATCATCACGCGCACAATGAAGCCGAACGTCACAAAAAACAGTGCGAAATAGCCGGTGATGGCGCTCTGGCCGAATGAAAAGAGCAGGATCAATGCCCAGGCGGAAACGTCAATATTGCGAAACACGCTGGCGATGGCGCGCGCCGGCGGGCTGAACCAGGGGTGCGGCCGGGTCGTCGTGGCGCCGAGCAGTGCCACTGCCAGGCCAAGCGCCGAAGCAACCGTCGCCGACGAAATCGCCATCAACACCGTCTCTCGCAGCTTGTCGAGAATGCGCGGCAAACGCTGCCAGGCCTCGTCATCCGGGATAAAATTGGCAGTGGCCCAGACGAACGCGCGCGGTATGGCCGTCAATCCCTGTACCACATCATAATTGGTAAGGAGAATCGCGCCATAGGTTAATCCGCTGAGCAACACAAAAAAGAGCGCCGACTGGCGCTGCCGGAGTTGAAAAATGTCAGGCTGCATAGCGCTCCCGGAGATCGAGGATCAAATCCCCGGCTTCAGAGCCGTAGATCTGATAGATCTGTTCATTGCTCAGGCGCTCCGGCTCGCCATCATAGACCAGTCTGCCGCGATTGATACCGATGATCCGCCGGGCGTAGCGTAAGGCGACATCAACTTGGTGCAGATTCACCAGGATCGTGATACCTGTTGTGCGGTTGATGTCACTCAATGTATCCATAATGATCTTGGCGGCATTCGGGTCGAGTGATGCAATCGGTTCATCACAGAGCAACATTTTCGGTTGCTGTACCAGCGCGCGGGCGATACCGACACGCTGTTTTTGCCCGCCGCTCAACTGATCACACCGCTTGTACATCTGCTCACTCAGCCCCAGGCTTTCGATGATCCGGGCCGCATCGCGTTTTTCTTCCTCGGTGTAGAGACCAAGGATCCCCTGAATCGTTCCCTTGTACCCGAGTCGCCCGTGCAACACATTTTCGATAACGCTCAGCCGATTGACCAGGTTGTAGTGCTGAAAGATCATGCCTATCCGGGTGCGCTGCCGCCGGAGCGCTGCGCCGCGTAGCGTCGGCACGCTGACACCATCGAAGCGAACATCGCCGCTGCTGATATCCACCAGCCGGTTTACACAGCGCAACAACGTTGATTTACCTGCTCCGGATGGTCCGATAATACCCACAAACTCGCCTGGCTCAACATCGAACGTAATATTATCCAGCGCCAGTGTCTCACCGCCGTAGCGTTTGGTCAGTGCCTCGACCTGCAACAGAGCCATGCCGGAACCTCTGTAGTGTGATACCTTCTGCTAGTAATGCGAATGACCGGCTCCGCCATGATGGAGCCGGTCGGCCTGCAGTCGTCATTAGCGCATCACGCGGATCGGGTCGAAGAACGAGTCCTCGACAACCAGGAAGCGCTCAGCGTTGGTCTTGCGGAAGAATGGCTTGTAGCCGGCATCCGTCGCCTCTTTCGGGGCGAAGATTTTCGGGTTGTTGGCCACCGCATCGGAAGTCAACACATCCTGCAGACGCTTGATCTCTTCTGGCGTCAGCATGTTGCTGTTGGCAACAAACGGAGCATTGATCACTGGCACCGACGCGATCAGCACAAACTCGGCGCCGGGGAACTTATCGAACGGCTCAGCGGCATCATTGTTCACGCGATAGACTGCGCCAGGCGTATTGGCCGTGCCTTCGACCAGCGTGACGTAGTTCTCCACACAGGCATCGCAGAACGATGCAATATCCACTTTGCCGGAAATCAGGTTAACCGCTGATCCCTGATGTGAGCCACCAAACTGTACATCGGCAAAAAAGTTGTTGGCGCCGCCTTCGAGCAGATCATCAGCCTTGAGATCTTTCCACTGATCCATGGTGCTGAAGTACTTGACAATTGTTGCTGATGGCACGCGGAAACCGGAGGTCGAGCTATTCGACACAAACGAAAACCGCTTACCCTGGATGTTGTCAATCTTGAAGACACCGCCATCCTGGTAGGTGCCTTCCTCGCCGCGCTTGACCGCCAGCCAGCTGTAGTAGACCGCGGTGGCGACGGTGCCGTCGGCGCCGCTTGGAATGACCAGCGGCACAACCGCCGGGTTCTTGTCACGCGCCTGCACGTATGCTTCGGCGCCGAACCACGCCAGGTGCGCGTTGTTATTTGCGACGGTCTCGACAGCGATGATGTAGTCGGTTGTGGTGCGATGTTCAACGGGCCGGCCAAGCGCTTCACTGATGATCGCGCCAAACGCATCACGGGCATCCTTCAGATCAGCGCCCGACTCGTTCGGCAGCCACGCCATGATGATTGGCGTGGTCGCGGCATTTCCGCCCGACGATGAACTCTGGTTCGAGCCTGCACCTTCACCGGATGTGGAGCCTCCACCGGAGGCACCGCCGCTCGGGGCTGTGGTTGCACATGCGGACAGGGCAATCGCGGCTGCCAGCAAGACCAGTAATGAACGCATGCATTTCTCCCTGGATAGTCGGAATCTATACGGCTCACTTGAGGCGCAACTGTACCCTAACCGATGGCCGTTATCCTACGGTTAAGCGACTGATCAAGCGTCATTAACGCCTGACGATCAAATCACTACACGACGAGTCACGCGGTCGACCCGACGGTCGGCTCGCATGTCCCGCGCTGGCGGGCTGATGAAGGTTACCAATGAAACCCGATACGTTGCAACTACGCCCGTCACCCCCACCCCAACCCTCCCCCGCCGGGGGAGGGAGTCCGACTCCTCCCCCCAGCGGGGGGAGGCTGGGGGCTATGCGGTACGAAGCCCGCCGACGGGGTCACCAGCAGGCCGCGCAGGCGGCCTGTACCGAACGAAGCCGGGCCCTTGCGGGCCACGGCGGATCGTCTACCGGTGTTCATACTGCATGTTCATCAGTGCCGGCCAGAAGCAGATCGCATGGTGACGCCATACAGGCGAGTAGTACGTTCGGGATGACCCATGTCATCGCGTGACTCGTATGAATGAGGCGTGCAGCGCGGACCCACAAGAAGCTGGCCGCCTGAGGAGATGGAGTGAGGGCAATGGCACACCATCGTGCGCGTAACGACTACAGTTCCGTGCCCATCTGGTGGGTATCGTAGCCGCCGAGAGCCTCGACGGCGGCCCGATATGTGGGATCGGCGAGGGTGCGGCGCATTGGCGCAAGCAGGTCACTCTCCCAGTGCCGCCTGGGAACAGCCAGATCGTAGCGTTCGCTGAAGAGCGGCACGAAATCGAGCCCGAGGGCGCGAGCCGCGGCGCGTATACCGAGCCCGACATGTGCTGCGCCGCTCAGCACTGCCGCCGCCACTGCCATGTGGGTGAACTCTTCGCGTTCATAGCCGGCAATCTGGAGCGGATCGACGCCCAGTAACCGCAGATGATAATCGAGCAGCACGCGCGTGCCGGAGCCGCGTTGCCGGTTGACGAGGCGCACGCCGGGCCGCACCAGGTCGTGCAGACCAGTGAGAGCCAGCGGGTTGCCCGGCGCGACAAGAAACCCCTGCTCACGGAAGGCCAGGTGCACGAGCACGATCGCTTCATCAGGCAGAAGACGCTGGACAAACGGGCGATTGTACTCACCAGTTTCTTCGTCGAGCAGGTGAATGCCGGCCAGATGCGCGTCGTGGCGCTTGAGCGCCAGCAGGCCACCCAGGCTACCAACATTTGCCGAACTCAGGCGCATGCCGGGTGCATGGCGGCGCAGGTGGCCGCCCAGCAGGTCGAGTGCCAGATCGTGACTGCCGATGGCCACCAGGGTGCGCTCGATCGCATCCTGATCGCGCAACAACTCGACCGTTACCTCCTCCCCGGCATGCACACCTTCGGAGAAGCGCGGAATGCGGGCGATACCATCGGCGCGCACGAGAGACGTGATGACGCCCGCGCCCCGACTGAGGGGCGTCGCAATCAGGCGCCCATCCACGCGCCCCAGGGTCACCCGCACGAATTCGTCTTCTCCCAGCGGGGAAAGGAGTTTGCGACTGATCAGCGCCTGCACCCTGGGGCGTGCCGGGGGTTGCTGCCCCTGAAGCCGGTAGACGAGCGGGCGCAGGAACAGATCAGCGGTCAGTGCCGCCGAGACAGGGTAGCCAGGCAGGCCCAGCACCGGCTTACCCGCTGCTACTCCCAGAATGACCGGGTGACCGGGACGAATCGCCACACCGTGGACCACAACCGTGCCCAGTTCGCCCAGCACTGCTGCGGTGTAATCCTCGGAACCGGCAGATGATCCGGCATTGACGACCACAATGTCGGCCTGTCCAAGAGCCGTCTCGATCGCCGATCGCAGCATGTCGCGCCGGTCGGGCGCCGGCGGCAGACGCAGCGCCTGGCCGCCCCATTCTTCAACCAGGCCGGCGAGGATGAGCGAGTTGAACTCGACGATCTCTCCAGCGCGCACCGGCTCACCGCGCTCCTGTCGTGCTCGCGCTTCCTCGACGGTGACCAGTTCGGTGCCGGTAGGAATGATTGCCACGCGCGGCAGGCGATACACCTGCACACGTGCGTGGCCGGCCGCGGCAATCGCTCCGAGATCGACCGGTCGCAGGCGCTCTCCTTCGGCAACGACCAGTTCGGTTGCGACAATATCCTCGCCCAGCGGGCGGACGTGTTGCCACGGTGCCACCGCAGCATCAATCTCGACCGTTGCCTCATCGATTGTTTGCACATGCTCGGCCATCACAACCGCATCCATATCGGCGGGCATGGCATCACCGGTATCGACCCACACAGCCTGGTGACCCAGGGCCAGGCGGCGCGGCGTCGACTCGGTTGCTCCGGCGGTCTCGGCGGCGCGCACGGCAATACCATCCATGGCTGCAGCATGATAGTGCGGCACAGAACGAGCCGCCCAGACCGGCGCGGCAATCACGCGGCCGCGTGCCTCGGTGAGCGGCACCGTCTCAACGCCCGGCATGGATAACCCTCCGGCGCTGGCAAGCGCCGCCTCGAAGCGGCTGATCGCATCGTCGAGGGCACGATCTTCAAGGTAATAGTTGCGCGGCATGCGGTTATTCCCCTGTAAACACCGGCGGTCTCTCAACCGGCACCCATGGAATCAACGTCAGTGGTCACACTTCTCCTGGGAGCGAGGGCCGTTTGCCCTCGTATCCCGCAGTGAGGGTGGGCCACCCTCACTGCGGGTGGCGTTGCACCCCCCATGTGAACGGTTGCCAGATAACCGGGTGACGTGGCGTCCTTGCTGCGCCAGCATGTCACACGAATCGCCGTACCGTAACGAGTTCACCTGCGTAGAGGCCAGCGAGATCGAGGGGCACCTGCACCAGCCCGTCGGCGTGGGCCATCGTATAGATCAGGTTCGATTTGCCAAACACCGGATCGGCCCACAACCCATCCTCGCGCTGCTCCAGCCGTACCGGCACATAGTCCTCGCGGCCCGGGCGCGAGGCGATATTGCGCGCCAGGCGTGCCTGAACGACGAACACGTCACCCGAATCGACGCCCAGGAGGCGGCGCAGTGCCGGGACGACGAACAACTCGAAGGCGATCATTGTCGAGACGGGGTTACCGGGCAAGCCGAACACCGGGCGACCATCGGCCACAGCCAGGATCGTTGGCTTACCGGGGTGAATCGCCACACCGTGGACCAGGATGCCGGGCGCACCGAGCGACGCGATCACTGTGGCGGTCATATCACGGGTGCTCACCGAGCTTCCCGCAGAAATGATCAGCGCATCTGCACACTCGAGCGCGGCACGGGCCATGCGCTCAAGTTCTGCCGCATCGTCGCGCGCGATGCCGCACATGGACGGTTCACCGCCATGCCGCCGCACCAGGGCGGCGATAGTGTGGCTGTTGATATCACGCACCTGTGCCGGGCCAGGTGTTGCATCGGCGGGCACGACCTCATCTCCCGAGGCAAGGATGGCAACACGCGGGCGCGCCATCACCGGCACGGCGATCACGCCCACGCCCGCCAGACCGCCCAGATCTTGCGGGCGCAGCCGGTGGCCGCGCACAAACAGCAGGTCGCCGGCACGCACGTCTTCGCCCACTGGAATAACGTTTTCACCGGCGGCAACCGGGCGCACGACTTCGAGCATCGTGGCATCGAGCGCCTGCGTATGCTCAACCATCACAACCGCATCGCTGCCGGCTGGAAGCATTCCGCCGGTATGAATGCGAATCGCCTGGCCCGGCCCGACAATCACGTCCGGCGGGCGACCCATCGGGGTTTCGCCGCACAGGGTAAGGTACGCGGGCAATCCTTCGCTGGCGCCGTGCGTATCGGCGGCACGTACCGCGAATCCATCCATGGTTGAGCGCGGGAAGGAAGGCAGGTTGCAGGGTGAATACAGATCCTCGGCCAGCACCCGATCCAGAGCCGCATCGATCGGTACCATCTCGACACGTCCCGGCGTCGACATGTGACCTGCCAGGCGGGCATTGGCTTCAGCCGTCGTCACGACCTGAAACAACTCGGGCATAGCAACTCCTTATGGGTGGGGGTATGGTAGAATTATACCATCAGCCTTTTGTCCATTCATCTTTCCAAAAGTCATGAAGATCAATTTCTACGCTACTCTGCGCCCGATTGTTGGCGGTCGCACGGTGGAACTCGATCTCCCTCCCGGCGTGACCGTGCGCGAACTGGTGGATGCTCTGGTTGAGCGCTGGCCGCCGCTGCGACAGCAACTGCTCGACGCTGACGGAGAACTCTACCGCCACGTGCATGTGTTTGTGAACGGGCGCGATGCCCCGTTCCTTGCTGATGGGATGCAATCGGTCATTGCGGCTTCCGACACGATCGATGTCTTCCCGGCAGTAGCCGGCGGATGAGGATCGGTCGCACGCCGCGACAGGCGCACCATAGGGCGATGCCACGTCTCAAAGGCAATCTGGAGAGGACATACCCCATCCGTCTGCCCTTGCCCTGCGGTGCAGGCAAAGAGGGATGTCTGGCGGCGCAATAGCTGCGGCACACGCTGGCAATGCGTACCAGCTGCCGGCACGGCCTGCCTGCGGCAAGACGCTCGCGTTCCCGCGAGACAGGCACACCATGACGACACTGCCACAGCCGGTCTGCGGTGGGCGCGGGTGTGGCTACGGGCACTGGATGACGGCCTGCGCCCAGAGACAGCCACCACAGACCGGAAACTCGTTACCGAGACAGTCGGCTTCGTTCGACTCCGACAGGTCGCAGCCGCCGCAGGCGGTACAGGGCGCGAAGGCGAAATGCTGCACTCGGCTGCGGTAGGCGACATAGTCCGGATCGTTCCACAGATCGAGCAGATCGCGCTCGACCAGGTTGCCGATGATATGACGGTGTGAGACTCGCCGGCGACGGTGGAGATAGCTCACATGGGTATAGAGCAGCGGCGGACAGGGGCTGACGTTGCCATCCCAGCCGACCGTCATTGACCCATTCTCGATAAAGGTACAGACATCATTGGCCCCGCCGAGGTTATTGCCGGCAAACGTGACGTTGGCGCCACTGCGCAATGCGCGCAGGAAGGACGGCTGGGTGTCGTCATTCAGATCCATTTTGGGGAAACTCAGCCGCGGCAGCCATGCCGACGGCAGGTACGTAATGTCGCGTAATGTCCGGTCGTAGAGCACTTCATCGCACAATTCGCGCGTGTAGGGGAGCACATTGCTGACCATGAAGCGCGTGACGCCCAGGCGGCGCCCAATCGCGATCACCTCGGGCAGGTCGGCGATATTGCGCTTCATTGCCACGAAGTTGATACCCATTTCGGGCCTGGCATGGTGCCCGGCCGGGCGCAACCGCCGGAAGCGCGCCATGTTCTCCAAAACCTCCGGCAACGCCGCGCCGAGGCGCACATCGGCATAACTCTCAGGGGTTGCGCCATCGATCGAGACCCACAGCACATCGAGGCCGGCCTCGATCAAGCCACGGGCGCGCCGTTCGTCGAGCAGGGTGCCATTGGTGATCAACTCGGTCATCGAGCCAAGCTCCCTGACCCGGGCGACCATATCGATTGTGCGCGGATGCGCCAGCGGTTCGCCGATGCCACTGAAGAAGACGGACGGCGTTGGCGTAACGGCGCGCAGTCCGTCGAGGATGCGACCGAAGATCGCCTCGCTCATCTGGCCCATGCGCACGTCCCAGCTATTGCGCATGCAGGTACGGCAGGCAAGATTGCAGCGGTTCGTCGGCTCGATGTACACCTTGTTCAGATGGGTCACGGGCCGGTGCAGGCGCACTTCATTGACGCCGGCCTCCAGGCGCACCTGCGCGCCGGGCTGCAACCCGAGGCGCGACACCAGTTCCGGCGGGATCACCAGCCGGCCTTCATTGTCCACTTCCGCCCAGCTGCTCGATGTGGTGCTCATGGTATTCCCCTGCCTGGGCCATCGTATTAGCCACCCCCGCGCAAGAGTTTCGGCCACAATGAGCGTTCGAGCGCGGCGATCACCTCAGGCGCGCCGCTCATCTCAAGGCGCACTTCGCCAACGCGCAGCGAACCGATCTGAACATCCGCCAGCCTGGTAAGCTGAACGCGCCAGCCGGGCCCGACGACCAGGTTATCGGTCTCGAGCGTGCCGTCCAGATCGACCAGGTAGTCACGCAGCAACCACAGAGGAATGCCGCGGATATCACGGGTCACAACAGCCATAAGCAATACAGGGATCGAGAAGCCATCGCCGCCCGATCCCTGCGTTGCACTCCAATCCGTTTAGATGATTTCGAGTTCCTTCAGCTTGGCCTCCGGAACAACGCCATTGACCCAGCCGCGTGCGGCGTAATACTCCTCGAGCATCAGATCCAGCTCGCAGACATGCCCCAGCGAGCCGGGCATGGTCGAGGCCTCTTTCGTGAAGCGCTCGGGCAGGTAATCGCTACCCTCGCGGAAGCCGGCCAGATTGTTGTAGTAGCGCTCGAGATTATAGATACGCTCACCGATCTTGAGCACATCCTCAGCGGTGCACTCCACGCCGACGATGGCGGCATACTGGGCGGCGTACTCATCGGCACCCTCGGCGAACGCGCTGAACTTGCAGAGGTCAAGGCTATCGGAGAAGGCGTGAACATCCTGGAAGACCTTCACCAGTTCACCTTTGCCCTTCCATGCCAGCGGGTCAACTTTGAGCGAACCGAAGGGCATCACGCCAAGCTCAGCGGCGGGGGTATACGCACGCAGGTGGCAGGCGCCGCGGTTGCTCGTCGCGTAGGCAATACCCATCCCCTTCAGGCCACGTGGATCGTAGGCCGGGATACCCTGGCCTTTCACGGTCATCGCCAGTTCAGGATGGCCGAAGTGCTTCGCCGTGGCATCGGCGCCATTCGCCAGCACCTCGCCGATCCCCTCGCGGAAGGCGATTTTGCGCACCGTTTCCACCATCGCGAAAATATCGCCCCATGGCAAGCCGCCCGCGCCATTGGTATAACCCTTCTCAGTGGCCTCCATATATACCGAGAGCGGGTGGCCGGTCTCGATGGCATCCAGGCCATAGTCGTTACAGAGATCGATCAGTTTGGCGACAGTATTGATATCGTCGTTGCCACAGTTGGCGCCGAGCGACCATGCCGGCTCATACTCGACGCTCTCCATGCGCAGGCCCTTCCACGGGCCTTCCTTGATCTCGACCTCCTTCTTGCACGCCACCGGGCAGGCATGGCACGTGGGATCTTCGACCAGGATATGCTCCTTGACATACTCACCGCTGATCTTCTCACCCGCAGGGCCAAACGAGGTGACCTGGCTGTTCTTGCTCGGCAGGGCACCCATCGTATTGGTGATATTCATCAACACGTTGGTGCCGTAGACCGACAGGCCACCCTTGCGCGGGCTGGTGATATTCTGCTCATCCATGATCGTTGCCAGCGCCCGCTTGTGGGCCGCCTTCCAGGCCGCAGTATTCTCGGCCTTCGGAATACGCTTGGGCGCTTTGACCACGATGGCCTTCAGGTTCTTGCTCCCGCCTACGCAGCCGGTGCCGCCACGGCCACTGGCGCGATCATTCTCGTTGACCCAGCAGGCAAAGCGCACCAGATTCTCACCACCGGGCCCGATGGCGATGACGGTAAGATCCTTCTCACCATAGCGCTCTTTGAAAAAGCGGATCGTGTCGTGGACGCCCTTACCCCACACTTCGGAGGCATCACGGAGCTCCACCGTCCCATCCTGCACATAGGCATAGACCGGCGTGCTCGCCTTTCCCTTGAACAGCAACCCATCAAAACCGGCCCAGCGGAGCCTCGCCGCCGACCAGCCGCCGTGATGGCTATCGGTAATCGTGCCCGTCAGCGGTGACTTGGTCACGATTGCCATGCGCCCGCTCATGTTCGCGTCGGTACCGGTAAGGGGGCCATTCATAAAGCAGAGCAGGTTGTCAGGCGAGAGCGGATCGACCTGCGGCCCATTCTCGAGCATGTACCGTACTCCCAGGCCGCGCGCACCAACGTACTTGCGCGCCCAGTCTTCGGGGATCGGCTGATAGTCGATCGTGCCCGCAGTTAGATCGACGTGCGCGATCCGGTTTGCATAACCGCCAAGTGCCATGGATGCCTCCTTGCAACGCGTTGCGACTGCTGGTCAACCAGATCGAAGAACCTCAGGTGCCCTACCGTCACGGAGAAACATGGCCCGCCCATCACCGGCGCAGGCGTGGTAACACTATTCTAGCACACGTGCAATCTGTGTGGGTTCAACCTAGCATATCCCGCCGGACTCTACATAGTTCAGTGGACAACCTCACGTTAAGGTGCCTTTACCTTGCGAATGTTGCTTTTGCCGGGCAGATGCTTCTGGTTTATCCGTAACCCCTACTCCCGGCCGGCGGTTATACCCGGTTGCATTCAGCAGTATCGCACCGATTCAGGAGCGACGGCATGCACCCTTCGCTACGCCGCTGCACGACTCCTCAGGGTGATGTGATCCTGCACGATCGAACGCGCCCTGGTTGTACACCACGCCTGTTACCACGGCACCTGCGGCGAGCGATAGAACGCGACCCCCAGCGCGGCCAGCCGCGGCCCGTGCGCAGCAAGTCGTAATCGATATTCCTCCCAGCTGCGGCCATGCGCCGGCGACCAGCCGATCTCGGCAATACCCAGCAGGCGGGGGAAGACCATGGAATCCATCTGTTCGCGCGTCGCAATCGTCTCCGTCCACAGCGGCGCTTCCACACCAAGGATATCCTGCTCGCCCACACCCTCAAGCAGTGTCGCCGGGTCCCACGCATAGGCATCCTGCACCTCGACCAGGCCGGCCCATGACAGGCCGAGCGGCGTGTTGGGGTCATACTTCATATCGAGGTACGTTCGCGATGCCGGGGACATAATTACCTTCGCACCCTGCCGGACCGCTTCTGCAGCGACGGTGCTTCTCCAGGATTGGACGACCGATGAAGGCGACAGCGTCGCATGCGCAACCTCCTCCCAGCCAATCATGCGCTTACCATGCGCCTGGACGATCGCCTGGGCGCGTTCGATAAAGCCGGCATACGCGGCAGCATCGAGCGTCTGCACTTCATCGCCGCCAATATGCATGTACGGGCCGGGTGTCAGCGCCGCCAGTTCGCGCACAACGTCGTCCACGAATTGATACACCGTGTCGCTTTCGACACACAGCGCGCTGAAGCCAACCTCAACGCCGGAGTAGAGGGTCCGTGCGACACCATCGCAGTTCAATTCGGCATACGAGGCCAGTGCGGCGTTGGTATGGCCGGGCATGTCAATCTCCGGCACCACGATGATGTAGCGTCGGGCCGCATAAGCAACAATGTCTGCATACTCGGCCTGGGTGTAGTAGCCACCCGCCCCACCGCCCACCTGGGTACTGCCGCCATGCAACGCCAGGTTCGGCCAGGATTGGATCTCGATCCGCCAGCCCTGATCGTCGCTCAGATGCAGGTGGAGCACATTCATTTTGTAGAGCGCCAGCAGATCAATGAAACGTTTGACGTCCGCGACGCCGAAGAAATGCCGCGCAACGTCAAGCATCGCGCCACGCCAGGCAAAACGCGGGACATCGCGGATCTCGACGGCGGGCAGTTCCCACGCGCCTGGCTGAGCCTGCTGCAACTCAATAGCCGGCGGTAGCAACTGGCGCAGCGTCTGAATACCGCGGAAGACGCCTGCTGGCCGGTGGGCCCTGAGCATGACGCCATCCGGCGCGACGATCAGTTCGTACCCCTCCTCCCCCAGAGCTGGATCCGCGCCGGACGTCGTCAACAGTACATTGGCCGCTGTCATGGCACCTCCGGGCTGAACCACGAACTGGTAGCCGGTAGCCGGGCCAAGTCGCTCCGCCAGGTACTGCCCGAGCCACAACATCTCTTCGCCATGCGGCTCGACACGAATGGTTGTGACCGGCTGAAAGGTAAAGACACCGGCACGCGGCGTCACGGCGGCAGGCTTCGGAATGAGCTGGTTCATACGTACCTCGGAGTCGCGTACAACGGGTCGTTCGTCAGGTGGCGACGGCAGCGCCACGGGTGGCGGCGCGGTACAGGCGACGAGCAGCAGGATGGCGAGCACCAGCTCTACCGGGACGCGCCTGGAGATCAGCAACATCTGAGCCGGGGGCCTCGCACGATAACGCATTCACAATCCCAGTAACCGGCAGCCAGCAGCTTTCCGGACCGTGGCAAGTTCAAGGGATTGTAGCATATCACCGTCGCCCCGGATCGCGCACCGGCGGCTCACAACCGGCCTCGGCGGTCGTCTGCAACAAGGCATCGGCCGGCTGGGCTTCATGGGCGAAATAACGCCGCTGAAACCAGAAGGCCACATTCACCAGGCCGATCATCACCGGCACTTCAACCAGCGGGCCGATCACTGCTGCGAAGGCCGCGCCGGAACCAATGCCGAAGACAGCGACCGCAACGGCAATCGCCAGTTCAAAGTTATTGCTCGCCGCCGTGAACGAGAGTGTGGTTGTTTTGCGGTAATCCGCACCGATACGATGACCGAGCCAGAAGCTGACCAGAAACATCACCACAAAATAGAGCAGCAGCGGAAGAGCGATGCGCACCACATCAAGCGGGATCTGGACGATCAATTCACCCTTCAGGCTGAACATCAACACGATCGTGAAGAGTAGCGCAATCAGCGTCAGCGGCCCGACTCGCGGCACGAAGATATGTTCATACCACTCCCGCCCCTTCGCGCGCAGCAGGAAGAAGCGGGTCAGGAAGCCGGCAATCATCGGGATGCCCAGGTAGATAAACACGCTCTCGGCGATCTGACCGATGCCAATCTGGACAATACTACCCTGCAAGCCAAACAGCGGCGGCAGCACGGTGATGAACACCCAGGCGTAGACGCTATAGAACAAGACCTGGAACAGACTGTTGAACGCCACAATCCCCGCGGCATATTCGGTATCACCCTTCGCCAGTTCGTTCCAGACAATGACCATGGCGATACAGCGCGCCAGGCCGATCAGAATGAGACCGACCATGTACTCCGGGTAGTCGCGCAGAAAGAGGATCGCCAGCGCGAACATCAGGATCGGGCCAATCACCCAGTTCTGGATCAGCGATAAGCCAAGCACCTTTTTGTTGCGAAAGACCTCGCCCAGTTCCTCATATTTCACTTTGGCGAAGGGCGGATACATCATCAACACCAGGCCAATCGCAATCGGAACATTGGTTGTGCCGACCTGAAAGCGATTGATGAATTGCTCGACGCCGGGGAAGAAATAGCCCAGACCGACGCCAAGCGCCATTGCCAGGAAAATCCAGAGGGTGAGGTAGCGATCCAGGGCGGAAAGCCGGCGCGCGACGCTCGGCGTCGCGCGCGACACAGTAGTGGCGGCATGTGACATACAAGCTCCTTGTGCATGATCTCACACTGGCGTCCTCGCGTGGTGCAGCGGCGTGTGACTGCGTTCCAGTTGCAATAATAGCTCAAGATCGGCATCCTAGTACTACAACGAGAGATTTGGTAGCATGCTCCCACGTTGTTGTGACGGAGGGAGCCGATGCGCGAACCAGACGTGGTGCCGACTGCTTCTCGATGTGCTGGGTAGCGGAGAAGTCTAT
>Ga0272446_1001881_pt1 | contig 29753 bp, 34 predicted proteins | sample YNPCB0061_FD_194587 | JGI IMG/M metagenome (GOLD analysis project Ga0272446, IMG submission 194587) | Hot spring microbial mat communities from Yellowstone National Park, WY, United States - YNP-CB-006-1 | ecosystem: Environmental > Aquatic > Thermal springs > Hot (42-90C) > Sediment | place...
GCGCCCTACGGGCTGGTCGCTCCTCCTTGCAGGGAACGACCCTGCGGCGTCGTCGCTTCGCGCCAGACACCTGCCTGGTCCGGCCTTCGGACGCGTTCAACTGAGGTTTTTAGGATAATGGACGAGACGGTTCCTTATGCCATGAAAAGACATCGATGGAGAACGGGATGCCTTGGATGAAACGAAAAGCAGTGCCGAGGACGTTGATTTTTGGCTTCGGCGTGGTCTACGCGAGCCTGGGGCTGTCCGCCCAGGGCGGGGATGCGAAGCTCATGGCGCTGGTCAGCGAAACCTGCGCGGCCTGCCATGGTCCGGACGGCAACAGCGTGGTGCCGGATTTCCCCATCCTGGCGGGCCAGCAGAAAAGCTACCTGTTGCGGGAAATGCTGGATTACAAGGAAGGGCGGCGCCACAGTGATGTCATGACGCCCCTCATGACACCACTCGGCCAGGAGGACATGAACAAGCTGGCGGACTACTTCGCCGCCCAGAAGCCTGCGCCGGGCGCCGTCTCCAAGCCTGAATTGCTGGCCCTGGGCAAGCGCATCTACCTGGAAGGCAACACCAAGTCGGGCGTGCCTTCCTGTGATGGTTGCCATGAGGAAAACGGCGAAGGGTCGAAGAAGTTTCCGCGTGTGGCGGGGCAGCATGTGGCCTATACCCTGGAGCAGATTGCCCAATACGCCTCGGGCAAGCGCAGCAACGGCGTCAAGGTGATGCGTACCATCGCCGAACGCCTGACCAAGGAAGAGGCCGAGGCTGTAGCCGAATACATGGCAAGTTTGAAGTGAGGATCAACATGAAACCCACGATGCTTTTTTGGGCCTTGACGGCCCTGGCGGCGGCCCCCGCGTTGGCTGTCGGCCCTGCTCAGACCCTGCCGGTCGATGCGGAAATGGCCGCCATCCTGGCGGTGAAGGGGGATCCCGTAAAGGGCAAGGATGCCTACGATATTTGCCGTGGCTGTCACCGGCCCGATGCTTCCGGCAAGGCCGAGGCCGGCTATCCGCAACTGGCCGGGCAGCACCCCCAGGTCATCATCAAGCAGATGGCGGATGTGCGGGCCGGCCGGCGGGACAGCCACAAGATGTTGGACTTCATCGTGGAGGAGGTGCTCCCGGCGGAACAGATCGCCCATATCGCCGCCTACCTCCACAGCCTGCCGGTGCCCACCACCAACGGCAAGGGCGACGGCAGGATGCTGGATCTGGGCAAGCATCTTTATGACCGGGACTGCGCCGTTTGCCATGGCCAGCACGGCGAGGGCAACGGCGAGAAGTTCTACCCCCGCGTGGCAGGCCAGCACTACAACTACCTCTATCGGGAATCCCGGGAAAGCCGGGACAAAGGGCGGCGCAATTCCAACCCGGAAATGGTGCGCGTGATCAGGCACTACACCGACGATGACCTGAAGGCGGTCAGCGACTACATGTCCCGCCTGGCGCCCCCCAGGCCCTGAGCCGCCGCGTCCGCCCAAGCCCGGGCGGGCTCGGCTTTCGCGGTCTTTTTTGATGCGCGTCAAAGTTTTTCATCAAAGAACTGCCCTACCTGGCGGACCCCTACACCCGTCTGATGCTTGGCGCGGATGTCATCCTGGTGAACAGGAACAACCATGACATTCTGGATGTGATTCCCCAGGTGGCCTATTGAGATACGGGCGGATGAAATTCAAAAAATTTTGATGGCCATCAAGGTTATGACGTCTAGGCCATCAGTACCATGGCCACCCCGGATTGGGCCACTCGCCCTGTCCGCGCAGCAATCGACCATCGGCAAACGTCCCACCTGGAGGAGACAATGAAGAAAGCCGCCCTGCATGCCCTGACTGCCGTCTGCCTGCCGAGGTCATGGACAAGGTCTACGACATGCAATACGACTCCAACCTGTACTGTGAATGGTGGACCGCCGAGAACTCCGACGGCTTCCATAACCCTGATGCCGCTCGCGAGTCCCTCACCCGCTCCATCGACTCCTCCCAGGCCGGCATCAAGCTGATCAAGGAAGAGTTGGCCAAGCTGAAGGCCACGAAGACCGCCGCCAAGTAAGCACGAGCGGCAACCGGGAAGGGGCGGAGCGATCCGCCCCTTTTGCCTTTTTATGAGAGCCTGTTTTTGTTCGGTGCCTGATTTACAGGTATTCTCGCCCGGTTCGATGCCGTAACCACCTATGCCCCCCCCAACCCTTTCCGTCCATGACCTTGCCTGTGCCCGGGGTGACCGGCTGCTGTTCAAGGCCATGAATTTCAGTGTGAAGGCGGGAGAGCTGCTGCTGGTCCAGGGAGGGAACGGCCAGGGCAAGACCAGCCTGCTGCGTCTGCTGACGGGGCTATCCCGGCCCGAGGCGGGCGAGGTGCGCTGGCGCGGTGAGGCCATCCAGAAGCAGAGGGATGCCTACCACGCCGAGATGATGTATCTGGGCCACGCCAACGGCGTGAAGGACGATTTGAACCCCGTGGAGAATCTGCGCTTCGCCGAGGGCTTGCAGGGCAGGGCCTTCGACAAGGCCAGGGCCACGGCCCTGCTGGAGCGTCTGGGGCTGGGCCGTTGTCTGGATCTGCCCTGCCGGGTGCTGTCCTTCGGCCAGCGCAGGCGTGTCGCCTTGGCGGCCCTGCTGCTGGCGGGGGCGAGGCTGTGGATCCTGGACGAGCCCCTCACCGGCCTGGACGTGCATGCCGTGGCCTTGATGGAGGGGCTGATCCGGGATCACCTGGCGGGCGGCGGTCTGGTGGTGGCCACCACCCACCAGGCCCTGAACCTGGAAGGCCTGCCCGTGCAGCGCCTGCTGGTGGGCCATGTGGCCATTCCGGAACTGGCCTGATGCATCGTTTCCTGCTGGCGGTCCTGCGCCGTGACTTGACCCTGGCGGCCCGCCGCCGGGGCGACTGGCTCATCGCCCAGTTCTTCTTCGTCATGGTGGCCAGCCTGTTCCCCCTGGGTGTGGGCCCGGAGCCGGCAATGCTGGCCCGTATCGGCCCCGGCGTGCTGTGGGTGGCGGCCACCCTGGCCTCCCTGTTGTCCCTGTCCCGGCTTTTCGCCGATGACCACCGGGATGGCAGCCTGGAACACATGATCCTCTCTCCCGAACCCACGGTGCTGCTGGTGCTGGGCAAGTCCCTGGCCCATTGGCTCATCTATGGCATTCCCCTGCTCTTGATCGCACCGGTGCTGGGGCTGCAATTCAACCTGCCGTGGGATGCCATCCTGGTCCTGGAGTTCTCCCTGTTGCTGGGCACGCCCATCCTGTCTCTGCTGGGGGGCGTGGGGGCCGCCCTCACCCTGGGGCTGCGGGGTGGCGGCGTCTTGCTGACCCTGCTGATCCTGCCCCTCTACGTCCCCGCCCTGATTTTCGGCGCCGGCGCCGTGGATGGCGTGATGGCGGGAACCGGAGCCGAGGCGCACTTGTCATTGTTGGGCGCGTTCCTGGTGCTGTCCCTTATGATTGCGCCTTGGATCGCGGCCGCGGCCTTACGTGTGTCAATGGAATGAACCTCTATACCTACGCCTCTCCCGCCACGTTTTACCATCTCGCCGGCAGGCTCATCCCCTGGTTCGCCTGGGGGGCAGGCATCCTGAACCTGTGGGGCCTGTACATCGCTTTCTTCCTGGCGCCCACGGATTTCCAGCAGGGCGAGGCCTACCGCATCATCTTCATCCACGTGCCGGCGGCCTGGATGTCCATGTTCATCTACCTGGTCATGGCCTTCTGGGGGGCCATCGGCCTGGCTTTCAACACCCGGCTGTCCTTCATGATGGCCCGGGCCCTGGCGCCCACCGGCGCCATGTTCACCTTCGTGGCCCTGTGGACCGGCGCCTGGTGGGGCAAGCCCATGTGGGGGGCCTGGTGGGTATGGGACGCCCGGCTTACCTCGGAGTTGATCCTGCTGTTCCTGTATGTCGGCATCATTGCCCTGTGGGCCGCCATCGACGACATCAAACGGGGCGACCGGGCCGGATCCCTGTTGACCCTCATCGGCGCCATCAACGTGCCCATCATCTATTTCTCGGTGAAGTGGTGGAACACCCTGCACCAGGGGGCCTCCGTGAGCCTGACCAAGGCCCCTTCCATGGCGGCCATCATGTTGCAGGGCATGCTGGTGCTGGCCTTCGCCGCCTGGTTCTACACCATCGCCGTGGCCCTGGCGCGGGTGCGCCGCATCATCCTGGAACGGGAGCGGCATGCCGAGTGGGTGAAGGCGATTCTGCAAAAGGAGTCCTAGGATGAAACAGCCCCCTTACTCGCTGCGCTCGTTTCCCCCCGAGGGGGAGGTCAGTTCCTTCGGAACGGCCGTGCGGAACTGACATGAAACGCCCCTCAAGCTCACTTTGGGATGCGCTGAATAACCCCCCTCCCCCTCGGGGGGAGGGGTGGGGGAGAGGGCGCGTATCCGCGAAAAATCAATCAGTTACCCTCTCCCCACCCCCTCTCCCCGCGGGAGAGGGGGAAATAAATCAGCGTTTCCTTAGGACGGCCCTGCGGAGGAACTGAGATGGAATGGGCAAGCTGGTCCGAGTTCTGGGACATGGGTGGCTACGGCTTTTATGTCTGGGGCTCTTATGGCGTCACCGTGGCCTGTATCTTGATCGAGGTCATGTTATTGAAACGCGCCGCCGGTGACACTCGCCGGCGCCTGAAGCGCATGCAGCAATGGGAAGAGCAATGAAGTCGCGGCACAAGAAACTGGTGGTCATCGTATTGGCGCTTGCAGGGATCGGCATTGCCGCCGCGCTCATCCTGAATGCCTTCCGGAGCAACCTGGTGTTCTTCTTTTCCCCTACGGAAGTGGCGGAAGGCAAGGCCCCCACGGATCGAGCCTTCCGCATCGGCGGCCTGGTGGTGGATGGCAGCCTGAAGCGCGAGGCGGACGGACTGACCGTGAGCTTCGTGGTGACCGATACCGCCAAGTCCATCCCCGTCACCTACAAGGGCATCCTCCCCGACCTGTTCAAGGAGGGCAAGGGGGTGGTGGCGGAAGGCAAGCTGGGCGCCGATGGCCTGTTCACCGCCACCCAGGTGCTCGCCAAGCATGACGAGAACTACATGCCCCCAGAGGCTGCTCACGCCCTGGAACAGGCGGCGAAGGCGCAACAAACCCTGCAACAGTAAAGACGGCGGCACGCACGTCCGACGGCCGTGCCCTGACCATGACAGGAGACCCGCATGATTCCCGAACTCGGCCACTTCGCCCTCATCGTCGCGCTGCTGCTGGCGCTGACTCAATCCATCCTGCCTTTGGTGGGGGCCCGGCGGGGCAACCTCACCCTGATGTCCGTGGCCCGTCCCGCGGCCCAGGGCCAGTTCGTGTTCGTGGCCCTGGCCTTCGCCTGCCTGGCCTGGTCCTTCCTGACCAACGACTTCACCGTGGAGAACGTGGCGCGCAACTCCTTCTCCCAATTGCCCGAGGTCTACCGCTTCACCGCCACCTGGGGTTCCCACGAGGGCTCCATGCTCATGTGGGTCATGATCCTGGGCTTCTGGACCACGGCGGTGTCCGTGTTTTCCCGCCACCTGCCGGACGATATGGTGGCCCGGGTGATCGGCATCATGGGCCTGATATCCGTGGGCTTCCTGGCCTTCCTGCTCACCACCTCCAACCCCTTCGAGCGTCTGGTGCCGGCCCCCATGGACGGCCGTGACATGAACCCCCTGCTGCAAGACTGGGGCATGATCATCCACCCGCCCATGCTGTACATGGGCTACGTGGGCTTCGCCGTGGCCTTCGCCTTCGCCATCGCCGCCTTGCTGTCGGGCAAGCTGGACGCCGCCTGGGCCCGCTGGTCCCGGCCCTGGACCACGGTGGCCTGGGCCTTCCTGACCCTGGGCATCGTGCTGGGGGCCTGGTGGGCCTATCGCGAACTGGGCTGGGGCGGCTGGTGGTTCTGGGACCCCACGGAGAACGCCTCCTTCATGCCCTGGCTGGCGGGCACCGCCCTGATCCATTCCCTGGCGGTCACCGAGAAGCGGGGCGCTTTCAAGGCCTGGACCGTGCTGCTGGCCCTCATTGCCTTTTCCCTGTCCCTGCTGGGCACCTTCCTGGTGCGCTCCGGCGTACTGTCCTCGGTGCACGCCTTCGCCACCGACCCCGCCCGGGGCAGCTTCATCCTGGGTTTCCTGGCCGTGGTCATCGGCGGCTCCCTCATCCTCTACGCCTGGCGCGCCCCCAGGATGATCACTGGCGGCGCCTTCACCTGGTTCTCCCGGGAGGCCCTGCTGCTGGCCAACAATGTCATCCTGCTGGCGGCCATGGGCTCCGTGCTGCTGGGTACCCTCTACCCGCTGTTCATGGACGCCATGGGCATGGGCAAGATCTCCGTGGGTCCACCCTACTTCAACGCCGTGTTCGTGCCGGTGATGGCGCCGGTGCTGTTCCTGGTGGGCGTGGGGCCCCTGGCCCGGTGGAAGGAGGCCAGCCTGCCGGACCTATTCGCCCGTCTGAAGTGGGCCCTGGCCGTGGCCGTGGTCACCGGCCTGCTGCTGCCCTTCACCCTGGACGGGTTCAACCCCTGGGCCACCCTGGGCTTCGCCCTGGCGGCCTGGATCCTGCTGACGGTGCTCGTCGGCTTCCGCGAACGCATGCAGCACGGCACCCGCCTCACCCAGCTGCCCCGGGCCTTCTGGGGCATGCAGCTGGCCCACCTGGGCCTGGCCTGGGGCATCGCCGGCATCACTGTGGTGGCCAACTATCAGCTGGAGCGGAACGTGCGCATGAACGTGGGCGACTACACGGAACTGGCGGGATATACCTTCACCTTCCAGGGGGCCACGGAGTACAACGGCCCCAACTACCGTGCCGCCAAGGGCACGGTGGAGGTGACCCGGGACGGCAGGAAGATCGCCACCCTGCACCCGGAAAAACGCATCTACAACGCCTCCGGCATGCCCATGACCGAGGCGGCCATCCACCCCAGCTTCTTCCGCGACCTCTACGTGGCCTTGGGGGAACCCCTGGATGACCAGGCCCGGACCTGGGCCGTGCGGGTGTTCTACAAGCCTTTCATCGACTGGCTGTGGATCGGCGCCCTGTTCCTGGTGGTGGGGGGCTTCCTGGCCGCCTCCGACCGGCGCTACCGCATCGCCCTGAAGAAGTTGGCCATCCCCGCCGGTGCGGCATCCCAAGGAGCCTGAACATGAAGCGCTGGTTGCCGGTCATCGTCTTCTTCGTGTTGGTGGGGTTCTTCGCCAAGGGCCTGTTCCTCAATCCCCGGGAGGTGCCTTCGCCCTTCATCGGCAAGCCTGCCCCCGCCTTCACCCTGCCGCTGGTGGGCAACGAGGCCCAGACCTTCAGCCCCGCGGACATGAAGGGCAAGGTATGGATCCTGAACGTGTGGGCGCCCTGGTGCGTGTCCTGCCGCCAGGAACACCCGGTGCTCATGGCCCTGGCCCAAAGCGGGGCCGTGCCCATCGTCGGCCTCAACTGGAAAGACAAGGACCGGGAGGCGGCCCAGCTCCTGGCCCAGCACGGCAGCCCCTATGTGGCCGTGCCCGACGACCTCTCCGGCAAGGTGGGCATCGACTATGGTGTCACCGGCACGCCGGAGAGCTATGTGATCGACAAGGAAGGCATCGTGCGCATGAAGCATATAGGCCCCATCGACCCGGACGTGTGGAAAAACAAGATCGAACCGAAACTGAAGGAGCTGGGGGCATGAGGCACTTGATATTCGCCATCCTGCTGACCTTGGGCATGCCCGCCCTGGCGGGCGAGGCGGCCCCCAATGCCGAGGACCCGGTGATCGAGCAGCGCATGATCAAGCTGTCGGAGAACCTGCGTTGTCTCGTCTGTCAGAACGAGTCCCTGGCGGGTTCCCACGCGGAACTGGCGGAAGACCTGCGCCGGGAGATTCGCGCCCAGATGAAGGCGGGCAAGAGCGACCGGGAGGTGCTGGACTACCTCACCGCCCGCTACGGCGATTATGTGCTCTATCAACCCCCCTTCAAGCCGGTGACCTACCTGCTCTGGCTGGGCCCCCTGCTGTTCCTGCTCATCGGTGGCGGCGTCTGGTATGCAGCCCTGAAAAAGCGGCGCGCCCTGAAGGAAACGCCCCTGGACGAGAAACAACTCGCCGCCGCCGAACAACTGCTGAACGACAAATAGGATAGTCATGACCCCCTTCTGGACCGTTTCCCTGTTCTGGATCGCCACCGTGGCTTGCGTAGCCATTGCCCTGGCCTTTGTCCTGCCCCCCCTGCTGCGTAAGCCATCGGGGGAGGCAAAGGCGGCCCGGCGGGACATCAACATCGCCGTCTATCGGGACCAGATGAAGGAAATGGAGGCGGACCGGACCAACGGCCTGCTCTCCGAGGACCAGTTCCAGGCAGCCAAACTGGAGCTGGAGGCCCGCCTGGCGGAGGACGCCCTGGCCAGGGAGGCCGCAGACACCGCGCCGGTTCGGGGCGGTGGCCGCAAACTGGGCTTTTCCCTGGCGGCCCTGTTGCCCGCCGCCGCCTTCGGACTGTATTTCCTGCTGGGCAATCCCGCCGCCCTCACCGCCATCAACGAGGCCCAGGCCAACCCCAATGCCGTGCCCGGCGAGCACGACATCATGAAGATGATTCAGAAGGTGGAGGAGAAGACCCGCCAGGATCCCAACGACGGTCAGGCCTGGACCATTCTGGCCAAAACCTACGCCGCCGTGGGGCATTGGCCCGAGGCACTCGATGCCTGGGAGAAGGCCATGAAGCTGCGCCCTGGTGAACCTGCCGTCATGACGGGCTACGCCGAGGCCCTGGCCATCACCAACAACCGGGTGCTGCAGGGCAAGCCCATGGAACTGGTGTTGCAGGCCCTGGAGAAGGACCCCAACGACATCAAGGGCCTGGAACTGGCCGGTATCGGCAATTTCCAGGAGCGGAACTTCGCCAAGGCCGCCTTCTATTTCAAACAGCTCTACAAGCTGTTGCCCCCTGAATCGCCCTATGCCCAGGACATCCTGGGGGCCCAGAAAGAGGCGGAGAAAATGGTCAAGAGTGCCCTGACCGGCCTGGACGACCTCTCCGCCCAGGGTGCGGACAACAGCAAACCCGCTGCGGCGGGAGCCAGCATTCACGGCAGTGTGGATATCGCCCCTGCCTTGAAAGGCAAGGTGAGCGACAAGGACGTGGTGTTCCTGTTCGCCCGCTCCGGCCAGGGCGGTCCCCCCGTGGCCGCCATTCGGGCCCAGGCGGTCAAGTTTCCGTTGGAGTTCGAGTTGAACGACAGCATGGCCATGAACCCCGAAAACCGTCTGTCGAAGTTCAAGGAAGTGACCCTCACCGCCCGGGTGACCAAGTCCGGTGATGTCAAAGGCGCGGCCGGCGACCTGGAAGGCACCGCCAAGCTGGTGAAGGTGGGCGCCAAGGACGTGAAAGTGCTGATCGACACCGTGCGCCAGTAACCGTTGCCTGTCCCGGAGCGAAAATACAAACACCCATGTCCCCGGAAATATCCATGCGCACCCTCATTTGCGGCTCCATGGCCTACGACACCATCATGGTGTTCCACGACCACTTCAAGAACCACATCCTGCCGGACCAGATCCACATCCTGAACGTGTCTTTCCTGGTGCCGGACATGCGTCGGGAGTGGGGCGGCTGCGCCGGCAACATCGCCTACAACATGAAACTGCTGGGGGGCGAGCCGGTGATCATGGCCACGGTGGGAGACGATTTCTCCCCTTATGCCGACCGCCTGAGGCAGCTGGGCATCGAGCAGGGCCACATCCGCCACATCCCCTACACCTTCACCGCCCAAGCCTTCATCACCACGGACCTGGCGGACAACCAGATCACCGCCTTCCATCCTGGGGCCATGAACTCGGCCCACCACAACGAGGTGGGCAGCGCGGAGGGCATTCGGCTGGGCATCGTTTCCCCCGACGGCCGTCAGGGCATGCTGGACCACGCCCGTCAGTTCGCCGAAGCGGGCATCCCGTTCATCTTCGATCCGGGCCAAGGCCTGCCCATGTTCAACGGCGAGGAGTTGATGGACTTCGTCCGCCAGGCGGATTACCTCACCTGCAACGATTACGAGGCGAAACTCCTGCAGGAGCGCACGGGTCACAGCCTGGAGCATTTGGCCAGACAGGTGAGGGCGTTGATCGTCACCCTGGGGGGCGAAGGATCCCGCATTTATGCCGATGGCCAGGTGCATGAGGTGCCAGCGGCCAAGGCGGCGGCCGTGGTGGACCCCACGGGCTGCGGCGATGCCTACCGGGCGGGTCTCATGGTGGGCATGCACAAGGGGTATGATTGGCCTACCTGCGGCCGTCTGGCCGGGTTGCTGGGGGCCATCAAGATCGCCCACCGGGGCGGCCAGAATCACCATTTCACCTGGGACGAGGTGGCGGACAGGTTCAAGGCGGAATACGGTTACGCGCTTTGAGTAAAGGAGGTTGAGATGAACAAGCATTGCATGATGTTGCTGGTGCCCGCGCTGCTGGCCGGGGTGTTGACGGGCTGCGCCAGCGGCCTGGGCAGTGGGGACTATGAGCGCAAGGAGGCCCGCCGTGTCTATGAAGTGAAGATGGGCGTGGTGGAAAGCGTGCGCCAGGTGAAGCTGGAAGGAACCGAGTCCGGCGTGGGCGCGGCGGCAGGCGGCGTGGTGGGCGGCATTGCCGGCAGCAAGGTGGGCGGGGGCAAGGGCTCGGCCATCGGCGCCGTCGTGGGCGCGGTAGCCGGCGGCCTGGGCGGGGCGGCGGCAGAAGAGGCCCTGACTCGCAAGGCCGGACTGGAGATCGTCGTTCGCCTGGATTCCGGCCGGACCATCGCCGTGGTGCAGGAAGACACGGGCGAATCCTTCGCCCGGGGCGACCGGGTGCGGGTGCTGGAGTCCGGCGGCCAGGCCCGGGTCACCAGGCAGTAACCGGTTCGCGTTTTGGCCATTCTCAAGCTGCTGCGCCTGGCCGGCCACCTGCTGGCGGGGGCTCTCACCATCCTGCTGCTGTTTCCCCACCTGAACAGGGAGGAATGTTCCCGTCGCGTCACCCGCTGGGCCACGAGGCTGCTGGCCCTATTCAACATCCAGGTGGTGGTCCGGGGCAGGGCGCCCACGGTGCGGGCCGGCGGGGCCATGCTGGTGGCCAACCACATCTCCTGGCTGGATATCTACGTATTGCAGAGCCTCTTGCCGGTGCGCTTCATCTCCAAGGCCGAAGTGCAGGGCTGGCCCCTGATCGGCTGGCTGGCTCAGGAAGTCGGCACGGTGTTCCTGGTGCGGGAGAAGAAGTCGGATGCCATGCGGGTCAACCAGGTCATGGCGAACCACCTGCGGGCCGGCGACCTGCTGGCCCTTTTCCCCGAGGGCACCACCTCGGACGGACGGGGGGTGCTGCCTTTCTATTCCTCCCTGTTCCAGCCTGCCGTGGAGGCCAGGGCCCAGATCTGGCCGGCCCGGCTGCGCTATCTGGACAAGGCGGGACATCCCAGCGAGGCGGCCGCCTACTACGGCGGCATGACCTTGGCGGAGTCCCTTTGGCGGGTGGCCCGTCAGCGGGGGATTACCGTGGAGGTGACCTTCCTGCCCCTGATTCCCTACCGGGAGGGTCTGGGGCGGCGGGAACTGGCCCGCCTGTGCGAGACGGTCATTCGTGGGGCCGATGCCGGGGCCGGCAGTCCACCTGGAAGCACTGTTCATCTTCCAGCCTGAAGGCGGTCAGCGCCCCGCCCCACAGGCAGCCCGTGTCCAGGGCCACCACATCCTCCCGCACCAGCAGGCCCAGGGTGGACCAGTGGCCCATGAGCACGCGCACATCCCTGCTCCTGCGGCCGGGAAAATCGAACCAGGGGATCAATTCGGGCGGCGCTGTGCCCAGGCCCAGCTTGTGCTGGTATTCCAGGCTGCCGTCCCGATGCAGGTAGCGGGTGCGGGTGAGGGCGTTGGCGATGAAGCGCAGCCTGTCCTGCCCCACCAGGGCGGGGCTCCAGCGGCGGGGCTCGTTGCCGTACATGCCCTTGAGAAACTTCCGCCAACCGGGGCCCCGCAGGGCGTGTTCCAGCTCCCGGGCGTGGACCTCGGCATCGTCGCCACTCCACTCGGGGGCCAGGCCCGCATGGACCATGAGCCAGCGGTCCCGGCGATGGGCCATGGGCCGATGCCGCAGCCAGGTCAGCAGGGCATCCCTGTCCGGGGCCCCCAGGATCATCTCCAGGGTGTCCTTGCGGTGGGGCGGAACGAAGCCTTCCGCCACCGCCAGCAGGTGCAGGTCGTGGTTGCCCAGTACCGCCACCACGGCATCGTCGTGGGCCATGCACCAGCGCAGCACCGCCAGGGAGTCCTCGCCCCGGTTCACCAGGTCGCCGGTGATCCACACCTGGTCCCTGGCCGGGTCGAAGGCCACGGCTTCCAGCAGTTTCAGGAAGTCCTCGTAACAGCCCTGAATATCGCCGATGGCGTAGGTGCTCATGCTGTGCTCACCCATCCACTTCCGGGCCTTGCAGGGCCATGAGGGGCCGCATGGCCGCCAGCAGGTTGGCGAACAACTGGGGGTGCTGCTTTTCCTGCTCCGCCAGCAGGCCCTTCATCTGGAAGCGCTGCATGGGCATGGAGAAGCAGGCGGGGCAGTTTTCATGGATCACGGGCAGGCCTGCGTGGGCGGCGAAGTCCCGGGTCTGGCGCTCCCGGGCGTAGATGAGGGGACGGATGACGCGCACGTCGCCGGCATCGTTCAGGTAGTGGGCCTGCATGGTGCGCAGCTTGCCGCCGAAGAAGGCGCTCATGAGGAAGCTTTCCGCCAGATCGTCCAGGTGCTGGGCCAGGGCCAGCACGTTGCAGCCCTGCTCCCGGGCGACGCGGTAGAGGATGCCTCGACGCAGGCGGGAGCAGTAGGCACAGAAGGAATCCCCTTTCATGTGCTCCGCGGCGGATTCCACGATGGGCTGGGATTCGTAGAAGTAGGGCACGCCCAGTTCCGCCATGTAGGCCTTCAGAGGCGAGGGGTCGTATTCCGGCGACTGGGGGTCCACGGTGCATGCGGCCAGCTGGAACTTCACCGGCGCTTTCTTTTGCAGGTGCAGCAGGACGTGCAGCAGGGACAGGGAATCCTTGCCGCCGGACAGGCCCAGCAGCACCCGGTCCCCGTCGCGGATCATGGCGTAGTCGCCGATGGCCCGGCCGGCGGCGGCCAGCAGGGGGCGTGAGGGCTTCACGGCCTGGGCCGCCACCCGGACGGGGGCTTCGGTGGAGGGGCTCACAGCAAGGGCTCGACGATGCCGGCCAGTCGTGCTTCCGCCACTTCGCCCACCAGGGTGGCGACGGCCTTGCCCCCGCGGTCGAACACCACGGTGTAGGGCAGGCCCCCCAGGCGGTTGCCGGCCGCCTGCCCCAGGCGCACGGCATCCAGCCCCCCCAGCAGGACGGGGTAGTCCATGCCCGTTTCATCCACGTAGGCCTGGACCTTGTCCGCGTCGTCCAGGGCCACGCCCACGATCTGCAAGCCCCGGGGGGCCAGGCGCTCCTGCAGACGGATGAAGCCGGGGATTTCCTTGCGGCAGGGAGGGCACCAGGGGGCCCAGAAGTTGATCACCGTGACCTTGCCCAGCCACTGCTTGAGGGGCTGGGGTTTTTGCGCCAGGTCCGGCAGGCTGGCGGCCCAGACCTTGACGATGTCCACGTCGAGGGGCGTCCCCACCTGGGCCTGCCCCGGGCCGTGCCGGGCGGCGAACCAGGAGGTGGCGGCCAGACCCGCCGCCACCAGGGACAGAACCAGCAGCGCGCGACGGGAGGTCACGGCAGGGCTTTGTCGATGCTGGCCAGGAATTGCTCGGGCTTCTCGTAGCCCACGACGCGATAGGCCGCTTCCCGGCCGTTGGCGTCGAAGAAGATGATGCCGGGGGGGCCGAACAGCTTGAAGCGGGCCAGCAGGGCCTTGTCATCCGGGGTGCTGGCGGTGACGTCCGCCTGGAGCAGGACCATGTCCTTCAGGCGCGCCTGGACCTTGGGGTCGGCAAAGGTGAAGCGCTCCATCTCCTTGCAGGACACGCACCAGTCCGCGAAGAAATCCAGCAGCACGGGCTTGCCTCGGGCGGCGGCCACGGCGGCGTCCAGCTCGGCCACGTTCTTCACGCGGGTGAATGCCAGATGGGGTTTGGCCTCGGCGGCGCCCGCCCCGCCGCCCTGGAACACGGACAGGGGCTGGAGCAGATCCCGACTGCCCCCCAGGGCGCCCAGCAGCAGGGCGATGCCCGCCACCAGGAAGATGACGCCCACGCCCTTCCAGAAGCGTGCGAAGCCCTTGGCGTTCACCGCCAGAGGCTCCAGGGCGTGCAGATACATGGCGGAGATGATGAGCAGGGCCGCCCACAGGGCCATGTTCGTTACCGGCGAGAGCAGGGGCGAAATGAGCCAGATGGCCACCGCCAGCAGGGCCACGCCGAAGAATTTCTTCACCGCCTCCATCCAGGCGCCGGCCCGGGGCAGCAGGGCGCCGGCGGAGAGGCCCACGGCCAGCAGGGGCACGCCCATGCCCAGGGCCAGGGAGAACAGGGACACGCCCCCCAGCGCCACATCCCCGGTCTGGCTGATGTAGAGCAGGGCGCCGGCCAGGGGCGCGGCCACGCAGGGGCCCACGATGAGGGCGGAGAGGGCGCCCATGGCGAAGACGCCGCCGAAGCGGCCGCCGGGTACCTTGTTGCTGGCCTCGGTCAGGCGGCTTTGCAGGAAGCTGGGCATCTGCAACTCGTAGAAGCCGAACATGGACAGGGCCAGGGCCACGAAGATGGCCGCGCCCGTGCCCAGGGCCCAGGGGTTCTGCAAGGCGTTGGAGATGAGGGTGCCCGACAGGCCGGCGATGATGCCGACGATGGCGTAGGTGGTGGCCATGCCCAGCACATAGGCCAGGGACAGCGAGAATCCCTTGGCCTTGGTGATGTGCTGGCCCCGGCCCACGATGATGCCCGACAGGATGGGGATCATGGGAAAGACGCAGGGGGTCAGGGACAGCAGCAGACCGAAGCCGAAGAAGCTGAAGGTGATGACCCAGAAGTTGCCACCTTGGAGGATTTGCGCGATGCGGCCGGTTTCCGAGGTATCGGCCTGGGCCGGCGCGGAGGGTGCCTGGGCGCTGTCGGTCGTGGCGGCGGCGGGCGCGGTGAGGTCCACCTCCACGTCCTGTTCCTGAGGCGGGTAGCAGATACCCTTCTCGCTACACCCCTGGTGGCGGGTCACCAGCCGCATGCGCTTGGCGTCGGCCGGCAGGCCCGCCAGCCGGATGCCGACACTGAAGCTGTTGTGATAGACGTGGGTCTTGCCGAAGTTGGGATCCTCCTTGGCCTCCGCGGGGGGCAGATCCAGGCCCGCCACGGTGACGCCAGCGGGTTCTTTCACACTGAAGCCGATTTTGTCGCGGTACAGGTAATACTGGGGCGCCACGGTGAAGCGTGCCTCCAGGCGGCCGTCCTGGCGGGGCACGACATGTAGCTGGAAGGCCTCGGCCGGTGACAGGAACTCCGGCTCCTGCTCACCCCCAAACGACGTGGCCAGGTTTTTCAGCCGGTCCAGGGCCTCGGGGCTCTGGCGTTGCATGGGTGCCGGCGTGACGGGCGCCGCGGCGACGGAGATCAGCTTGATGGCGGCCGTGGCCTCCTGGGGCGAATAGCACACGCCCATGTCCGCACAGCCCTGGAACTCGGCCTTCAGGTTGAATCGGCCGGCGCCATTGGCGGTGACCGGGATCTGGATGCGCAGGTCGCCCCGGTGGGTTTCCACCTTGCCCATGAACTCATCCTGCTTGACCTTGCCGGGGGGAATGGCGGGCGTGCCCAGGCTTACGCCGTTGTCGGCGGAGAACTTGAACTTGTTGTGATAGAGGTAGTAGCCGTTGGCGATCTGGAAACGCGCCTCCACGCGGCCGGCCTCCTTTTGCTGGGCGGAGAACTGGAAGGCCTTCTCCGGTTCCAGCAATTCTTCTTCCGCAAAGGCGGGGGCAGACACCAAGCCCAGCAGGCAGAGGAGGGGGGAGAGGAGGCGATGTATGAACGGGTGAGGCATGAAAGCTCCAATCAGGCCGGTGGGGGCGACTGGGAGTTGGCCGTGTCGGCGACCCAGCGCAGGTAATCCGGGAGTCCCGCGTCGATCTTCAGGGCAATGATCTCCGGCAGGTCGTAGGGGTGATGCTGATGGATATAGGCTTGCACGGCGGGGTAAAGTTTCGCCGTGGTCTTGATGAACAGGGGAACTTCCCCATCTTCCCTCAACGCGCCTTCCCAGCGGTAGAACGACCGGCAGGGCGCCAGGGCATTCACACAGGCCGCCAGGCGTGTTTCCACCAGACCTTTCGCCAGGCGATGGGCTGCCTCGGCATCGGGCAGATTGGTCAGGACGAGCAGGGCTTCCGGCACGGGGTTCAGGACGAGGGGTATGGGATGAGATTGGGTTTCGTGGGGATTATAGCCGCGGCCTTTTTGGCCCTGGAAATAGTAGGAATAGCCTTGGTGGCCGCAGAAATAGGCGCCTTGCGCACGTTCCTCTGGCTGCTGGGCGCCGCCGTGGCGGGGGGCTGGATCATCCGCAGTGCCGGCGCCGGTTTCATGCCCGCGTTGATGCAGGCCACTGCCGATGGCCAGGACCCTTTCAGTGTCATGTGGCGGGCCGGCCGCCGTTTTCTCGCAGGCCTGCTGCTGATATTTCCGGGGCCGATCACCGATGTGCTGGCCCTGCTGCTGTTGCTCAGCGCCGGCCTGCCCCGGGCCGCCGCGCCTGCTTCAACGGCCGGCTCCAGTGTGGGCGGCGGCCAGGGCGGCCCTCGTTCATTCAGGCGTCCCCATCCGGCGGGGGACGATGTGATCGAGGGGGAATTCCGGCGCGAGGACTGATCCTGTCGCGCCACCTACAGGGCGAAATCGTAGTCCACGATGAGGGGGGCGTGATCGGAGAAGCGCTGTGCCTTGTACACGTGGGCCGAGCGGGCGCGGCCGGCGATACCCGGGGTGGCGATCTGGTAGTCGATGCGCCAGCCCACATTTTTGGCCCAGGCCTGGCCCCGGTTGGACCACCAGGTGTAGGCCTCGCCGGTGTGGTCCGGGTAGAGGCGGCGATAGACGTCCACCAGCCCCAGGCGGTCGAAGACCTCCGTCAGCCAGGCCCGTTCCTCCGGCAGAAAGCCGGAATTCTTCTGGTTGGACTTCCAGTTCTTGAGGTCCTTCTCGGTGTGGGCGATGTTCCAGTCGCCGCACAGGATGATCTCCCGCCCGGACCGGGCCAGTTTTTCCAGGTGGGGCAGGAAGCGCTCCATGAAGCTGAACTTGGCGGCCTGGCGCTCGTCTGAGCTGGAACCGGAGGGCAGGTAGAGGGATATGACACAGAGATGGCCGAAGCAGGCCTCAAGATATCGCCCCTCCCGGTCGATATCCGGGATACCCAGCCCCTCGATGGTTCGGTCCGGCGGGCGCCTGGCATAGAGGCCGACGCCGCTGTAGCCCTTTTTCTCGGCGTAATGGAAGTAGCCGTGCAGACCGGGGGGGTTGAGCATCTCCGGGGTCAGGTCCGGGGCCTGGGCCTTGAGTTCCTGGAGACAGACGATGTCGGCATGCTGACTTGCCAGCCAAGGGTAGAGGCCTTTGGCAGCGGCGGAGCGAATGCCGTTAAGATTCAGGCTGATGACGCGCATAAACAGGAGTCCGGGTGCAGGAATTCAAAAGCGCTTTTCTCGAACTGGCCATAGAGCGGAAGGTCTTGCTGTTCGGGGAGTTCAAGACCAAGGCAGGTCGCATGAGCCCCTATTTCTTCAATGCCGGCCAGTTCAACGATGGGGCGTCGCTGAAGAAGCTGGGGGAATTCTACGCCAAGGCCATCCAGTCCTCCGGCTTGGCCTTCGATGGGCTGTTTGGTCCCGCCTACAAGGGCATTCCCCTGGTGACGGCGGTGTCCATCGCCCTGGCGGCGGAAGGCCGCAACGTGCCCGTGACCTACAACCGCAAGGAGGCCAAGGACCACGGCGAGGGCGGCACCCTGGTGGGCGCGTCCCTGAAGGGCGACATCCTCATCGTCGACGACGTGATTTCCGCCGGCACCTCGGTGCGCGAATCGGTGCAACTGATCCGTGCCGCCGGCGCCCGGCCCTGCGGCGTGGCCATCGCCCTGGATCGCATGGAGCGGGGCCTGGGCCACCTCTCCGCCGTGCAGGAAGTCGTCCAGGAGTACGGCATGCCCGTGGTCAGCATCGTCAGCCTGGATGACCTGAGCCGATATCTCGCGGCCAAGCAGGGTTGGGCGGCCACCCTGGCGGCGATTCAGACCTACCGGGCCGAATACGGGGTTCAGCCATGAACCTGTTCCCCGTCTTGAGCGCCTGGACCCTGACCGGTTTCCTTCTGGCGGCGTCCCTGTCCGCCCAGGGGGCCACTTACCGCTGGGTGGACAGCAATGGTCGTGTGCATTACACGGATACCATGCCGCCCCAGCAGGCCGGCCTGGGGCACCAGGAACTGGACAAGCAGGGCCGGGTGATCAAGGAGGTGGAGCGGACCCGCCGCACCGCCGAGGAGCAACGCCGGGCCGAGGAGGCGCGCAGGCGCGAGGAAGCGGAACGGCAAAGGGAACTGGAGCAGGAGCGCCGGGATCGGGCCCTGCTCACCAGCTACACCAGCGAGGAGGAGATCGACCTGGTGCGGGACCGGGCCCTGGAGCTGGAAAGGCTGCAGATCGACAGCCTCCAGGCCCAGATGAACAATGCCTCCGAGAAGTTGACCTACGCCAATGGCGAGATCAAGAAGTACGCCAGCCCCGGCAAGCAAGTGCCGCGCAGCTTCCTGCAGATGCGGCAAGAGGCCCAGGACGATCTGGCGCGTATCGGCCAGATGCTGGCCCAGCGGCAGAAGAACCTGGAGGAAATCCGCGCCAAGTACGAGGCCGACAAGCTCCGTTTCCGCGAGTTGAAGGCCCGGGCCCCCCGATAGGAAAGGGCCAGGCGGGGGATCAGTCCGCCAATTTTCCGCGCAGCAGTGCGTTCACCTGGGCGGGGTTGGCCTTGCCCTTGGTGGCCTTCATGACCTGGCCCACCAGGGCGTTGAAGGCTTTCTCCTTGCCGGCGCGGAATTCCTCCACCGATTTCGGGTTCGCCGCCAGCACCGCGTCGATGATGCGTTCCACCTCGCCGGCATCGGACATCTGCTTCAGGCCCTTCCGTTCGATCAGAGCGGCCAGGCCGCTGCTGACTTCTTCGAGGGAATCAGCCATGACCCACTCAGCGGCTTCCTTCGGCGACCACAAGTGGTCGAAAACTTGCTTCGCCGCGTTGTTTGAAACGGTTCCGTCCACGATTTTGCCGATCAAGGCGGCAAGCACTACGGGCTTGACGGGCGAATCGGCGATGTCTTTGGCTTCCCGGTTGAGCCGCGCAAAAAGTTCGCCTTGCATCCAGTTGGCCACCTGCTTGGCTTTGTCCGCCCCGACCAAATCCACTGTGGCGATGAAGTACTCTGACACCTCACGTTGACTGGTGAGCTGGCCGGCATCGTAGGCGGACAATCCATAGTCGCGCTGGAAACGTTCGCGCATGGCGCCGGGAAGTTCCGGCATGGCCGCCTTCACCGCATCGATCCAGTCTTCTTCCAGTTTCACCGGCAGCAGATCCGGGTCCGGGAAGTAGCGATAGTCATGGGCGTCCTCCTTGGTGCGCATCATGCGGGTCTCGCCCGTGTCCGGGTCGAACAGCACGGTGGCTTGCTGGATCTGGTGGCCGTCCTCGATCCGTTCGATCTGCCAGCGCACCTCGTAGTCGATGGCCTGTTCCAGGAAGCGGAAGGAGTTCAGGTTCTTGATCTCCCGTCGGGTGCCGAACTCGGCCTGCCCCTTGGGCCGTACCGAGACGTTGGCGTCCACCCGGAAGCTGCCTTCCTGCATGTTGCCGTCGCAGATGCCGATCCAGGTGACCAGGGTATGCAGGGCCTTGGCGTAGGCCACCGCCTCTTTGGCGGAGCGCATGTCCGGCTCGGAGACGATCTCCAGCAGGGGGGTGCCGGCCCGGTTCAGGTCGATGCCGGTCATGCCGTGGAAGTCCTCGTGCAGGGACTTGCCCGCGTCCTCCTCCAGGTGGGCCCGGGTCACCCGTATGATCTTGGTCTCCTCGCCGACCTGGATGTCGATGCTGCCGCCTTCCACGATGGGCAGCTCATACTGGCTGATCTGGTAGCCCTTGGGCAGGTCCGGGTAGAAGTAATTCTTGCGGGCGAAGATGTTGGTGCGGTTCAGCTTGGCGCCAATGGCCAGGCCGAACTTGATGGCCCGCTCCACCGCGCCCTTGTTCAGCACCGGCAGCACACCGGGCAGGGCGATGTCCACCTGGCAGGCCTGGGTGTTGGGCTCGGCGCCGAAGGCGATGCTGGCGCCGGAGAAAATCTTGGACTTCGTGGTGAGCTGGGTATGCACTTCCAGCCCGATGACGGTTTCCCATTGCATAGTCGTGTTCCCGTACTTGGGTGCGCCGGCGCGGTCCGGCCCTATTCGTTCTCGATGGCTTGATCGCGCAGTTCACGCAACCCGGCCGGCATGGTCAGGGTGGCCCTGTCCCAGCCCTCCAGGTCCAGCACTTCATCCAGGCATCGTTCCAGCTCTGCATGGGCCCTTGCCGCCGATTCAGCGATGCGGGCATGGACCTGCATCATCCTGTGATCTTTGACGGCACAAGTGCGCTGATAGTCGAACAACTCGCGCAGATTCAGTACCTGTCGCGCCACCTGGGCCGGGCAGGCGCACATGTAAATCATGGCCTGGTCGGTGATGCGGTGAAGCTGGTCGTTGCTGAAGCAGATGGACAGGTCATTCATGGCGATCATCCTCCCAGAGAGGGCGCGCGCTGATGCCAGTCCGTGGTCAGCTGGTACTGGTGGGCCACGTTGAGCATCCGCGCCTCGCCGAAGTAGTTGCCGATGAGCTGCAGGCCGATGGGCAGGCCCTGGCCGTCAAAGCCGCAGGGCAGGGACATGCCGGGCAGGCCGGCCAGGTTCACGGCAATGGTGTAGATGTCGGAGAGATACATCTGCACCGGGTCGTCGGCCTTCTCACCCAGCCGGAAAGCGGTGGTGGGGGCGGTGGGCCCCAGGATCACGTCGCACCGCCTGAAGGCCTCGGCGAAGTCGTTGGCGATGAGGCGGCGCAGTTTCTGGGCCTGGATGTAATAGGCGTCGTAGTAGCCGTGGGACAGCACGTAGGTGCCGATGAGGATGCGGCGCTTCACCTCGCTGCCGAAACCCTCGGCCCGGGTCTTCTCGTACATGTCCAGCAGGTCGGTGTATTCCGGGGTGCGGTAGCCGTAGCGCACGCCATCGAAGCGGGACAGGTTGCTGGAGGCCTCCGCCGGGGCCAGCACGTAGTAGGCCGCTACGGACAGCCGGGAATTGGGCAGGCCCACCTCCACGGTCTTAGCGCCCAGCTTGCGGTATTGGGCGATGGCCTCGTCCACGGCCCTGGCGGTGTCGCCGGTCAGGCCCTCGCCGAAGAATTCGCGCGGCAGGCCGATCTTGAGGCCTGCCAAAGGCTGGTTAAGGTCGCGGGTGTAGTCCTCCTTTTCCCGTTGCAGGCTGGTGGAGTCCCGCCCATCGAAGCCGGCCATGACGTTGAGCAGCAGGGCGCAGTCCTCGGCGCTGCGGGCCATGGGGCCGCCTTGGTCCAGGCTGGAGGCAAAGGCGATCATGCCGTAGCGGGACACCACGCCGTAGGTGGGCTTCAGGCCGGTGATGCCGCACAGGGCGGCGGGCTGGCGGATGGAACCGCCGGTGTCCGTGCCCGTGGCGGCGGGGGCCAGGCGGGCCGCCACGCAGGCGGCGCTGCCGCCGGAGGAGCCGCCGGGCACCCGGGCGGTGTCCCAGGGGTTCTTCACCGGGCCGTAGAAGCTGGTCTCGTTGGAGGAGCCCATGGCGAACTCGTCCATGTTGGTCTTGCCCAGACAAGGCATGCCCGCTGTCTTGAACTGCTGGATGACGTGGGCGTCGTAGGGCGAGACGAAGTTGGACAGCATCTTCGAGCCGCAGGTGGTGAGCCAGCCCTCGGCGCAGAAGATGTCCTTGTGGGCGACGGGCACGCCGGTGAGGGGACCGGCATTGCCGGAAGCGCGCAGGGCGTCGGCGGCCCGGGCCTCGGCCAGGGTCTTGTCCCGGTCCACGGTGATGAAGGCATTGAGTGTGGGATTCAGGCCTTCGATGCGATCCAGGTAGTCCTGACAAAGCTCGACGCTGGAGGCCTTGCCTTCAGCCAGGAGGGTGGAAAGGGATTTGAGGGTGTGGGTCATAGGCTTGGGATCACTCGATCACCTTGGGCACCAGGTACAGGCCGTTTTCGGTCTGGGGGGCAATGGCCTGGAAGGCCTCGCGGCGGTTGGGTTCGCTGACCACGTCCGGGCGCAGGCGCTGGGACAGGTCCTGGGCATGGGCCATGGGCTCGATGCCGCGGGTGTCCACACCCTGCATTTCCTCGATGAGGCCAAAGATGCCGTTGAGCTGGTGCTGGGTCTGGGCCGCCTCCGCATCCGTGACCCGGATACGGGCCAGGCGGGCAATACGTCGGACATCTTCGATGGAGAGAGACATTTCGCTGCTAACGTCTTATTTCATAAGGCCGTGTAGGTTATCATGCACCGCTATTTTTTGACCCTTACCGGGAACGTTTCATGTTCGGATTCCTACGCGGTTATTTTTCCACCGACCTGGCCATCGACCTGGGTACTGCCAACACGCTGATCTATGTGCGTGGGCGGGGCATCGTGCTGAACGAGCCTTCCGTGGTGGCCATCCGCCAGGAGGGGCTGTCGGGCAAGAAGATCATCCAGGCCGTGGGCCTGGAGGCCAAGCAGATGCTGGGGCGCACCCCGGGCAACATTCAGGCCATCCGCCCCATGAAGGACGGCGTCATCGCCGACTTCAACGTCACCGAGCAGATGCTCAAGTTTTTCATCAAGAAGGTCCACGACACCCGGCTGTTCCACCCCAGTCCCCGCATCATCATCTGCGTGCCTTCCGGCGCCACCCAGGTGGAGCGCCGGGCCATCAGGGAATCGGCCATCGGCGCCGGCGCCCGCCAGGTGTACCTCATCGAGGAGCCCATGGCGGCGGCCATCGGCGCCGGCATGCCGGTGGCGGAGGCCACCGGCTCCATGGTGGTGGATATCGGCGGCGGCACCACCGAGGTGGGGGTCATCTCCCTGGGGGGCGTGGTCTACACCGCTTCCGTGCGGGTGGGCGGCGACAAGTTCGACGAGGCCATCATCAACTACATCCGCCGCAACTACGGCATGTTGATCGGCGAGTCCACCGCCGAGACCATCAAGAAGGAGATGGGATCGGCCTTCCCCGGCTCCGAGGTGCGGGAGATGGAGGTGAAGGGCCGCAACCTGGCGGAAGGCATTCCCCGCAGCTTCACGGTCACCTCCAACGAGATCCTGGAGGCCCTCACCGAGCCCCTCAACACCATCGTCTCCGCCGTGAAATCCGCCCTGGAGCAGACCCCGCCGGAACTGGGGGCGGACATCGCCGAAAAGGGCATGGTGCTCACCGGCGGCGGCGCCCTGCTGCGGGACCTGGACCGGCTGCTCATGGAGGAGACCGGCCTGCCCGTGATCGTGGCGGAAGATCCCCTGTCCTGCGTGGTGCGCGGCTCCGGCCGGGCCCTGGAGGAGATGGACCGCCTGGCGACGGTGTTCACCAACGACTGATTTCCCCGGATACAAGGTGCAGGGAACAAGGAAACGTCACTTTTCCTTGCACCGGGCGCTTTGATCCCTGCCCCTGAAGATGTCCCGCGCGCCCCAGGCCCCCCTCTTCGTCCGGGAGATGGGCCTGCCCGCCCGTTTCGGGCTGTACGTGCTCTTCAGCCTGGTCATCGCCGCCATCGACACCCGCTATGCCGCCCTGAACGAGGTGCGCAGCGGGCTCAATGCCTTGTTGCATCCGCTGCGCGTCGGCCTGGCCATGCCCTGGGACTGGGCCCGGGAAGCCGGGGGCTTCTTCGTCACCCATGGCGAACTCCATGCGGAGAACGCACGCTTGCAGCGGGAGCGGGATCGACTCTTGATCCTGCAGCAGGACCGTCAGGCCATGGCCGCCGAGAATGCTCATCTGCGCAGCCTGCTGGCCCTGCCGAATCGGCCCGGCGTGACCGCGGTGGCGGCGGAAATCCTCCAGACGGCGGCGGACCCCTTTTCCCGCAAAGTCATCATCGACAAGGGGAAGGCCCAGGGCCTGACGCCCGGACGGCCGGTGGTGGATGGGGCGGGGCTGGTGGGCCAGGTGACCCGGGTCTTTCCCTATAGCGCCGAGGTGACCCTGCTGACGGATCAGGCGCAGGGCGCGCCGGTGCAGAACCTGCGCAACGGCCTGCGCCTCATCGTCTCCGGCACGGGGGCGGACAATTTGCTGGAGGTGCGCTTTCTGGACATGCACGCGGACATCAAGCCGGGAGACTGGCTGTACACCTCCGGCATCGACGGCGTATATCCCGCGGGCATTCCCGTGGCCCGGGTGGAGCGTACCGAGCCGCCCCGGAACACCCCCTTTGCCAAGGCTTTCTGCCGGCCCATCGGCGGTGTGGGACAGTACCGGCATGTGTCCGTGCTCAATGTTCAGCCGCCCCCCCAGGCAGGTGGACCGGCCCTGTCCGAGGCCACCCGATCCAGCGCCGGGAGCAGGCCATGAACAGTCGTCCTGCCAAGCCGGACAAATCCTTCCTGCCCAAAGGGGCGGAACTGGCCGTTCCCCCCAGCCGGGCCAAGGTCATCGGTCTGCTGGGCGTGGCCCTGGCTCTGAACCTTTCCCCCTGGCCTGACGGCATCCGCTGGCTGGTGCCGGATTTCACCCTGATGGTCCTGCTGTACTGGAACATACGCATGCCCCGGTTCGCGGGCCTGGGGCTGGCCTTCCTGTTGGGATTGCTGGTGGATGTGATCCGCGGCCTGCACATGGGTTTGAATGCCCTGGCCTACTGTGCCGCCGCTTTCGTGGTGCTGTTGCTGCATCGGCGTCTGGAGAACTTCGATGTGCCGGGCCAAAACCTGCAACTGGCCCCCCTTCTCGTGGGCAAGGAGGCCCTGGTGCTGACCTTGGGCCTCATATTCGGCCATGGCCAAGCGGACTGGCGCTGGCTGGGGGGGGGTATCCTGGCGGCCCTGTTGTGGACGCCCATGGCCTGGCTGCTGGACCGGCTGACAGGTCGGCCCACGCAACCCCACGCCGAATAAGGCATGCGCCCGCGTCTGATCAACCCGGAAGAGGAGTTCCAGCGTTACCGCCGGCGCATGGAGATCGCCGGCGTCATGGTGGTGGTGATGCTTCTGGGCCTGTTCAGCCGCTTCGTGTGGCTGCAGGTGATCCAGTACGACCGCTACCACGCCCTGGCGGAAAACAACCGCATCGCCCTGGTGCCCGCGCCTCCGTCCAGGGGGGTGATCTATGACCGCATGGGTACCGTGCTGGCCCACAACTATTCCGCCTACACGCTGGAAGTGACTCCGTCCAAGGCGGGCAACCTGGATGAGCTCATGGACGGGCTGGCGCAAATCGTGACCATCGAAGCGGGAGATCGCAAGCGTTTCAGGAAACTGCTGGCGGAAAGCAAGAATTTCGAAAGCATTCCCCTGCGCAACCAGCTCTCCGAGGAGGAGGCGGCCCGCTTCGCCGTCAACCGCTACCGCTTCCCCGGCGTGGAGGTGAAGGCCCGCATGTTTCGCCAATACCCCTTCGGCGAGAGCTTCGCCCATGTGGTGGGCTATATCGGCCGTATCGGCGAGCGTGACGTGGCTCGCCTGGAGGCCGAAGGTCTCGCTGCCAATTACAAGGGCAGCGACCACATCGGCAAATTGGGGGTGGAGGCCAGCTACGAGAAATGGCTGCATGGCCGCACCGGCATCGAGAAGGTGGAGACGGACTCGGGCGGCCGTGCGGTACGGGTCCTGGCCCGCACCGAGCCGGTGTCCGGCCACAACCTGTGGCTGCATCTGGATTCCCGGTTGCAGCAGGTGGCGGAGCGGGTGTTCGGCGACTACCGGGGGGCCCTGGTGGCCCTGGACCCCCGCAATGGCGGGGTGCTGGCCCTGGTATCCAAGCCCGGCTTCGACCCCAACCTGTTCGTCGACGGCATCGATGCGGCCACCTGGAAGGATCTCAACGATGCCTTCGAGCGCCCTCTCATCAACCGGGCCCTGCGGGGTGTCTATCCGCCGGGTTCCACCATCAAGCCCTTCATGGCCCTGGCAGGGCTGGAACTGGGGGTGCGCAAACCGGGGGATACCATCGTCGATCCGGGCTACTTCTCCCTGCCCGGCAGCAGCCACCGCTACCGGGACTGGAAAAAGGACGGCCATGGCGTGGTGGACCTCAAGAAATCCATCACCGTGTCTTGTGACACCTATTACTACGGCTTGGCGCGGGAGATGGGTATCGAGCGCATGGCCGCTTTCCTGGGCCAGTTCGGTTTCGGCCAGAAAAGTGGTGTGGACCTGGATGGCGAATTGGCGGGCCTGCTGCCCACGCCGGAATGGAAGCAGCGCCGCTTCAAGCGGCCCTGGTGGCCGGGCGAGACGGTCATCGCCGGCATCGGCCAGGGCTATATGCTCACCAGTCCCATGCAGTTGGCGGTGGCCGCCATGGCCCTGGCCAACGATGGGGTGCTGTACAAGCCCCAGCTGGTGCGTGCCTGGCAGGACCCCGAGAGCGGCAGGATTCACTACGCCGCCCCCCAGGTGATGGGCAAAATCCCCTTGTCGCCCCGTAACCTGCAATTGGTGAAAGAAGCCATGATCGACGTCATGCGGCCCGGCGGCACGGCGGCCGGCGCGGGGGCTGGCGCGCCCTATCTCATCGCCGGCAAGACCGGCACCGCTCAGGTGAAAAGCATCCAGCAGGGGAGCAGTTACGACGCGCGTCGCACCGCCGCCCATCATCGCGACCATGCCCTGTTCATCGCCTATGCCCCTGCGGACAACCCCAAGATTGCCCTGGCGGTGATGGTGGAGAATGGCGGCCATGGCGGTTCCACCGCTGCGCCCATTGCCCGCAAGGTCATGGACTACTGGTTGCTGGGCAAGCTGCCCACCCTCTCCGTGTCGGAGGAGGGGGCGGCGGAAACCGCGGAAGAAGCGGAAGACAGCGGCCCGACCGACGACACGGCATCGCCCCTCGCCCTGCCGGAGGACTCGCAATGATCGCCCGCCTGCTCAAACGCCTGTTCGCCCATCTGGACGGGCCTCTCATGGGCCTGTTGGCCCTGTTGCTGCTGGTCAGCGCGGCCACGGTGTTCAGCGCATCCAGTGGCAACCCGGACAAGATGCTGGCCCACCTGGCCAACATGGGCATCGCCCTGGGGGCCCTGCTCCTGATGTCCCACACCCCCCCCCAGCGCCTGATGCAGTTTGCGTTGCCGGTCTATGTGCTGGGCCTGCTCCTGCTGCTGGGGGTGGCCCTCTTCGGCGTGGTGGTGAACGGCTCCCGCCGCTGGCTGGACCTGGGGGTGACGCGCATTCAGCCCTCGGAGCTGATGCGCCTGGCGGTGCCGATGATGTTGGCCTGGTACTTCCACTACAAGCAAGCCACCCTGAGCGCCAAGGATTTCTTCATCGCGGGCGCGTTGCTGATCCTGCCCGTGGGCTTCATCGCCAAGCAGCCGGACTTGGGCACCACCCTGCTCATCACTGCTTCGGGGTTCTACGTGCTGTATCTGGCGGGCTTGTCCTGGAAGGTGCTGGCAGGGGGGGGCGTGGCGCTGGCGGCCGCCCTGCCCCTGGCCTGGAGCAATCTGTTGCACGATTACCAGCGCCAGCGCGTGCTCACCCTCATCGACCCCACCTCCGATCCCCTGGGGGCGGGCTACCACATCATCCAGGCCACCATCGCCGTGGGGTCCGGCGGCATGGCGGGCAAGGGTTGGATGCAGGGCACCCAGACCCATCTGGATTTCCTGCCGGAACGCAGCACGGACTTCATCTTCGCCGTGTACTCGGAGGAATTCGGCCTGGTGGGCAACCTGGTCCTGCTGTTGCTTTACGGCGCCATCGTCGGCCGGGGCCTGTGGCTGGCGGCCAGCGCCCCCTCCCTGTTCGGCCGCCTGCTGGCGGGGGCCATCGTGCTGACCTTCTTCACCTACGCCTTCGTCAACATGGGCATGGTGTCCGGTATCCTGCCCGTGGTGGGCGTGCCCCTGCCCCTGGTGAGCTATGGCGGCACGTCCATGCTGACCGTGCTCACCGGGTTTGGCATCCTGATGAGCATGGCAACCCACAAAAAACTTGTAAAAACATAGTGGATACGCGCTAGACTTGCAGCATCTTGTGATGATTTGTGATGATTTGCCGGCCCTGGCCGCCAATCCGCTTATGAAGTCCTTCCGCCCACGTCTTTCGCTCCTGGTATTGGCGGCCAGCGCCTATCTGGCCGGTTGCAGCACCACCCCCCCCACCGCCCAGGACACGCCGAAGAGGGCTGAGGGCAAAACCGCCTCGACACAGCCACCGTACAAGGGTGGCGGCTACTACAAGGATGATGGACCGGGCCTGAACCCGCCGGACAACCTGGAGGCCATCCCCGATGCCGTGCCCAGAGACGAGCCGTTGCATGCCTTCGCCAACAATCCCTACCAGGTGCTGGGCAAGACCTACAAGCCCCTGACGTCCAACGTGGGTTACAGGCAGACGGGCAAGGCCTCCTGGTACGGGCGCAAATTCCACGGCAAGCCTACTTCCTCCGGCGAGCTTTACGACATGTACGCCATGACCGCCGCCCATCCCACCCTGCCCATCCCCAGCTATGCCCGGGTGACCAACCCGGAGAACGGCAAGAGTGTGGTGGTGCGCATCAATGACCGGGGGCCCTTCCACGACAACCGTCTCATCGACCTGTCCTACACCGCTGCCTACAAGCTGGATGTGCTCAAGGGTGCGACTCCCGTCATCGTGGAGGCGGTGCTGCCCGAGGCCGCTCCCAGTTCCTTCGCGGCCCAGGCTGCGGAAGCGGGGGGGGAACCCACCATCCAGCCTGTCACCATGGCCGCCGTGCCGGTCCCGGAGGTCAAGCCACAGGCCGCTGGGCCCACGGTAGAGCCCCCAGCCACGGATGCTGTCCGGCCGATGGTTTCCTACTATCTGCAATTGGGTGCCTTCTCTAGCCAGGCCCGGGCCAACGAGCTGCTGGACAAGATCACCGCCCGCCTCTCCCGCGACTTTCCCGGGGTGCTGCGCATCGCCCTCGACAGTCTATACAAGGTTCAAGCCGGTCCCTTCGCCACGCCCGAGGAGGCGAACCGGGCTGCCGCCGTGCTGCGGGAGGAGATGGGCCTCAAGACCTTCAAAGTGGTGAGCGAGCGCCCCGACAGCGCGCAAGCCGCAGTCCCGGAGGCTGCGGTAGGCGCCGGATCGGGCCTGTACCTGCAACTGGCTGCGGTTTCGTCTCCTGCCGCCGCCGAGGCACTGGGTAACAAGATCAAGGCCAGATATGGGGCGGAACTTCCCGGACTGGTCCAGGTCCAGGCGGGCAGCTTGTACAAAGTGCAGGCCGGTCCCTTCGCCACACCCGCCGCCGCCGCGCGGCTCAGCCTGGCCTACCAGCAGGACTTCGGCATCAAGCCCTACCAGGTCACGCGCTGAGGCGGCTGCCAAGGACTGTACGCAGGGGCCTCCGGCCCTTTGGCCGGGTGGCATTTCCTTACAATCCGTCCAACCGTATTTAGGCCCAGAGCCGGAATTGATTGACCTATGAACCTAAAAACCTCAGTTGACCGCTGGGTGGCCATTGAGAAGGCGCATGGATTGTGACGTTTGTGGCTGTGTTCACGCTCACCCGGAAGGTGAGCCCGCTACGCGCCCGCTTTC